>Ga0209091_10002230_pt1 | contig 16451 bp, 22 predicted proteins | sample ArcticOcean_MG_C_6_FD_187438 | JGI IMG/M metagenome (GOLD analysis project Ga0209091, IMG submission 187438) | Marine microbial communities from western Arctic Ocean - ArcticOcean_MG_CB8_128 (SPAdes) (version 2) | ecosystem: Environmental > Aquatic > Marine > Oceanic | place: Arctic Ocean...
ACCTCCGCTGAATATTTCCTAATTACTGCAGCTTCTGCGTTCATCAGTGCTGCTTCTTTTAACGCTTTCGCGTCGATGATTGCTTCGTTTAACAAGTTGGACATCAAAGGTCTCTCCTAAAAAAATAATAATTCAAAATAAATAGTCAGTAGCATACGAAAAAACCATTTTTTGATGACGGTAAATCATTGATTCTGGTACTTTAATTCTCCGTTATAGCTATACTAAGTATCTATCAAGTACCTTTACTGCCAATCAGCCACCAATTTTCGCCATCGGATTGTAAGGTTCTAGATGAATAATTCATCTTCACATGCATTTTATCGCTAATATCGATTAAACTATCCTCACTCGCGATAGTAAGATTATTAGAGGTTATTTTGTATCTATTAGAGTCAGCTTTTTTGATAATGATAACTCGGCCAGTGTTGTTGGTGGCTGCGGGTACTTTAACTGTTATCTTATTTTTCTCAGTGTTGCATAAAATTGTATAATCACTTGGTTTAACTTCATATGTTTGCTCGGTAGTTTTTGTTATATTATGGGTCACAGAGCCGCGGCAGATCAGGGCGCCTTCAACATAGGCAGTATCTGCCCGAACCTTCCCTTCAACATTAAAGAGGTTGGAGACCGAATCAAAAGTTAATTTCGGAGATGAAGCAAATTCTGAATCTCCTTTAAACTGTATCTGGGTCTTGGTACCGGCTGCGTGGGGTACCCTTGACGATATATAATTCTGGTACAGGTTAGTAAGAGTGGTACCGTTGGTAGTACCCATCGAGGTGTCACTCACGATTAAAACATCGTGATCTGCCAGGTTCTGCCCCATTGAATTGATCAATTTTGTCTTTGCTGGATCGATTACTATTTTCTTATCTTTATAACAAAGACCAGAGTTAATACCGATAGAAACTTCAACTTGGTTTTCATCGCAGATTAAACCGTTTCCAATATTTAACTGTAATTGTCCGCGGATATCTTGGAGACCTGGGCCGTGCTTGATAAAACATGCGGGTATTGGGGCGCTGAATTTATCCGGGGGTATATTTGTGGTAGCGGACGCGTCGCCTTCGAGGACCATAGATTTGATCGTGTGGACGCGCAATGCTTGTCCGTCAAAAGTAAAATTATGATGGGAGCGCGCGCCAGTTTCTTTATCGCATATCAAGATGCTATTTTCAGCACCACCTTTTATACTGGTGATAGCAACATCTTTTACTGTAGCACAAGCGCTTTGTGCATCCGTATCGTAAAAGACACTAGCGCTTATGGTATTTTTAAAGATTTTGACTCCATCAATTTCTTGATCAGCATGCTGGTCGACTGAACCTTCTACAATGCCTTTGAGTATATTATATGCCATAGTTGCTCCTAACACTCTAAATAGTTTTTCACATTTAAATAGTATAAAAAAAAGGATGCCCCCCAAAGGAGGGCACCCAAAGCATTCCAACAATGTTGGAAAAACTTATATTAGACCAGGAACCACGAAGAGGTTACTGCGTAAACCATCGAAACAGCACCACGACTAGATTCAAGAACAATAGAGTTCAATCCATCAATTGTGTGGTTACTCTGACGAGTTAACGTAGCAACTCCTCCGGCGCCGTTCTTAAGGTGAACAACATCACCAACGCTAGCGTCGATTGGAAGCTTGTAACTACCGCCGGCAGCACCAGTGAGATAGTTATAACCTTCAGCAAGCGTTCCCAAATCAGAGATCGGGGTCACTGTTCCACCTTGAGTAGAAAGAACACCATTAGTGGCAGTCAGACCTCCTCCTGCAATAGCAGCAGCATAGTCAAGAAAGCTTTCTTTAGCAAGTGTACCATCAGAGTTCAAGAAGAGCATTTGCTCTGTCGCGACGGCGGCGACGCCGGCAAGGATGTTTGAACCAGAGATCTCAACAGAGTCACCAAGGATAACAAGACCACCGTTGGATCCGAGGCTGACAGCAAACTGATCGCTTGTCTCAACCAGTCCTGCACCAGCAAGTGCTGCAACAACATTGCCAACAGCTTGCTTCTTCACGAGCTTAGAGTCATTATCCAGGAAGTAGAAGCTATCTGCAGCAACTGCGATCGTATCATTAGCAACACCGTCAAACCGGACTGTACCACCAGCAGATAATGCGCCAGAGCCAGAAATTGATGTGGCACCAGATATTGCGCCGGCTTCGGTGATTCCACCAGAGTTGACATCAAGAGATTTAACGATAGTATCACCATCGGCATCAACTTGGAAACCAGAGTTACCTGCTTTCAATTGACCAAGGAATGAACCATCACCAGAACCGGAAACATTGGCGAACTTGACTGCATTGCGACTAGAATCAATAACGCTCTGTCCACCAATTGAAAGTGAAGCAAGAGTACCAATACCAGTGCTAGCAATTTGAGCAGCACCGTTAATACCTAAGCTAAGAACGCTAGAAGCGGCCGAAGCAGACAGTGCAGCGACAACTGCGTTTCCACCAAGAGTCAGGGCTCCGTCTGCAGCAAAACTAGGACCGGTAATGGTACCTGAACCAGAGTACGCCGCTACATTTTGAATTGCTCGACCCGGAGTAATTGTCGATACGTTATTGACCAAGAGACCTTGAGTCGTATCGATACTACCTAAGAAGTTAAGTTCATTACCGAGTGTACCAGCGCTAGCAAGATTAGCAAGTGTGTCGATTGCCGTTTCGATTGTAGTCTCAGTTGTTGAATCTAAAGAAGCAATGTTCTGAAGCTGTTTAGACGCGTTGATAACCGACACTCCGCCGATTTCGTAAGAACCCGCATCGACTTCACCGTCGGTGTCGATTGAAGCGAATGCAGCTTGACCAGAACCGGATACAACACCGTTCCCCAAGAGCGAGACTCTCTCTACACCCCCGTGATTACGTACTTTAACGTCACCCGCGTCACGTGTAAGTGAACCACTGACAATAGAATCACCTATTTGAAATTTATAAGCCATATTTAAAACCCTCCATGTTATAGTTTTTATATGTACGAACTAGTTTGCACCAGCCCGCAACGATCGAGGCCATTCGACCTCCATCGCTCTTTAATTAGTGCTCAGAATGACATAAATTTTTAGAAAATAAAGTATTTGCTCACGCCGTCACAATAAAGCTGCACAGACGCGTTAGACGATTCTAAAACTAATGAATTTTGACCATCGATTGTTTGTGATCCAGAAGCTCTAATTATCACATTATTGGAGTTAAGGTTCCCATTTTCATCTTTCACCACCAACATTTGTCCGCTGGCCAGATTGGCTGCAGCAAGCAACCTTATTTCAAATGACCCCCCTGAAGAGTTTAACCCAATGAAATAATCGTTTACGGAGGCTGTTACTGTGGAACTAATGAGTCTCCTGTTTAACTTAAGTCCTCCATTTATTTTTAGTACGCTTCCAGAGAATACTAAGTCCGCAGAGCCGCTTAAACCTCCGGATCCCGTCTGAAACTGTAGTGAACCAGTTGGGCCAAATGCTGGCGACCCTCCGCCGCTGCCGCTAATCCCTGTAAGTTTCGATCCGTTTCCATAAAAATACGAAGCTGAAATATTTAGACTTGCTGATACCTGTCCGGTAATCGCTAATGCGCTTCCGTTAAACATCAGGTTGCTCTCGCAGAATAACTGGTTTGCATCGCCGTCTACGTTTGTAAGAATTGCATTGTTAGTAGCATTCGAAACGCGGGGAATGTTAATGATGCTAGCGCCGTCTGAAGTACTCAGATTACCAGATAAAATGGAATTCTCATGAAGTGTTAGATCTTGAGTGACCAGTCTGTCCGGCAGGACCACTGTTCCCGATAAATTATTATATGCCATCCGCGGTGCCTCCTATATTAATTAGAAGACAAACCAGTTGGTCCCATTAGAATATAAACTAATTGCTGGATTTGAACCAGTTAGTGAATAATGTCGGGCGCCATCGATTAAAATGGATGCGAGGGCACCGGTGACTGTAATGTTAGTTCCGTTAATGTGTCCCACCTCATCTTTGACTAAGAGTAGTGCGCCGGCTTTATACGTGGCGGCAGAGGGAATTTGTATTGAGACACTACCCGTTGAGCGCACTCCAATAATATAACTGGGTGCACTGGCAGTGTACATCGCGATTGAGGCGGCGGCGCCGTAATTAACTGGAACATACTCGTATAAGACATTTAAGCCTCGGATATGTATCGCCTGAGTACTTGTGCTGGCGCTAAGAATCGTAATTGGAGACCCAGGGCCAACAGTTGTAATAACAAGGCTACCTGTTCTCATGTGGGTGTCGTCGTTTGTATTACCAAAGAAAGTCGAACCTGTTGCGTCGATAATTGCGATGTTCTCGTAGACGAATACACTGGCGCTTATTGTGCCTGTGACGATAAGATTGCCAGAAAGTATCAGTGTGCTCTGCGGATGTCCGCCGAGAGCAGCAGTGTGGTATAATAGTTTAGCAGAACCGCTTGTCGCGGAGGTTCCTGTAAGAAATTGTACAGACCCAGTTGGTCCGGCGGCTTGACCGCCTCCACTCGTAGTACAATCTACATATGCCCATCCTGTTGCCATGAGTGACTCCTTAGAAAGTGCTGAATGCCAGCGTTACTGCACCACCGCTACCGGTAACAACAGAGATCCAATCGGCACCATATATTTCTACTACTCTGTGGCTGTTTGCCCCGACGTGCACCTTTCCACCGCCGTGTACAGTAGAGCCAGTGTGGAAGCTTTGCCAGTATCCGCCGGCATAGGTATAAAGACAAACATCGGTGATAGTAGCGGAACCAGAAGTCATAATATGAGCATATCTCTGATTTTCTGTCTGGTATGCGCCGAGATTGGCGCGGAGCGATCCGGTTCCCTCGGCGGAAAGGACTGCGTTTAAGCCCGCTAAGCCGGAGGCGCCAGTTACATGTCTGTACCCAGTGGGGCGATTATCTACATTATCGGGTGCCTTGGGTCTGTTAGTCCGTCCCCATCTTGTTGGTATATATGGCATTTGAGTTTCTTCCTCTTAAAGTTTACTTTAATAAATAGTCAGCTATCGTTTCTATTACTTCGATTTTTTGAGCGCTGTTGTTTTAGCTCATCTCGGCGGCGCTGGCGTGCAGCGCGGATGCGTTTTTCTTTCTTTGCGACAGATGGTTTCTTGTAGTGCCTCCTGTCTTTGGCTTCTTCTACAATTCTCTCTTTCTTGACTTTCTTTATAAATTTGCGAATCATTATGCTTGTATTATTTCGACACTCTCGCGCGGTGACCGAAACATTATATTTCTTTTTCATTGTCTCACTTCATTGCTTCCCATAGTTTTGATGCACCACCCATTAGCGAACTTATATCAACCCCGGAATCTTCAGGGTCTCCAAGATCTGGTCCGGAATGGGGTGGATTTGTTGTTCCTTGCGAAGTCATCGGTTCAGTACCTTCAAACAAGTTAACCCCATTGTAGGCGTCCTGATCAAGCGCGCCTAAAAGCTTTTTTCTATGCTCTTGCATCTTTTTCTTAGCTTCCGAATTGCTTCTCAACCTTTGTACCGGGGGATCTTGTGTGCGGACAGGTGCAGATTCAACCATTAGACTGCCCTGCATACCTTTCGCTACCTCAGAAACTACATTTGATAGTAGCCCCTCTTCAATTAAAACTTCAAGGATACATTCCTTTACAAGCGGCTTAATCAATTGTTTTAAATCATTTTTTTTCATTATTCACTTTTTTTACTTTGCCTTCTTTGGTAATTTTAAATGTTTTTATAGTCCCTTCGCGGGCATGGAACGCACTAGAGGAACCTGCAGGGCGGGTGGATCTCCGGGCGCGCATTCTATCGAGTGCTGCTCCGCCGGTGCGTCTTGCTTGTTCTGGTTCTGGTTCTGGTTCGGGAGCAGGCTCATCAGTACGGCGGCTGGCGGCGGTGTTGGCTGCCTTGTCGGCGCCAAAATCAGTTCCGGCTGCCAATGCCTTGGCTGCAGCTTTAGTAGCAAGGTCGGTTACCGAGCCGACAAAAGCTGCGACATTCTGTTTATAATTATCGACGCGCTCTTGGGGGTTTTTTTCTAATTGATTTGTATAGCTTTTCTCATATTGTGCCTTCGCTTTCGGATCCTTAATAGTGCTAGAAACTTCTGCTGCTGCATCAAATAATGAATCTGCATTCGCTTTCTGGATCAGTGCTTTCGTCAGGGCTCGTGCGATCTTGCTAGCAATAATTGGTGGCTTGCCGCCGGCAGATCTTAGGTAACGCTGCATTCCCCCAGAAGCTCGTTTCTGTCCCTTTTTAGCCGATTGCTGGCGGCGTGTGAGTGGCTCGCGTACGGCGTCTGATGCGCCGTAAGCTTCAACTAACATTTCTTGAAGGAATTCATCCATGTCAATTCCTTCCGCGATATCAATGTTGGGATTTTTTGTCATCGTAACAAGTGCGGGGAAAAATTCTTTATTAAACAGTTGCTGAAGGTTGCGAGATGCAGTGTCTTTAGCAGCAGCACCAACCATCACAGCATCTTTAATGATTTGCAGTAATTGCCCATTGACCAAAAAATTCATTGTTGCAAATTCAGTACCAGAAATTGTCATGTAATCGGGACCGGCTGCTTTGGACGCGGGTTTTGGTGTTGGTGTTGGATCGGGAGTGCTAGCGGGAGCGGGATCAAGGACCTGTCCCGCGGGATCAGGCTCAAGGACCTGTCCCGGTTCGGGCGCTTGGCGCTTAAACTTTCCTTTGGTACCTTTCTTCAAGAAATCTCTCCAGCCCTCCTGCAAAATTTCCTGCTCCGGGAAGCTGCTATATGTACTTTTATCCTTGCTCATTTTCTAATACCTCATTTAATAATCGATTGATTCGATCGGCTTTTGTAAATACTTTGTTTTGATAATCTTTTGCTTCTTTCATCATGAAGGCGCCAGGAGTTGATGGTTCCGAAACCATGTCAAAACAAATCAACTGAAAGTCATCTTCGACGGTTGTTTGTCCAGCACTCTCTGATACAGATCCCATTCCACGAGATGAAATACCAACATTAACATTTGCCTTTACGAGTTCTTGTAGCACTTTGCCAGAAGGAGTATCAAGGACACGAATCTTACCTTTAACGTCTTTTCCTTCCATCCAGATAGCTGTCACCATATGTGACGCTTTCGTAAGGTTGATCACCGAATCCTCTGGGTGATCCAATTCTCCGAGCGCGCGGCGCTCTTTTACTAACTTAGAGTAATTCTTTACTTCTCTCGTCAAGACTTCCATAGGGTAGACTCGGCCGTTGCCATTTTGAGTGTCTGCCTTCTGCATGATCCCTGAAAGTATCATTCCGCCGTCCGAGACGAAACGCTTCTCAGCTTCCGTTAAAAGATCTTGGCAAACGCCGCCTTCGCATAATTCATAATATTCTCTAAGTAGTTTCTGACCCATCGTCATGAACCCTTACAGCAGCGTCTAACTGGTTGTAGCATCCATTTATTTGTCCAAATATCGTGATTCATTCTTCTTCTCCAAATATGTCTTGAACATTATAGTTCTTCTTTAACTGAATTCCGTCATCGCCGAAAACCATGTTAAGTATATATGATGTTCCAGAAGATAACGAACCCAAAAGGAAGTAATTAGCTATAGAAACGTCAAAATTAAATAGTTCTGTGAACGGAGAAAGTAACATTAAAAACCAACCTACATGAAACCCCATGCACATTGGACAGTGAAAAACTTTACCGTATCCCCTTATAGCCTCTTTAGATGGACGCAAGCTTCTTAGTAGTGGCATATCGCTGTATACTATGATTTGTGTTAGTCCGTAGGCGCAAAGTATGAATGTTAAGAGTTCCATTTTATTTCCTAATGTCTGGTTGATCTAGATCGGGGTGGGCGCCGGTAGTCGACTGCAGAGCCGACTCTAATTCTTTGTTAAGATTCGGCAGCGGGTCATCTGGGTTTGCACTCTTAGCGTGAACCATGACCCCCTTAGCCCATTTCCTTAGTAATTCTTTATCGATTAAATTCTCATATTCATCTTCAATACCCAACTCTCCATAACCAGGAACGTTTGTAGTCAGGGAATCGTCCATGCCCATTAGATCATCCACTATAAACGCACCAATCGCGCCGGCGCGTTGTTTTGTTTGCTGAGCTAACCACTCTGCTGCATCATCAGAACCTTGCTCAAGCTTATTTTGTATTTCATCTGGGATAAAATCCAGCATGTCTTCCAAGCCGGCTACTGCGTCTATCGTTCCCTTAGCTACACTGGTTATTGCTTTAAAGCCAAAGCGTGCTAGAGCCTTACCTAGTCTTGGCCACTTGGTGGCGGCTGTATTAAACATAATATTCTGAGCGAGTTCGCCCCAGGTGTTCGGGTTTTCAGTATATACTGGTGTTTGTTTTTCACTTATAAACCCGTTCCAGTTTTCCATTATGATTTTCATGTCTGACATAATTGTATCTTAAATCGTGTAAGAATAGGTAAGTGAATATGTATCTCTAATTGTGCCCTTACGGATGGAACCCTGCTCGGTAGACTGCGGCACCTCGCCAAGCTCAGTAGAGTCTTCCTTGTCTGGGTGCACTAACAGTTCATCGTCCATTGCAACGATTGCCTCAAGCGATTCAAAGTATGGGCGTTCTTCTTCAATAAAAGAATTCAAATTAACAAGAGCTAGTTTGGCTGAATCTACACTTTCCTTAAACGGTTTCTGTAATTGAGCTTCCATGGCGCCGCAAAAGGCGCCGGCTTGAACTGATTCAAATACTACGATACCTTTCTTTTGGAGAAACGCAAACAATCTATTTTGAGCACCGTATACCAAATCGCTTAACGACTCTTTGGGAAACGCAGTAATTTTATTTCCACTAGTCGATAAGACAATGTCGATGTCACCGTGATCAAAGATCATAAGATCTCCATTGACAGACTTTCGTATATCCATTTCAAGGCGAATGGTCTCTTTCCGGTCTTCTTTCCCAATACTAATCGTTACTGACATCTTTAGTAAGCTCCTTGGCAAGTTCTTGGGTCTTAAGAACTGTAATTAATAACTCATCGCTTATTTGTGCAGTGACAAAGCCTTCGAGCATATTTATCACTTTAACTGCTTTTTCTGACATCTCTTTGTCTTCTGACACCTCTGATAGGGTCAGTCCATGGTTAACCGAGATCTTGAGCCTGTTGATTTCTTCGTTTAAAAAACTCTTAAGCGCCAACGAATTATCAGCAAATGAAGAAATGTAGAGACCTAATAAATTTTTCTGATCTTCAGAAAGTGTGCTATTGTATTTTTCGTTAAACTTTTTAACGAAAGAGGTTAGAGCTAAATTATCAATTGGTTCCATTTCTGTTTGAGAAATATTAGCAGCTACCATATCTTTAATAAGTTGATTTTCTAGAATAACAATATTCTTTGGCGTTGTCTCTTGCGAAAATATTTGATAGATAGAGGCTAGGGTCTTATAGTTTGGCACAAAGTTATTAAACACTTGCGGGGAAAGCTCTTTATTTACATCGTCGATTAGATCACTGTGACTAACAAATAACCCGTGGGTGTCTAATAGCCGGCTAGATAATTTAGCTTCTCTAATTATCTTTTCTGATGTACGTTCGTCGAAGTTGTTGTTTTCATATAACGAGCGATAACACTCTAAGTTTTTCTTTAAAGCAGAATTTGGTTTAAAGTGTTTCTTAATTATTGCTATAGCCTTTTCTTTTGTTTCCGCATCCTTCTTGATAACAGCAACAGTTATTTCTCTAACAAGAGCCTCATATACAAAAGCTGTATTTCTTTTTTTATTATGTTTAATCTTCATCTTTCTGCTCCGTCCTATCCTCTTTGTTGTTCTCAAGACCTTCCAATAAAACTTTAATAGAACTGTGGACGGTGAATAGTTTTTCTTCTTCGACTTGCTCTCTCAAATTGTAAATAGACACGTCTTGTTCATAAATGCCTTTTGAGATACTTGGAATGCTAGTGATCTCTGAACCAGGGAATACATTACGGATCGTATTGCTACTTTTCTCAGCATCTCTCTTTCCTGCATAACTGCGAGTTCTAGGACCAGCGTCTTTTCTTCGATCGTTCTTGACAGGCTTGTATGCTTTCCCTTTAGATCTGGGAGTAAGCCGTGGCGCGGTTCGGGATCCCGGGGGAACGGCTAATAGCGGAGATTCATCTCCACCGCCGGCATCGCCGGCTGGCATTTCCTCTGGTCCTCCACCCAAGTCACCACCTTCTGCGCCGAGATCTCCACCAAGATCGCCGCCTAAGTCACCGCCTAAGTCACCGCCTAGGTCACCGCCTAGGTCACCGCCCATTCCGCCGCCGGATTCGCCGGCTGCAGCTGCTTCGGCAACTGCTTGAAGGGATGCGTCTTGTTTACGATCGTAATACATTTCTCTTTGGTTGCGCACAAAGTCTTCATGAGACATTGCAAAAATGTGTTCCGAGACCCAACGTCTTGAAAAGAAACCCTCTGTCGCTGAGCCGGCAATATCGAACTTCTGTTTCCAATGTTCAAGCTCTTGAAGCTCAGCAATCTTCGAGGGATTGTTTAACGCCAGCTCAAACGCAAGCAAATCGTCGCCGCGAAAACCGAGAGTGTAAAGATGAATAATTCCAACTTTAGTTAGCTCTGCAATGATCACGCGCTGGAGTCTCTGGATTGTCCTAGCGAATCTAATATCTTTCTGAGCTAACGTCGTCTTATCTTCGGCGGCGCCGTCACCCATCGCAAGATATGCTTGGGGAACTTTTAATGCTGAGAAGAGTTTATCACGGAGATATTTGATATCATCGATCTGTGTAGTGTTTGTACCGCCGGCGAGATTAGTAATTTCGGTTGCTGATCCCGGGCGAACGGGGATAAAGTAGTCTTCTTCGATTGACATCGGGTTGTAACGTAGATCAATACGTCCGGATTCAGCATCGACAACGGAATGTCTCTTCAATTGCGTCACTATCTTCTCCATAAATTGCTCAACTTCGTTGGGCGGGACTGCGCCAACGTCGATCTTAAATACTCGACGTTCCGAGGATCGTACAACGCGGTAGGCCATCATCGCATCTTCCATAAGCGTTAGCTGGCGCCAAATGCGGCGGGCTGGTTCAAGGATTGAAGTTCCATATGGGGCATATTTGTCGTTGCCAAGAATGCGAAAATGGGAGATTTGCCAATTCTCAAAAGTCATACCGGCGGAGTTCCACTGGTATTGTACATAATTTGGATTTGTGGCATCCATGCCTTCCAGTCTCTCAATCTCTTGTGAGGGTAACGCGATGCAGGAGGTTACTCCGAACTTATCATCGATGTCTAAATATAAGAAGAAGTCTCCATATTTACACATGGTGCGAGCCCAGCCGAATAAATTATATTCAAGATTTAGAATGTTAGAATATAGAATTTTGAGGACCGAGCGGATCTCTTCGTTCGGGCATTTAATGTTTAGCATCGGACGCAAAGCGGAATAGGTTGTCATCTCATCTGCGTAGATGTCCATTGTCGAAGCAATCTCTGGCATGTATTCCATCTGATCGAAGTCAATGTATCGTTCGCTGCGGCGCTGGTTGCCAATTGCGTTTGCCGCGATAGTATCGAGAGGATTGTATTGAGATTTCTTAAACTGTTGGCCCGATGCAGTTCTGAACCTAGACGAAAATTTATCGAGGTGTTGTCTTCTAATCCGGCGACCGGATTGAGACCTATAGTTAACAATGGGTCCAGAGAATAATCTGGTTAGTCTCTTAAAAAGTTCCGATTGATCGTTTGCCGGGTTTGCGCCGCGCGGTTTATTTCTTTTATTGTCTGCCATTTAATTTCTCACTTAATGATCCACTTATGTTGATCGTATAGTTTCTCGAACTCTTTCATTTTATCAAATGTTGAATCTTTTTTGTAGCCAATTTGCCCTTTAATTTGTGTATTCATGCTGGTCCTTGTGGTTATAATAGAATTTAAAAATGCTTTTTGATAATTTAAATCTCTAGAACTACTTTGAATAGCGGTGTCTCGAACCCAGCAGGCAATCGCGAGAGCCATGATAAGATCATCGTGGTATCCTTTCATTGCTTGTGGTTTACCATTCCTCCAAATAAAAGTTTTCATCTCGTTGATTGTACGAGAAGAATATATGGTAATTAGTTTGTTTCTGATAAACTCCTCTAATTTCGCCACTATGAGCGGGCGTGTTCTCATTGAGGTTGTGAACCCTGCGATCGCGGAGTTTGTGTATTCTGCCTGATGTTGCTCTATATATTCATGTGTAGATTTAACCGAGTAGTACAAATTTGGATATTGGTATTCGATAAGTTTGTCGAGGACCGTGTAACCGATGTTGTTATTCTCTACCACAAGCATCGCATTTCCAAATTCTCTCCCTACTTGATTCAGGAAGTTTGCATACATATCGGGCGTTGGCTTCCCTTGATATTCGCCCACGATTTCGAGGGTCTCTAATTTTATCACGTGTAGTGTGGAGTAATCGGCGCCGTCGCCGCGGGAAACATCTGCTACTGCAAGATAATTGCAGGTGGGGTCATAGTCTTCCCAGATCCAAAAATTGCGATCAAAACCGGTTCTATGCTTCGGCTCTTTAACGTTAGATAACATCCACTCCATGCAAGCTGAATCTATAACAGTTTCTCCGGAAGTATTGAAGTTACACTCAAGCTCCTGTGCAATCTGCCTCTTTGACATGTTCTTGGTTTCTTTTTTAAACCAGCCCTCACTTCTATCCGGGTGCACATCCCACATAAGGGTGGTTAAATTAAAATTATTCGAGCCTGCCTCGGCATCTGTACATGTTTTATGGAACCAGTTGCCAACTCCATTGGGGGTAGATAGCGCAATGCATCGTCCACCAGTTGATAGCGTGGGATACAACCCCGTCCACAGTTCGTCAAGACCTTCGATATGTGCGGCCTCATCGAGAACTAAGAGAGACAATGCCTCAGAACGACCTGCATCTCCAGAAGTAGAGGCTGCTTTGATAGATGAACCGTTAGAGAGTTCAAAAGATGTGCGGTTATCAACAGAAATTTCAGAGATCTTAACCCAATCTGGAAGATTTCGCATGATGCTTTTAACCTTTTTAACTAAGTTACCGGCTGTGGCAAATTTAGTTGCCATGACAAGAATAGCTTTATCCCGATGGAACAACATCATCCAAGTGATATAACCTGCTGTGATCGTTGATATCCCAAGCTGGCGCGCTTTCAGGATAACGTTAAATCGGTAATCGTTAAAGTCTTCTAGAAGAACGTCCTGGAAATCATAAGTGTTGAAAAGGATTAGCCCGTGCATCGGGTGAGATATACGGGCGTAGTTTTTAAGAAAGTAAGCCGGGTCTTTCCCGCATTTAAGTATTTCTTTGACTTGCTGTTTCTTATCTAATTGAAAGCTCATTAATCATTTTTTGGTTTTGGTCTCGTATCATTCTCTGGGCGTGTTCCGCCCTTTCCGTCCCAGCCGCCTTGAGAAACAAATGATTCCCACTTGGATTCTATCTTTGTATCGGCGTCGGCTGCAACAGCCATGTCTTCATTAAGTCCACCAACTTTATAATGCATCTTGGCGGTGACCCAGGAGCGGACTCGGGATGAATTTTCAACACGAACGTCAACTTCACCTTCGGTGGTCAGAGATACCGACTTGCCGGTTATCTTTTTATATTCTTTCTGGAGGAACTTAGAGATCTCGGCTAGCTGGCTTTCAATGTCTGACTCAAATCCGTTGGAGTAAACTTCCTTAAGCTGCACTTCCGACATATATTTAATACACATCATGTTACCATAAAAGCTCACATTGAATCCGTCCATCACTCGTTTGTCAAGAATAGGATTGCCTTCTTCTCTCTTGAGCCCAGCCAAAAGTGGTTCTCCGTTCTCGTCTAGTGCTCCATCATAAGCATTAGCTGCGGCTTGTGAGAGCCCTTGTACTATTTCATAAACTGTTGCCATTATTCTTGTGCTCCTTTAAGCATTTGTAAAACTATACTGTTGATAGCGGCGCCCTTCTGTCCGAAGATAGCCTCAAGCGCTTGCTTTCTGGCCAGGGGAGCTACTTTTGTAGAAAGTAAAACTTGTTTTAGTATTCCAGCATATTGTTCTGCTCCCATCATTGCTCCAGAAGTTGTGGCAGTATCAACTTTCTGTGCTCTGGCGTCTTTTTGGACAGCTTCTGGCTGTTCCGCATTACTCGCCATAACTTCGCTGATAATTTCTTTAAGATCTGATTTCGTGATTTTCATTTGGGCGCCATCCTTTTAGCCATCTTTCCTCTCTATCTTCGACATATTTTATGTAGCAAGCATTGCAACAATCAAATTTGACCAAGCACACATCATCCAATGATTTCTTTGGGAAGCTCCCGCAGACAGGACAATTATTTAAAGATTCTCTATTAAGTAGTTTTTTTGATATCTTTATGCCATTAACATCCACTTTTTCTTGACCGAGTGCGTTCTTCTGCAGCGAGTCATAAAATTCTTTCATCTGAGTAAGATATTCTTTTTCTTTTTTCTCGTCCCAGTTCTGTCGTGGGTTCTTTATTGCTTCCTCACCATACTTTTGTTTTATTGCCTTTTCAAAAGCGGCGATCTGATCAAAATCTTTTTTACTCATCAAGCACTCGATAGGCAGTATACGACATAGCTATTCCGCCGGCGATGCCGGCTACAACCCATAGAACAGGGTTTTTCTTGCTCTGTTTCCTCAAGGCTTCTGCTAATGCGGTAGTTTCTCTTTCCATTGATTGAATCCTCATATCGTATTCATTTGTTAATGCATCGTGACGAATTTGTAGGTTCTGTAATTCTAGCGCATATTCGGCAGATTGTGTATCTAATGCGTATTTTATTTTGACTTCGCAGCTGGAACTCACGAATGCGCGATTAGATAAAATCGTTGCTGTTGCATCGGGATCGAATAGCACCCCTTCAAACGGCGCGCATTCGTTAAGCCCTAAAAAAGTAAACCGCCCGGGTTCCTCTGAGAATGCAGAGTTACTCCACAAGCTCAAAACCATAAGCGTTAATAATTTCATCACTCAATGCCTCCCTGTCTTGCGAAAACTGTCTAACATACTCTGCTGTGTTTTTTTCTTTTTGCTCTTCTAACTCTGCCACAGACAGTAGATAACTTTCCTGTATTTGCTCTATTGTGCGGCGGTAGGATTGTAAGGCTTCATCCCGCTGACGCAGCTCTTCTGTATGTATATCTCTTAGGGAAGTTATTTGCAAAGCCATTTCTTCTCGTGACGTTTCGTAAGCTTTGCTAAGTGAATGGTAGTCCATCTGTGTTTTTATGGCTACAAGCGATAAACAAAAAATGACGAGCAGTTCTCGCCAATTTTTAAGAGCAAACTGCATTAGCTTTTGCTTAATCACCCGACACCTTTAAGCTTTGCTATCCCATCAATGACTGTTTGACCGCCAATATAAATTGCAGAGATCATCACCCAATCGCCTGACGACAAATCAGAAAAAGCAAGAAGCCCTGTTGCTGTCAGCCACACAAGAAACTTGCGGGAAATCATTTTTTCAACCAGTCTATCTAACTTTGCTTTTGTATAAGACATCATACATTCCTCAACTCTTGAACTATAGCTTCAACAAGTTCGTTCATACGAGCGGGATCATTAAGCGGATGCTGGTTTTTTGGCTTTACAACTCTAGCAAATCTACCCAGGGCGCCCTGAGCATAACCTAATGCGGCTGGACTTTCTCCCGTTACTGCACCGGCTAGATAATCGATGCTTACATCAAGATTGTCAATCTTTTGAGATAGAGTTCCAATGGCTGCTAATAAAGCTGAATCTGGATTATTTAATTCTTCCAGCAAGATCTTCTTTAATTGGGGCTTGGTGGTTTTCATCTTACAACCGGCCTGCTAATTTGGCGTTTACGCCGGCGTGAAGTGACTTAAACTCTGCAATGCTTTGTCTAATATCATCTTCGGCAACCTTACCAGTATACCATTCGTCAAACAGGGCGGCAGCATTTGAGCTATCTATGTCTCGTTGCTTGACACCTGCGGCGCGGCATATTGTCCCGAAAATTGATCCGCTGGTGCGAGTTTCTTCCTCAACCTCGACTGGTGTGACTTCATGTGGTGCAGCACAACATGCGTCTTCATTTGGTGTTATAAACCAATTCCATAATTTCTTTAACCAATTCATATCAGTATCCTCTTTTTGCTTTTGTGATTTTCATGTTGCCAATCCATTCATGCTTAGTATCTATTCTCTCACATATCCGGGGTCACGCTCGGAGCCTATTGCATGTCCGCGGCGCTTGCCTTCAGAACCCATTAATGAAACTACGTCCTTCAAAGAATGAACGGCTTTCAATTTATTGTTGTCCATGCTTTTTAACAATTTCTTAAAGACGTCTTTTGCATCTGGAGTAAGAGGAGCATCAGGTTCTGCATTGGGCATCTTCACTGCTCTGATAAAGGTTTCGATATCTTGATGGGTTCTGAGTTCTTTGCCGAC
>Ga0209091_10002233_pt1 | contig 16444 bp, 15 predicted proteins | sample ArcticOcean_MG_C_6_FD_187438 | JGI IMG/M metagenome (GOLD analysis project Ga0209091, IMG submission 187438) | Marine microbial communities from western Arctic Ocean - ArcticOcean_MG_CB8_128 (SPAdes) (version 2) | ecosystem: Environmental > Aquatic > Marine > Oceanic | place: Arctic Ocean...
TTACTTTCAAATTGATTTGACGAGTGTCCTGGGTGATAGTGTTACCACGGAAGTTTCTACGCTTGCGTAGTCCGTCTAATTTGTAGCGGAAACGCTTCTTTTCTCCACCCTTGCTCTTGAATACTAGAGAGTGTCCCTTGAATCCAGTAGATGCTGTGACCAAAATTGATTGGCGGGAACCGCCTTCAAGGTCACGGCGAAGAGGAGTTCCAGTTTTATCTGAACCACCAGTGATTTGCAACTTGAAACCAGAAAGAGTTTTTTCTCCCTCTCCAACGAAAATACCGTCAATGGTATCTCCAATTTTTCTACCCAATAATTGAGCATGATTATTTCCACTAATCTTCAATGAATAAGACCTGCCATTATTATCAGGATCTGTATCATTGACGACGGCGACGAATTCTCCTTGTTGTCCAACTGCCATATTCACACCACTTAGAATAACTCGCCGACAAGAGACCCATATTTAGGCTAACCGCATAGGCATGGCAGTGCATTTAGCTTCGTAGTCGCTTAGGAAGTAGTAATTCAAGGCGACTTGAGAGGTCTGCTGGCAGGTGATATGGCATACTCAAATGAGTTGTCCTACCTCTTCCACCGCTAACGTTTGCGACCTTAGAATCAATCAACTGCTGCTGTTCTAGGTACTTTATATATTTCCAAATCGTTGTGTGACTCTTTTGTTTCTGTTCATATTCTTCGCAGACTACAGCATAGAGAGATTCGACATCACCCATAGACATAGTCTCTTCAGTTTTCAATCTCCTGCACAATGCTAGGAGAACCAACATTTGGTGAGCCGAAAGGTCATCAACAACTTCTAACTCGACTCTGATTTGCAATGCTACACCATCGTTTGGTTCATGAATGTCTTCGACCAATATCTCTCTTGCACTTTGCGCATCCTGCCTAAATTCACAACGTTCCACAGCTGCAGAAAGTAGTTCAATTCCTCTTCTAGCATCACCACTTGGGCCAGCCTTTTCTGCGATTAGTCGGATAATCTTAGGCGAAAATGTCCCACCTACTAGGGAGTATTCTGCTCGCTGGTTGATGATCTGTTCAATTCCATCAACTGTATATGGTGGGATCATGATATGATTCGTACTACCCATTCTCGATATTACAGCGGTTTCTAACAGGTCTAGTACCTGTTCTTGGCTGATTATAATCAAAGATAATGTACCCTTTCCAGATTGGTCCTCATCAATTCTTAAAAGTTGGTAAAGAAGGTCGTCACCAGAACGTCTTAACATATGGTCAACTTCATCTAATACAACGATTAAATGAGCAGAATCTCTTCGGACCAATTTACGTAGGCTAATCAATAATTCACCCATTGAAAGACCCCTATCAGGGTGACCGGGGTCCAATTTGTGAAGGATTCGTTGGACTACCCGCATACTGGTAGATGCATTTCGGCAATTTATTTGAACAGATTTTATTTGCCTTTTAGCTGCCAAATGTCGCTGAATGTCTCTACAAAATGTTCCGGCTAAAACTGTTTTACCACAGCCGACAGGACCAGTAATAACTGCACGTCCAGCTCCATCAGGATGTGATAAGGTTGAAAATTTACTTGCTAATTGCTTCTGAATGTCATCTCTACCAACTAATTCATCTGGCATGTAATCAAAATCTAGACCTTCTGGATTGGCTAGGACGAAACCCGCTCCAATTCGGTCAAGGTAGTTACTCATAACAAGGGAAGGCTCTCGTCAACCGTTATTGAACATAGGGGCAGTTGAAGCAAGGAAGAAGCAAATTATTTTGAGTTTTATTATTTCCAACTCAAGGAATTTCATCAAATTGATAACCGAGTTCCCATTGTTTTTCACCAAGTGCGACCTCTAACTCAAACGGAGTTAGCAATGGTTTCCTATAACGTACCGCATCATCTATAGCGATTCTTGGGCACGCGGTATTAACAAATGCATCAACAGGATAGAAGTCTATCAGTTCTGGACCGATATGCTCCAATGCCAGTAAGTAACCTTTCTTACCATGCTTCTCTAGCATTCTTTTCATCCTTAAGGCAAGAGTACGACGCATTTGACCAGGCTTTTCTCCTATTAGAATTCCAAAACTTTGTGCGTTGTCACAAGCCATAATGAGTCCAAAACGTTGCCTTAGTATCCTCTCAATTCTTTCAAGAGACATCTCTTTTGCATCTCCACTATATGGGTCTAGCATTGCAAGTGGTTTCCCAGTGTGCAATACTAATCCGATCGGATGAAAATCCCCACTACCTAGGAATAAGTAATGTCCAATATCATCTTGGTCTCCTGAATAATTACATCCCAGAACTTGTCCTGGGAAGGATAGACGAGCCCCACCTAGTGGAATTGTTACATCATAACCGGCTTCCTCTAAACGGTCATGGAACTCCGGTAATAAGTGCAGGTGTTGAATTGAACCAACTAATCCCAATTTTGTACCAGTGAGGGGTGATAGACGGCCAACTGCATCCAAAAACTTCTCTTGAGCATCTTCTGCACTGAGTTCAACAGGGTTTTCTTGATCTAAAAGACGCTTCTTTGCCATTGCTCGGTGGTTTTCTAGGAAAGGTATCACCGGAGTTAATTCAGGGTCCCCATCATAGGTTACATCAATAAATTGTGTCGGCATACCCGATTCAATATTCATTTGACTATGTCCCATATGCGCTACCAATTCAACTCCCATCATCTTCATCTTGTCATGAACAAGGTCGCAGGCACCGTAACATGGATCTGCTGCAAGTACTACCTTTGCACTTGTTTCAGTTTCGATTTCATCCATCATTTCTAGGGCTTGGATTTTCAATCCTTCTGGAAGTTGAAGAGCAATTAATCGGTGGTCACTGGAGCGAATTCTTTCCATCAACTCTGTGAGTTCAAAATCGTGATGGTCTAAGTCCATGAGGTTCCCCTATTTGCTGGGGCAATAACCCCCCTCATCAAACCATGCTTTTTGAAACGGTTCATTCAGTCAAGAATAACAATCCTTGCGCCGTCCATTTCAAGACGAACCAAAGATTCAATTTTGATGCCTGGATAATCAGTTTGAAGTGATTTCAGAGCTGGTCCCTTTTCTACAACAGTTATGATGTGCATTATTTCCGCACCAGCTTTTTCAATCCCTTTGATAATCGCTCGAATAGTCCCTCCGGTTGATAAAACATCATCGACAATAACAACTTTCTCACCTGCCTTGACATCATTTAGGAACATTTCCCCCTTTGAATATCCAGTCGATTGATCTATTACTATTTCTCCTTCAAGACCATATGGCCTTTTCCTTACCACAACTAATGGTTTTCCTGAACTGATGCACAATGGAGCGGTAAGGGGCAAACCCATAGCCTCTATTCCAAGAATCAAATCCACATTCTTCCAATCAATCGCTTCTAAGCACAAATCTGTAACTGCGGATAGGACTTCAGGGTCCAATCTAGGAACTCCATCTGTGAGTGGGTGAATGAAATATGGGTAATCGCCTTTCCAAATAACTGGTGCATTCTGCAAACTGCTTCGGAGTCGTTGCATTGCATCCGCCATATTGGATGGCCACCGATGGTAGGGTATCACCTTTGTCTCAAAGTTCAGAAATATATTCTATGTATTCGTCTGGTTCCAAGAGTGTTTCTAAATCAATCTCGTGAGGGTCGAGTAGGATAATCCATCCTTGGTCATATGCAGATTCGTTAACAATATCTGGATTGATTTCTACTTCACCATTTACTTCGGCGATTTGTCCAGAGAACGGTGATGGGAATGAAAGTTTTTCATCCGTGGTCCAAATTGAGAACATATCAGCCCCAAACTCTTCTACTTCCAATCCGGTTTGTGGTAATACGACTCGTAAAACTTCACCGTGTTCAACAGCCAAGTATTCGCTGACACCAATCATCAGTCTGTCGTCTTTCTCTTGATACCAAAGGTGGTTAGTAGAGTATTTTCTATTATGTGCGATGCTAAATTCAACAATATCGTCATCCATTCTGCATTCTCCTTAAAACGGCCCACTAATTCTCATATATCAACACATGGATGAATCGCATTTCTAATTAATCGTGCAAACGGATTAAGAAAGCGAGCCCTTTGGCATTGACGGGTAGGGTCATGGATTTCGCACAAACCGATGAACAGGAGATGATTAGGGACTTAGTTCGCGACTTTGCAGAGACTGTATTGGCACCCACGGTTAGTCACCGAGACCAAAACCAAATCGCCCCGAGCGAAGAGTGGAAACAATTCCTAGAATACGGCCTCCAAGGGGTAACTGTTCCAGAGGAATATGGAGGTTCACCGGTTGATGATGTATCAGAATCAATCATAATTGAAGAATTGGCTAGAGTCGACCCTTCTTTTGCTGTAATGTACTGTGTTCATGTAGGGCTATGCTGTAAAACCATTGCATTACATGGCAATGAACAACAAAAGAAGAAATATTTACCACGCTTGGCTGAAGGTGAAGTTGGAGCATATTCATTGAGCGAAGCTGGTGCTGGCACCGATGCTGCAGCAATGACATGCAAAGCAAAGTTGAGTGATGATGGCACTCATTACATTTTAAACGGAGAGAAAATGTGGGTGACAAATGGAGTTCAAGCAAAAATAATTGTATTGTTTGCAAAAGATGTTGACCATTCTGATTACGGCGTAAAGAGGCACGGTGGAACTACTGCATTCATCGTAGAGCCAAGTTTTGAAGGTTTTTCCGTTGGAAAGAAGGAGGACAAGTTAGGAATTAGAAGTTCGGATACTTGCACTCTAATTTTACAGGATTGCAAAGTTCCGATTGAAAATGTGATCAAGCAGGTAGGAAATGGTTTTCCTATTGCCATGAACGCATTAGATAATAGCCGAATTGGTATTGCAGCACAAGCATTAGGTATATCTCAGGGCGCATTCGAATCCGCATTAAAATATGCCCATGAAAGAGAAGCATTTGGCAAACCAATTGCTCACCATCAAATGATAATGGCATATTTGGCGGATATGGCTACCAGGATAGATGCTTCGCGATTATTGGTATACAAAGCAAGTTGGGCTAAACAACAGCATTACGAAAATGGTGGGCCAAGACATTCTAAGGAAGCGAGCATGGCAAAACTATTCGCAGGCGATACAGCAATGTGGGTTAGTGAACGAGCAATTCAAGTCTTAGGTGGATATGGATATACCAAAGAATTCCCAGTTGAAAGATTCTTTAGAGATGCTAAAATAACTCAAATATATGAAGGAACACAAGAAGTACAACGTATTGTGATCGCTCGTGCATTACTTTGAATTAGGCTTCTCTTGCATCGGTTCCAGCAAACTTTGCTATTTTCAAACCGCTTGACCAAGCAACCATTTTTGCGTCTGCCACAACGGTTTCTCCTTTCAGGAACTTCGTGACTACACCATTTTCACTCTCAGGAAGCATTATCGACACCTTGTATGGTCCGCCATCAAGTATTCCTACAATAGAATGTCCTCCGCGATAGTGGTCGGTTACCATTAAAGTTCTTTCAATTCTTTCAACCTTAATGGTACAAATGCTACTCTCGGCTTTTGCAATAATTGCTCTTTCCTCAGATGATAATCGCGAAGAATACAATTCTTCGATAAGTTTCTCACTAGTAGTATTTACATTTCCATCTAAAATAACGCTTGAAGAATCTTCAACAACAATAGTTTCCGCAATAGGAATTGGACTTTCAACGACTTGCTGTAGAGGTATTTTATCCTCCATGTTGCCAATTTCCTCAAATATCTCATCAATCTCAGATATTTCTTCTACTACTGTGACGGCAGGGGCCTCCGACGGGGAGGGTTCTGGTGTAACTACGTTATTTTCAAAGCCCATTTCTTCTAAGAACGCCCACCATTCTTCAACGGTGACTACACCATCTTGATCTGCATCTAATATCTCAAAGATTGTGGTGACGACCCAAGGGGGAGGAGGGGTTCCAGTCAGTTTGACAATTAAGAGCATTATTTCTGATTGTGTAATGAATCCATCAGCATCAGCATCGAGCATTTGTGTTAGTTGTGGAACCGAATAGCCAGCTTGAATTAGAGATTGTCCGAAATTTTTCCTCATCATTTCGACCATGGGGTTATCAGAGGCCTTTCGTTCAATTTTGTCTACAACTGATGATGAAGCATTTGCAATTGTATTCCTTGCATTTTGGGTTGCTTTTTGTTGTAATTCTTCTTTTGAATTATTAATTTGAGTTGCAACCCCAACAGTACCTGCCGCAGCGACAGCAGCAGCCACATCGCCTTTGGAGAAAGACTGGCACCAAGCCGAAATAGATTGATTAGACTCTAAAAGGGATAGCGTTTCCATACGGTTTGAAGGATTTACTTTGATGCCATATTGGGCAGCAATAACTCCAAGTTGGCTGTCGGATAAGGCAGATAATTGTCCTTTGCTTTTAGCAAAAGAGTTTTCAATTTCAGACTTTATTGCTTGTAATTCACTATAACTCATACCACTCATTGAAAAGCCTCGTTGATATTTTTAGTTTGAAAGGACTTTGTTCATTATCTTGTTGGTATTGATAATCAGATAAAATAAATCAAGAATAATCATAAAAATATAATTTGTCGCCGCTTATTTTTATGGAAATTGTACCTTAGGCCACTCATTTCCGTCACTATTTTGCCACATAATTGTAGACAATATTTGAATCATTTCTTGTTCCGATTGAATATCTCTCTCAATTTGAATACGATGTAGCCATGATTTCAAATTGCCCAATTTAGGTCCACGGGTAATAGCGGTCAAATTCATCAACTGATTTCCATCTAATATTGATTTACCAGAGAATTTTAGTGGCGGTAATTCAGAAGATTTGTTAATTAATTGTTCAATTTCTTGTAGACTACATTCATCCATAGACTCTTGTGGCAGGCGAATTGAGAATTTTCTTATTAGGTATTCTAGTTGCAAATGATTCGCTGCTTCTTCGCCCAGTACATGGTGATGCACTCTTATTTCACCGATCACATTGTTTGGAACATAGCCCATACGAGAAACAATTCCAATTACAGAATCGCGTTCAAACTTAGATACTTTCAAATTATTCAGTAAGTCTGGTATTTGGTCTCTATCTGTTTCACTGAGTAGAATTGAAAATACCGACAAATAATCTGTCTCATTTAGTGTAAGTTCAGAAATGGCTTCAAAAATCGGACTTGCTAGGTTCCATTCAGTATTCAAAACGATCTCAAGAACTTCATCCTTGAGCATTAAAGCAAGCACAAGCGATACATTTTTCCCTGAAAGAATCTTCTTAAATTCACTCCAAATCCGTTCTGGTGCAACATTTGATAGCATTCTTCTTTTTTGCGATAATGCTTGAGCAAGGTTATTGTCGGGATACCAAATTCCGGCTTCATTGCGGTCCATGAATCGATATGCCCGCATTATTCTTAACCCATCTTCGGCCAATCTTAGAGATGCATGACCGACAGCACGCAGTACCCCGCGTTCAAGGTCAAGAAGCCCATTGTGAGGGTCATGTAATATCATTCTAGAGACATCTATCGCCATCGCATTGATTGTGAAATCTCGTCGCTGTAAATCTTGTTCTAAACTTGTTCCCCAATTTACTACCTTTGGCCGCCTACCATCAAGATACTGCGACTCAGTGCGAAGAGTTGTACATTCGTACATCGAATCACCACCTCGTAAAGTCAATGTCCCAAATTCAACGCCTGTTTGGATTGCGTCAGGGAATAATGTAAGCATTTTTTGTGGAGTTAGGTCCACTGCCAAGTCAATATCGGTGACATCAGTTCCAAGCATGACATCTCTCGGCGCACCACCGACTATCCAGACTCCGCCACCAGCTTCAGCAATAGTATTGATAATTAACAACAATTTAGAATCCAACTTTTGAAGCCATTTGGTCATATTAGGAGGACATTGTTGTGCTGGTACATCAGAATGAGTTCCTTCCTTTGGCCAATTCGATAGTCCATCCATAGTATCCCCTCCGGTGTTGTTCAAGTCCAAGTGCGCCAAAGCATTATCGCAGGTTGAAGATTGGCAAAGCCATGATGTGGGACGAAAGTGATGTGCGGCTGGTCCCTCTAGAGTGGCTTAAAGCACATGAACATATAAAACCGAGAAATAGGGATAAACTCCTTGATATGACCAAAAGATGGCAAGGATATACTAAACCGCTCATCGTTGATCAACTAACAGGTGCAATTCTTGACGGACACCATCGCCATGCAATTGCAGAGATACTTGAATTGAAAAGAGTGCCAGTTATTTGTGTCGATTATTTAGGTGATGAAAGCATCACTGTGGATGTTTGGCCTAGCAGCGATAGAGATTCACTTTCCAAAGAGGAAGTATTGGAGATGAGTTTGTCAGATGACTTGTTTCCGCCAAAAACTAGCCGCCATACAATCGCAGACCATCTTCCCCCAATCCATATATCTCTACAAATATTGAAGTTAGAGGGTAATGCTCAACCTTGACGGGTAGAGATATAATCGCGCCATTTTTGATTACCTTTTCCTTCTAATTTTACTTTGTGTTGAATCTTGTTAATCATCTTTACATCAGCTGATTTAACCACACCTTCATGGCTGTAAATAATATTGGCCATCTTTTCATTCTGCCCCTTCAAGGAACTGTTTAGTTTTTTATTTGAATCAGTTCTTCTTCCATTTATTGCAATTATTTCATCACCAGGCATCAACAAATCACGTACTGGTGAGCCTGCTTGATGAGTTGTAACAATTAGTTTTCCTCCAGAATCTTTGATAGAAACACCTAGCCAAGCATTTTCTAAGTGATTTTGTTCATCTCCTTTTTTGACATCGCTAACCAATTTCAAAGAATAATATTTACATGCTTTCTCAACATCTGGCAATTGACGGTTTTTCATTAATGAATCGAGCATAGTCCCTAATCTAGAGCCCCCATCGATTGAAGTTAATGCCTTTCTGATATCGCCATAATTCACTCCAAGTTGGACTGCAGAATCGTATTCTATAGCATGGCGCTTGCATAATTCAACCATCAGATCACAGATTCCAGTGTTCCCATTTGAACGTCGCTGTAATTCAGCATCTAGACAAAAAATAGCAAGTTCTCCTTCATTGTAATAGGAGATTTGAGTCTCTCTAGAGAATGAGTGCCCCCTGTATAAATGAGTCCAAGCATCATGACTTGATTCACTCAAAGATTCAAATTGCATACCATTCCTTGTGGTGGTGCGCTTCATTTTTCTCATCCAATCTTTGCGCCAGTCCTTTTCAGACCATGCACCTGAACGTACACAAATCATATCTCCTAGCCACGAAGTACATCCTTCAAACCACCAAAGTAATTCGGTATGCGCCTCTCTTTGCAAATCATAATCGATGAAATTCCTTGGCCTCAATCGTTTTACATTCCATTGATGTAGGTATTCATGGGAAAACAAACTAACTAAATCCATATATTCGTCAGCATGATTTGGCATTAAACATTGACGGGGCAACATTGATGTTTGCGAATTGAGATGTTCTAATCCACCTCGTGAGTTCTCTGTTAATTGAATGACGGTGACGTAATTATCCCATGGGGGTATACCGAACAAAGCATGATGTTCTTTGATGACTTTATTCATGTCTAGTTTGAATTTTTCAAGCATCTTTTGATCTATTGGATGACCTCCACTATCCCATAATTTGAGGACATGGTTACGACCATCTACCTCCCAACAAATATTTTCATTTTCATTAGCTTCAATTATCCCATCTAGCAGTTCGTCACGGTTGGGTGCAGAAAACAAATGAGTAATTCCTTTGTTGCCTGTTAGCAACCCCTTACATGAATTGCTGCTTTCCAATTTATACTGGGTGGCAGCAGACCAAGAGGAGGGGGTGTGCAATGAGATTGAGTGATTCTGATTCATTCTTTCTGAATCAATACCAGAGGTTGGCAGAAACCAAGTAAAAGGCGGCATTATGTGGACATGGGTTGAATCAAGATGATTAGATCTACAAGATAATTCAGTTGCTAATAATTTGTAAGAGATAGAAATAGATTTTATGTTTTTAGGTACTTTTATTTTCATTGCATCAACTTCATAACGGAATGAATTCAATTCAATCCCAGCATCATCTACGGCCACGAATTCAGTCATATGTTGGATTGGTTCTCTTAGAAAATATGACCCAGGCACCCATCTTGGGAAATGTAGTTTGAGAATTGGTTGTGTGAAAGGGCCATTGATCTCGATGCCAACATGGATGCGACGTGAATTACCTTCAGTAGCATCGATTGAGAAGGTAATGCCTGAATTTACTGGGCTCATATTTTGAGTTCATCAGCGGCGGTTGAAAGGTTCTCTGCTGTAACTTTCAGTAAAGTATCTTGGCAACGGCTAGCAAATTCAACGGCATGTGCATTAATTTCTGGCTCTCCAGCTCTTCCGATTAAGCGTTCAAGGAGCCTTGCCTTTTCTATGGTTGGAAGTCTATCATCATCCATGAACTGCCATAGCAGTGCATCACTTTTACTATCATTTCTTCCTCTTAGCCAGCGAGCAACAATGGAAAGTTGCCCAGCCTCTATTAAATTTTTAATTTGTTCATCATCGACATCATTACACATTTCAGATAGGACTTTACTAAATTGTAGGTTTTTATTCGAAGGGCATGAATCAACTAATTTGAGAAAAACATCCCCGCCTAGGTTAATTGCAGGTTTACTAAGCAATGAACTATCAACTCCGCATTCAATTAAACTGACAATATTTTGTTTAGATATAGGCTCATCATTTGAGATAATGACTCTCAGCACTGCTTCTTTGACTGAATTGTTGGAGTCATTAATTCCTCTGGAGCGCAATTCTTTATCTGCTGATGAACTACAATAGGCAAGTTTGCGGATTTGATAATCAGTGTTTTCTGACAGCCTTTGCGCCAATTCAAGATTTTCGGAATCTTGCAATAGTGAAGCGGCAGCCTTTCTCTGGCAAGTTGGGTCATCAAATTCAAGCAATATGTTAGCATATTTCTCGGATTCTGTTCCGAATTGACTCAATAGATTTGCAGCACAGCGGTTTGCATCTATCCAACGATGTTCAACTAATGGTTTTAAACTTTCAATTCCACTTTCAACGGCCCACTTACGATGCGCTTCTAATGACTTAGATTGAAACCATGAGTCATTATCATCTAGTAATGGAACGAATGCTTCTAATGCACGTGGAATATCCAAATCGAATAATACGCGTATTGCTCTTCTTCTTTGGCGAACATCACGATGAGACAGCCTAGCCATCTCTGTATTTAGCCCGCCTGCCATGAACATCCCACCCAGCATCTCATTATAGCCGCTGTGGCTCATAATTCAGATTCCGAATCCATCGAATTCGAAGGGATCATCAGAGTCCACATCATATCCACCAGGACTCGCCAAATTCGGTTGAACCATGAGTTGTAATAATGGCCATAAGCGAATGAATGAAGGTGATGCCTGATACAATAAACGAATCATCGGATGTTCTTCAATTGCGATTCCAGCTTCTCCTGGGGGTGGTAAATCATCTGGTAAATTGCGTAGATTAATTATCAAATCAGCAATGGATTTTTGTTCTTCTTCGGTAATCATTTCTATTTCTTGAAAAGTCTCTATCGCCAATTCAAGGATGTCAGCCAACTCATTAGGATTGATTGGGCCAACTTCAGCATCAGAAATATCCACGGGACCAAAACTAACATGGCCGAGGTCAGTGGGAAGTAATTCGCCATTTTGACATTCCATTTTCATTAATTTTTGTCCATTACTTCCACCGAGTGGTGCGATTACGAACCCCGCCTCCGAAATCCTAGTATTAACCCATTCTGGCAACTGCTTTATTTGGCCTGTAACCAATACGCGATTTAATTCACCAGGGAAGGCAATAGGCGATATCTGCAATGATTCAATGTGCCTTACCTCAACAGTAGGCCAATAAGTTAACCGAGATGCTGCATGTTGAGTGACACTTTGTGAAGGATCTAACACTTTGACACTACCTTCTTCTCCTACAATTATGGAGATTAATGCTGCAATATATCCGCTTTTACAACCTATTAAAACGACTTCATTACCTTTTTGTAATTCTAAATGGTATAATAGAGTCACAATCATATGTGGTGCAGAAATTGTTTTCACTGCCCCATTTTCATTTTTCAGGAAAGTGATGGGCCGGTCAGCAAAGAAATCCGCAGTCTCAAAATCAGTGAAGTAATCAACTTCAATAGTCAACATTGCTTCTTTAATGGCATTGGTTATTGGGATACCGCCTTTTTCTAGGCGTTTCAATAAATCTTTCATTTCAGATTTGTAACTCATAATAAAACCTCATCTATTTAGCGCATTTCTAACCAAGCGAAGAATGAAATTATTGGAAGTAATATCATTAATATTTTATTTGTTTTCCTTTGGTAGTTGATATGCTCGATTGAAGGTTGGGGGATTACCTCAATAGACTTTGCACTTCTATTCCTTCTAGTTATATTGACGTTGTTCTCGATATATGTTAGAACTATATTGCGGAGACCTTGCTGGTTACTACTACTTTTTCCTTGGCCAACAATGAATCTTACTGGATAACTCTCTGCTATAACCAACGCATCTTGAAGTACATTTTCAATATTTGTTAAATTATGCATATCAATTCGAATTGTTCTTCCATCACTATTAATATGGCTCAAAGCTCGCCATTTACCTTGACCTTCATTGTGGATTTGTAATGCGTCTCTTGCTACTTTTACCGGTTCACCAGCCAAAGCAACAGGCCTTCTTCTCCTCGCAAGGAATGGGCCGAGAATAATAGACATAAATATAGGTGGTAAACATAGCAGAGATACCAATCTTTGCAATTCGCCGGGGTCTGTTAAAACAGAAACTACCGCTAGTGAGAATCCGAGGTATAAGCCAAGGAATCCCCCAGCCTGCATGCCTAACGATAAACCAACAGGCTCACCTTCAAGTTCTCCCATATTGTTTGAGGGTATTGGCAGATATCATCAATGCTTTGATGACTAAAAGAGTAATATCTCTCCTGCACTAGGGTTGTCTATGGGGAAGAATGGGTTGGTCAATCGTGAACCGGAGAGGAAAGTTGGTATGTGGATTTTCTACATATGCGGTTTCCTTTTTGTCTCATTTTTCATTGCACCCTTGATTCTATCCGAGGGCACTGTCACAAATATCTCCGGGCGAGCGAATGCATTAGATTTTGCAACAAAAGATGGATTCGGATCATCAGGGAATAGTGAGCAAGCATCTGCGACACATACGCATGAAGATGGTACGGTTCACAATCACAACCAATTTGCTTGGATGGAGTTAGATCCATATACTGGATTCATTTATGCATTTGGAGATTTGAATTGTCACAATAAGCATGAACGCACATTGGAGATTAATGGCAATCAAATGCCAGTTTGTACTAGGGATATCGGGATTTTCTTTGGTTTGGCAATTGGGGGCTTAATGTTTTCTAGAAAGGGATATAATCGTTGGACGATCAAGGATACATGTTTGTCACTGATTCCAGATAACTTGTTAGAGAAAATCTATAGAGGGAATTATAGAACCTTATCTTGGTTAGGTTTTGGAATGTTATTCTGCCTTCCTTTAATCATTGATGGTTTCACACAACTGTTGACTGATTATGAATCTAATAACCTGACAAGACTATTGACAGGAGGGCCATTTGGAATTGGTCTTGCAATTTTGATTTCTTCAATGTATTCTGCAAGACCTGTTAAGTTCGATAATGCAAGTCAGGTAGTTTTGCCGGGTGGGGCGAAATTTGAGCTAATCGAAGAATCAGAAGAAGAATGAATTCATTGTGGTGGTTCCATACTCCACCATACAATCAATTGCTCAATATCCTGCGGAACTGGGCAATTTTCATGACCACTGGTAAGCATCTCCAATCTGCTAATCACATTGCTAACAGCCTTCCTAGTCGCCGGAGGAGGTGACTTTTCTTGTCCCAAAAGTAATATTTCTGCTAAAGCATTCTTCCATTCGCCGTTTGGATTAGATCTTCTCCATGATGCTAGAGAGGGACGCAATGGCCACATTGCTAATGCTAAACGACAATATCCCAGTTTGTCATCTCTCAATTTGAACATCTGTGCTTCAGCGAAAGGTACATGCGATTGTTGCTTATGAATCCACCATTCCTTCTCCAGCCACCTAACCAACCGTTGTGTATGCCTTTGTGTAACCATTCGGTGAGGTCCAAGTGATTTATGCAATCTTGGAATTTCACTCGAACCTACAATTAGTGAGAGAGTTCCCAAAACTGCCCAACACGATTGGGCATGTGGGTTTGCTGGGACATCAAATGATTTTGCAGATTTTTTCGGCCAATTATCTTCTGCAAATTGCATCCAATTTGCTGGTGATTCACCCGAAAGCCAACCGATATTCATCGAAGTTTTCTCTTGAGGGGCACCGGGTAGTCTTGTTTGTTTTTTAACATCACTAACTAGTGCATTCAATAGATACCGATCGACTTCATCGGCATCAACGTTTAATGGAGCGGGCCTTCTATTGAAAAAAGCGCGTAATTCTGTTCGCAATTTTCTACGAAGTTCATCCAACCCTCCTTCATTGAGAATTGGCCCTATTACACAACACTTGTCAAATGGAGCCGGAACAGTTATTTTCCCCGATAAAAGGTCATTGAATCCCTTTCTAATCGTTTTTTGTATTTCAGGGGTTTCAAAATATTCAGCCTTGCCACTGCTCATTCGTAAAGTACCACTCTTTATTCTTTTAATGGCTTTATCAGGATCGCAATCAATCCAAAATACAAGGTCGGGGATCATAGATGCAGCATTCATTTTAGCAACCTGTTCAAGTCCCAATTCTCCGACGACTCCTTGATAAATTAGTGATGAGTGAATATTTCTATCTGAAATTACAACATGGCCCTTTGCAAGCAATGGTCGAATCCATGTATGAGAATGGTCCAGCCTATCGGCAGCAAACAATCCAGCTTCTTCTAAAGGAGTTTTATCTCCTAATTTGACAGATGACAAAGCCAGTTTACCCAATTCACTATGCCTTCTTGGTTCATGCGTTGAGTGATATCCAGGGAATGGGAAATCAGCAACTAACTCGTGAAGAATCCTTGCCGCTTCACCTTTTCCGGAGCCGTCACCTCCTTCGACAGTGATGAGGTACACGCTCATTCCTCCTGGTGATCATCAAATTGTTCTTTAACGAACACCATCGTGATCATCCCAGCAAGGATTAATGCCGGTCCAAATATTATTAATCCTCTACTGAATAATGAGATTCCTGCCAAATACTGTGTTCTTCTGTAGTATTTACCTCTTCTAACTTCAACCGCAGCTTGAACTCCCACTATTCCGGTAATTACCGTAAGAATCCCAATTGTTGTCGAAAGCCCTACGGCATTCTCTAAACCCCATCCAGTGGCCACTGTGTGGTGGTCTCGCGTAATTGTGTCATCACCATAAGACATGGTAATCGGGCCGACCCCTGCTTTTTCCGGAATTATTTTCAATTCCATGGTATTATAGCCTTCTTTGGACAGTTTCAATATATGTAATTCTGATATGACATTATCAATGACAAAGAGGCCATTTGCATCTGTTTTCACTGTGCGTAGGACTGTATTGGTATCGATTTCAATTAATTCAACAGTTACATTTTCAACTTCAGTACCTTCTTCTGCTTGAATTGCAGTGCCTATGATATCTACAGAATCAGTAGATACGAAGAATGAAGAAGAAATAATGTCACTAGGATTTCCTTGTAGAATCAAAGCACCACTCATCATTCCCAATAATGAGCCCAATAATATCAAAGATGCAGCGATGGTTCTCCATCGTCCCCTCTCAACTTCCTCCAATCGTAACCATCGTTGTTTTGTTTTTTCAGCCGCCAATTCCACAGCAGCATCTACATCTTCAACACTGACAACCAGTTCTTCACTTGAAACAAGTGCTCTTTGTTCAGTTGCATCTTGCGAGGCTTGCAGTTGGCTCTGTACGCGTTCTTTCAGTGCAGCCTTTCTTTCTTCTATACTCTTGCCAGACACGCCTTCACCTCCTCCGCTCAAACCATAGGTGCTGGTGCGCGGATATTACCCCTTTCATAGCAAGTCCGCGCAACAAACCGATCATTTTATTCTACAAAGCGCTTAAGGAAAAATAAAGAAACTAAACTTATGGCAAGAACGCTGAAAGACAAAACTGCCAATAATTTAGAAGAATCAGCACCTTTGTTGGTGGCTTCTTCAATTGGTTGCTGTTGTTCGGGCTCAGAATTGTTTGACAGTTCTGAATGTTCTGATTGTTTTGATTGTTCTAATGGCGTATCAATTGTCGTCCATGCTCCTGTTAATAGCCCCAATTCTACAATCCTTCCAACACTTTCTAGCGATTCAGCACTTACTTTATCTGCGGTATCTTGTGTT
>Ga0209091_10002240_pt1 | contig 16421 bp, 17 predicted proteins | sample ArcticOcean_MG_C_6_FD_187438 | JGI IMG/M metagenome (GOLD analysis project Ga0209091, IMG submission 187438) | Marine microbial communities from western Arctic Ocean - ArcticOcean_MG_CB8_128 (SPAdes) (version 2) | ecosystem: Environmental > Aquatic > Marine > Oceanic | place: Arctic Ocean...
ACCGCTGGTAAGTCAAACGGTGACGGTTAGAGGGATGTTTCGTTATGACAGTGAAGCGGGACGTCGGATTGAAGTAGACGAATTCGTCGCTCTGGACTAAACATGGCTCGTTGAGAAATAGTCGGCAAGGTCAAAACAGGACACACGCCGCAGAAGTCCCTGTTCGTTCCTCCAAACCAGTAATACCTACACAGCAGGAGCCCGTTTCTCTTGAAGTGGGGGTAGGGGGGCTGTGGGTTGCTGGGCCGGAAATGCTCGCGAATTAGGTTGGGAGTAAGGAGTAAATGGTGCTCAACCTCGAGCCAAGAGCCCCTTTCTGTGAAGTTGGGTTAGGCGTTGGTAAGCCTTAAGTACTTGCTGGGTGAACAAAAGCATTATTTTCGGGAATAACTACTTTATGACTAACGGTTTAAATGCAAAATAATCCTATAGAGTTTAGACTCCTGTTTTTGGGAAAAGCTTTAACGCTCTCTCTTCATGACTAAATTTTCAGCCTATCTAAAAATTAGTTTTGCTATGTTACTGTATATAATCAGCGCCTTCACTTTTGTTGACTACATTTTTTCTCTGCTAATACTTGATACAGTGACTGCCATAGAAAATGCCTTTGGCAAGCTCGTAATTCTTATATTTATGCTGGTGCTGGCGAAATTGATCCTCGCAGCTGGCAAAGCGCAACTAAAGAAAAAACAAGGTGATGGTACTGAACAGTTTAGACCCTCCGAAACCAATGATCCCTTTCAGCTAAATCGTTCTGAGAGCGAAATTCATGAACAAGGCAAAGAGGCTGAAAGTAAAAGAAAACCCTTTTGAAATCCCAAAATCCCTGAGAGCAGGCATAATAAAGCGTACTTTTCTGTGGTGGCACAACTAGTGGTTAAACCCTGCCAAGACGTTGGCGTGAGAGCAAAAACGAAAATCACCTACATCATTCGTCCAAACCAGTAATACCCAACTAATGAGCGATGTTAACCATATCCTAGAGCGGATGCGGGAGTTAGCGGTCCAAGCTTCAAACGGAACGAACAGTGCTTCAGATAGAGCTTTCTTACAAAATTCTGAGTAATCCGCTCTAGTTTTAGAGTATGATAAATTCTTTCTGTAGGAGAGAGACTATGCCGACCAGAAGAGCATTTTTAGCCGCAACAAGTAGCCTTGCTTTAATCCCCATATTCAACATGTCCGTTATAGCCGCTGAGAAAGTGCCATTAGATGACCCTGCGGCCAAAGCGTTGAGATATGTTGAAGATGCTTCACACGCAAGTGGAAAAATTGACAAGATGGGTGTCGCTGGCGCAGACCAGTTGTGTTCGAATTGTCGGTTCTATACTGCGCCAGAAGCAGGCTTCGGGCCCTGTATCCTTTTCCAGAATAGGTTGGTGGCTGGAAAAGGCTGGTGTGCTGGCTGGGTGCCCTCTGCCTGATTAGAAGCCTGCCAGATCCCATTTTTTTAATCTAAACAGAGCCCTAGATTTGGCGGTTCTCGCCGAGGTGTAACTTTTCAATCGATACTGTTACACTGTAAGAAGACGTGTCAGTTAGTGTGATGTTTCATTCCCCTGTCTCCTTGACGATTTGCTGAATGACACCGATGTATGGCCTTAGATATACCCCAGTTCGTTAAACCGAACACACTGGAGGTAGTATGAAGACACTGAGGCATTATTTTATTAGTGATGATCTTGATGACCTAGACCTGCTAGACGATCAATTGGAGGATGCCGGGATTGATAGTCACAGAATTCATGTCTTAAGCAATGACTCAGTAGGCGTGGCCAATCACATTCACCTGCATGCCGTTCAATCTATTTTTGCTCGTGATGTCGTGCATTCCAGCGAAGTCGGTGCCGCGATCGGTTTGGCTGGCGTTTGCCTAGTGTTGAGTGTGACATACTTTCTGGATTTACCCGATGCTACAATCGGTTGGACGCCCTACATTTTCCTGTCTGTGGTGGTGTTGGGTTTTTGCACCTGGGAAGGTGGCTTCGTGGGCATGCAAAAACTAAACCATCATTTCAAGCGGTTTGAGTCAGCTCTAGAAGAAGGCAAGCATGTCTTCATGGTTGATCTTGACCCGAGTCAAGAAATCAGCCTTTCGATCGCCCTTCAGGATCACCCCAAACTTCTCGAAACAGCAACGGAAGTGGGACGTCCTCACTGGATACTAGCATCGTTACTTTGGTTGAGCGTTTTTATTGATCGAAACCTTTTCATCAGCGCTAAGTAAAAGCATTTGGACTAGATCGAATTGATTAGGTAAATATGGTCGATAAGCAGGCTGATAAAAAGCATCATTAGGTAAAAAATTGAATACCTGAATGTTTTGATGGCGGCGCCATTGTGGTCCAGAAGAAGTCGTAGTGACCAGATGATAAATACGAACCCGAGTGCGAGTGCGCTCAACAGATAGATAATTCCACTCATGCCAATAATGAATGGAATGAGTGTAACAATTGCCAATAACAAAGTGTAACCGAGTATGTAATATTTGGTAATGAGTTCGCCGTGCGTAACCGGCAACATTGGAATATTAACCTTGGCGTATTCTTCCTTTCGATCAAGCGCAAGCGCCCAGAAATGTGGGGGGGTCCATGTAAAAATGATCATGACAAGCAAGACACCGCCAGCATCAATCTGATTGGTAACGGCTGTCCAGCCAAATAAAGGCGGCGCTGCGCCGAACAACCCACCAATAACAATATTTTGAGGAGTGGCGCGTTTTAAGTATGCGGAGTAGATGATCCCATAACCGATCCAGGACCCCAGGTTCAGCCAGGCAGTCAGCGGGTTGACTAGGAAAGCTAGTATCGATATGCCGGCTATCCCCGTGACAGCTGAAAACAAAATACCCGATGTGACACTAACTCTACCCTGCGCAATCGGCCGATGCGCGGTTCTTGCCATATTAATATCAATTTGTGCATCGATGATGTGGTTGACGCTGGCAGCTGAGCCCGCGACTAGTGCTATGCCGAGATTAGTGAACAGTAATAAGTCAAAGGAGATGATCGAGTCAGTGGCGAGAAACATTCCAACGGTCGCACAAAGCAGCATAAGCAAAACTACTCGCGGTTTACAAAGCTCCAGGTAGTCTTGCCAGGAACTGGCCTTCAAGCCGCCGGGACTGTTTGTTTGTGGATTCAGCATTGAGAATTACTGCGCGAAGAACAACAATCGAGTGAAAAAAGTATATTCTGCCTCGATTGCCATCAGGCAGATCAACACTAAGAGGCATAGCGGTGGGCATAATATCGCGTAGGCCAAAGCAAGTCGCTCCCAGGCCATATGCATAAAGATCGCAACGATGAATCCAGCTTTTAGAAACATGAAGATAAGAATCAGCCCCCATCTGAGGTGGCTCTGGAACCCCATAACGTCAACCAGGTACGATAGTGTGCTCAGCACGAATAATAGCAGCCAGATTTTTAAGTAGATGCTGATTGGGTGGTGTTGACCTTCTGCTGTTGCTTCCATGGACGTCACCAAAGGTAAAAGAACGCGAAAATAAAGACCCAGACTAGGTCAACGAAATGCCAATAAAGGCCAGCTATCTCGACTGCTTCGTAATTGTTTGACTTGTCATAGTCTCCCCGGTAAACCTTGAAGGCAATAATACTCAGATAAATTACCCCCCCACTGACATGCAGCCCGTGAAAACCGGTGATCATAAAAAAGCAGGCGCCAAATTGGTCTGCTCCGAAGGGGTTTCCCCAAGGTCTCACACCTTCTTCAATCAGTTTTGTCCACTCGAACGCCTGCATGCCAACGAAACTTAAACCAAATACGGCTGTTGCCAGCATCAATACCGCAGTTTTAACTCGATCTTTGCGATAGCCGAAATTGACTGCCATCGCCATGGTGCCACTACTGCTGATCAGAATAAAAGTCATGATGGCAATTAGAATCAATGGCATGTGGTTGCCGAAGATCGTTAGTGCGAAAACTTCGCTCGTGTTGGGCCACGGCACTGTTGTCGACATCCTGACATTCATATAAGAGGTCAAAAAGCAGCTGAAGATGAATGTGTCACTGAGGAGAAAAATCCACATCATGGCTTTCCCCCAGGGAACCTGGAAGGCCTCTTTATCTGCCGACCAATCATCGACAATACCAGGCAGCCCCTCAGTTAATACTACCCCTGTAGTACTCCCAATATCACTCATGTCGAAATCCCCTGTTTTAGAGAACAGCTATGTTGACAACAGCATCCCAAATAACACAATCCAGACAACCAGCAGGTAGTGCCAGTAAGTCCTGCAGAGTTCCGTGCTCAATCGAATTTCCTCGAGCTCAACGCCCGCCAATACCCGCAGCGTTGTTCTTGACCAGACCCACAAGCCACCCAGCAGGTGCAATGCGTGCAAGCTGGTGAAAAGATAAAAGAACGAGTTGGCTGGATTCGAATTGAGATAATACCCCGCATCGTTGAGCTGTCCCCAGGCCATTAACTGGCCATAAATAAAAGCAAAAGTGAACAACCCAGTCGCTAAGAGTGAGACCTGAACTGCGCGAAGATTTTTTGAGGCCGCGGCTCTCGAGGACCAATGAATAGCACCACTACCGAGAACCAGTAGTCCGGTGTTAATCCAGAGCAGGTCTGGTTTCATCACTGGACTCCAATCAGGTAACTCCATGCGCAAAAAATAGGCACTGATGAACAAGGCGAAAACGCTGGTAACGACCGCGAGGAAAAACGTAAGGCCTGTTTTGGCTGTCGATGACGTTCTACCGATCTCTTCTCGCGTATCTGCTTCTGGTCCCATTTCGGTCCATGGTTTCTCAAGGACCCGCTGGCGCCACAGCCACCAGTAAGCGAAGCCGACCATTGCAAAAATAAACAGGACTATAGTGATCATTGTTAACTCGCCGCCATCTTCACTTCAGATTCCGGGACATTTTGCGGAATAAAATCATCAACCGCGCCAGGCACGCTGTAGTCATAGGCCCAACGATGTACGGTTGGCAATTCTGCCCCCCAGTTCCCGTGAATAGGTGGAGTATTCGGCGTCTGCCATTCTAACGTTGTAGCACCCCACGGGTTGGGCCCAGATGGTTTTCCCTTAAACAGGCTCCATACAATATTAAAGAAGAAGATAAGTTGTACGACCGCAACAAATAGCGCGGAGATCGTGATGCCTGTGTTTAACGCCAGCGCTGATTCGGGAATAAAATCGATACCTTCATAAGAATAATAACGCCTAGGAACCCCTAAAAAGCCAAGATAATGCATCGGCAGGTAGATCGAATAGGTCCCTAGAAAGGTAAGCCAGAAGTGAATTTTCCCTAGGGTATGATTAAACATCTTGCCGGTAATTTTGGGATACCAATGATAGATCGCACCAAAGACAACCAATATTGGAGACACGCCCATCACCATATGAAAGTGGGCAACGACAAAGTAGGTGTCTGACAAAGGTAAATCGACTACAACGTTACCCAGAAAAATACCGGTTAAGCCGCCGTGCGTGAAGGTGAAAATAAATCCGATGGCAAACAACATCGGGGTATTCAGGTGAATGTTTCCACGCCACAATGTGAGTACCCAGTTGTAAACTTTTATTGCTGTTGGCACTGCAATGATCAGCGTCGTGGTGGCGAAAAAGAAACCAAAATAAGGATTCATGCCGCTCACGTACATGTGATGCGCCCAGACGACGAAGCTTAATCCACCAATGCCGACGATAGCCCAGACCATCATTCGATAGCCGAAGATATTCTTTCTTGCGTGCGTGCTCAACAGATCTGAAACAATGCCAAATGCCGGTAGCGCCACAATATAGACTTCCGGATGACCGAAAAACCAGAACAGATGCTGGAACAGAACAGGGCTACCTCCGTCATAGTCAGTTTGCTCGCCCATGGAGACCATTGCTGGCATAAAGAAACTGGTGCCAAGTACTCGATCCAATGTCATCATGATAGCGCTGACTAGTAATGCGGGAAAAGCGAGTAGTCCTAAAACTGTAGCTGTGAAAATACCCCAAACGGACAAGGGCATTCGCATTAGTGTCATGCCTCTGGTGCGAGCCTGAAGGACGGTGGTCACATAGTTAAGGCCGCCCATCGTGAATGCGATGATAAAGACAAACAGGGAAACCAGCATCAGTATGATGCCCCATTCAACCCCCGGTGTTCCGAACATGATCGCCTGTGGTGGGTAGAGCGTCCAACCAGCACCGGTTGGGCCGCCGGGAACAAAAAAACTGGACATTAGTATGATCACCGAGAGCAAATAAACCCAATAGCTGAGCATATTCAGGTACGGGAAGACCATGTCACGCGCACCGACCATTAGCGGAATGAGGTAGTTACCAAACCCCCCTAGAAACAGTGCGGTTAAAAGATAAATCACCATAATCATGCCGTGCATGGTGACGAACTGATAGTACTCACTAGGTTGAATAAAGGAAAATGTGTCGGGAAACCCAAGCTGCAGGCGCATAATTCCTGACAGAATCAAGGCCACAACCCCCACACCAATAGCCGTTAGTCCGTATTGAATGGCAATAACCTTGTGGTCCTGACTCCAGACGTATTTCGTAATAAAACTTTGGGGGTGCGAAAGTGCCTGCTCTCTATCAGCGAACGCAACGTGTGCCATGTCTAATCCTCCCCACCTTGCATCGCTGCATCTGCTATCTGGTTTTGATCAACTGCTGGTTCTAGTATGTTGATGTATGCGACCACATCATTAATGTCTTTTTCTGTTCTCAACATGCGCGACATACTTCGCATTTGGGGTCCGAACAGGTCTTGCCGGTGAACGCCTCGAACTCCGCTTATGAAGTTCCGCAACTGTCGCTTTAAATACCAATCTTCTTGGCCTCGCAGGCGTGGCGAATTAGTCGCGTAGTTGCCTTCACCATTAATCCCATGACAGGTTCCGCACGTTCGATAGAGATGTTGGCCTTTAACTGCATCACCGGAAAGAGAATTATTACTGGTATGTTCCGGTAAGGTGGTGATGTAAGCAGCCATGTTTCTAATAGCCGCCTCGTCAGCAAGAAGCGCTGCCATAGGTGCCATCTGCCGGCCAAACTCATCGTCATCATGAGCGCCGCGCACACCGTTTTTAAAGTTACGAAGTTGAGTCTCGAGGTACCAGCCCTCCTGACCGCTGAGCTTGGGTGAGTTAAGGGCAACCATACCTTCGCCCTGAAGACCGTGGCAGGTCGCACATACTGGATAGGTTGCTTGACCAATTAGCGGGTCACCAGAGTCAACCTCAGACATCTCCTTAAACGTCATCAGACTATCGCGCCAAGCATCGTAGTCGTCCTGAGTATCTACCATCACTCGCCCACGCATCGTAAAGTGCCCGAGACCACAGAGTTCTTCACAGAGGATGTCGAAGGTTCCCGTCCTGGTTGGAGTTAACCACAAATAGGTGACTAATCCGGGAACCAGATCCATCTTTACGCGAAACTCAGCGACAGCGAAATCATGCAGGACATCTTTCGATCTGAGTAGCATTTTCACCGGTTTATCAATCGGCAGGTGCATGACGTTGCTCATTACGATCAGGTCATCCTGGCCGTTAGAATCTAAAGGATTGACCCCCAAAGGGTTGCTGATGCTAACGAGAGAGGAGGCGGATGTCCCGAGTTTGCCATCGTCGCCAGGTAAGCGAAAGGTCCATCGCCATTGTTCCCCCACTACTTCGAACTCCCAGGCGTCTTCAGGAACACTGACAAAATCGTTCCAGACATACAAGCCAGGTGCGAGAAGCGCAGCAACGCCGATCGTCGTTAATACGGTTAGCCAGATTTCAAGCTTTTTATTTTCGGGTTCGTAGTGGGCTCGTTTGCTATCTGGACCACGATTTCGATAGCGCACCACCGCATAGGCCATGAACATATTGACCGCAATGAACACGGCACCAGTCACCCAAAAAGTAATGTCGATTGTGTCGTCTATACTGCCCCAATTAGAGGCAATCGGTGTGAACCACCAAGGGCTCCAAAAATGAAAGGCTATTGAGCCGAGAACCAATAGCATTAGAACAAGGGCTACAAGCATACTTCGTCACCTTCACTACAACTTGAAAACGAGTGTGGTAATTCGGTCTTTACTTTCTCAACTGTCGGTACAGCAGGCAGCAACTGCGGGAATGATTAGATCAACCATGAGCACCAACTTACCCTTTGAATCAGATGAAAGTCAACTCAATATTGTGGTGAGCTGTTCGTAATCTAAATTCCGGTGATTTATATATTAGCGAACCTAGGGAGAGGGGATTACCGCAGAAACAGGACTACTTAACGTGTTGAGAAATTTTTCTAGTTGCAGAAGTTCCCGATCATTCAGTCCCAATGGTTCCGCTTCATTGTGCCCTATCATGGCTTCAGGCGCCCGATTGTAGTGATCAAGTACCTGGCTCAAGTATTCCACCTGCCCTTTGTGCATAAATGGCGCGGTGCCTTTCAGGTTTCTCAATGAGGGCGTTCGCATCGCGCCAATCAAGCCTGGACCAGAGCGCATGAATCGCAGTTCAGCACAATCGTCGGCTTTAGCGTCGCTATACATCCCTGCACAATTGAAAGGATCAGCCTGGACAAGCCGCGCGCCTTCGACTCTGCCTTTATCAGGTGTCTCTCCGATTGAGCTAACTATCCCTGTGTTATGGAACTCATTGTTCGTCAGAAGTGGGCCGTTGTGACAATTGATGCAACCCGCCTTGCCAATGAAGAGTCGAAGGCCAAGTTTTTCGTCGGGTGAAAACAAACTTTGCTGCCTAGAGGAATCGTTTCTGAATTCCGCTTCGATGTAATAGTCAAATCTTGATGGCTGAGGTACCAGCAACCTTTCGTAAGCGGCAAGGCTCTTGCCAAGATTTGAAAATACCCGAGTAATGATATGTTGATCGGCGATGGTCATCGCCTGCCAGGCCCTGTTCCACTCAATGTCATCTCCCGGAGCAGCATTGTCGGGAAACCGAACTGGATCCGAAATATCAGGAAGGCTACCAAACAATTCCTGATACATGGATCGATATATTTCGTCGCTGGATATGAAACGGATATAGGCCATTCGATTTCCCCCATGTTCAAGTTTGTGTTCAAGCGGGGCTAGAGCTTGTGCCCATAGGCTATCTTTGCGGCCATCCCAAAAGAACCATGGGCTGTAGGCGGAGCCAACAATGCTTGGTGTGTTTCGTTGAACCTCACCGATCGCAGATCCCTTAGCCTTTCCGTCAGCAAATTGCCGTGCTTGTTGGTGACAACTAGAACAGGAAACTTGCCCGTTTAAACTCAGCCGGGGATCAAAGAACAACTTCTGTCCCAGCTTTGCAGCATTACTATTGGTAGCCACCGCATTAGACATATCGATTGGCGGCTGACCCAAGTTTCCAATCCAGAGCGATTCCAGGGTTTTTGTTTCATCTTGCGTCCAGGGCTTTTCGGACGGGTCGTTCAGCAGGAAATAACCTCCGCTTAACAGAATACCGGCGGTAATCAGAGCAATCGACCTGCCGGAATTGTTCACATCACAAATCCAAAGAAATCGTGAGGATATCGGTTTTATCACCGGCCTTAATCCTAAACTTCAGTTCCCAGCGTCCCGCCATATGAAACCTCAATCCTTCCACCAGGTACTCGCAATCATTTTTTCCCGGTCGCACAAGGGGCATCGTCGGTAATCCATGAAGATGTTCTGGCATACCGCCATCGACAGTAATTTCAAGCCCTTTGACACACAACCCGTCTTTTGTTTTCACGTACATTACCCAGAATAGGATCTTATTGATAACAATCGGCTTAAGCCGGCTGTCAAAACGTACCTCATAGTGATCAGCTCCAATCCGTTGAAAGGGGATATCATTGGACGCCATCGCTTGCGCCAAAAAAACAGAGAATAGGACAAAGCACCGTAGCAACCACCCGACAAACCGCCATCGCTTTCCGAAATCTGGCTCGAGAGTCACTTTGATTGTTCCTTACGAGAATCGTAGTAGAGCATGAAACCAAGTAAAGCAATGGCGAATGCAACAAAGGGCCAATAGCCATATCCAGTGAACCCAACTTCGAATGGAAATACTGCCACATAGGTTTCATCAAGACTGAGGGATCTCGCTGTGACGATACCAACATACCAGCCTGGTTCTTCAAATTGATGGGTAAACGAGAAAACGTCCGGTTCCTGTCGAGGGGGATGATAGGCTACGGTAATACTATCGATGTCATCAATGTTTTCGATGTCTTCTCCACGAGTGAATTCTTTTTTCCCACTCAACTCGCGAACAATACGAAATTCAATCAGCATGTCGGCGAGGCTATGGTGACCATATTCCATCACGAAGACTGTCTCAGACGCTTGAGGCAGATCTTCACAAAATTGTTGATGACCATGGATTCGGGGGAGGTAGGTTTTGAAATGAGCTTTCAGATACCCAATATGCAGAATGCAGATGTCACCGTCCGGGGTTAAGCTGCCGTGTCCCATTGTCTCTTGCGCCAACAAAAGACAGAAAACGAGCAGCGCTGCTGTTCGTACATTTTTCTTCATCATCGGACTATAGCAGCAACACCGCAGCCTACGTCGAGTCTTGTGACAGTTCTGCATTATGCTTGCAAAACTCATCTTTTTGGAACAATAATCTGCCTACAATGCTGAGCAACCAGGCTGGTCTTTCGCGCGCAACGATGCAGTGTCCACGTATATTTCACTAATAGCCCCGCATTGCCGACAAGTAGTGGGATGTAAACATTCAGGAGAAGGAGGATGTAGTGGATACTGTTAAAGATATGTTGGATGCTAAAGGTCGAGATATTTGGTCTATTTCACCATCGAAATCTGTGTATCAGGCCATCGAGTTGATGGCGGAAAAAGAAATTGGCGCGCTGCCAGTGCTAGATGATAGTGGTGCCTTATCAGGAATTGTTTCTGAACGAGACTACGCACGTAAGGTCATACTTAAAAACAAAGTTGCCAGTGAAGTTACCATTGAAAAAATAATGACGAGAGCAGTGATTTCTATCGATGAGAATTCGACTATTGAGAACTGCATGTTCTTGATGAGTGCCAACGAGATACGTCACCTGCCGGTTGTAGTTGAAGGAAGGCTTGTTGGTATTATCACGGTGGGTGATTTGTTGAAGTTCAACCTCAAACAGAAATCGACAGAAATCAGAAATCTCGAAGATTACATCTTGGATGAGACCGGGGGCAGTGGTTAAACCGCTCACAGGATGTCATCGACTTCGTGATCAGAAAATTTACGGACATTAATGCATGATGTGATGCAGGTATTAAGATAGCCCTCAGCAAGTGCTCTGCCATTCGAAAGTGGCGGATAGTTTTGGACTTTGAGTCAGGATCGTGTTGATAGCAATCTAGGTCTGCAGTTGCCGAGAGTTGCATGACCCGATCATAGTCGATTAAAACGTTCGCGCGTTCTTGAGCTCTGAATCGTCGTGTTGTCGTTTTTTAAGTCACCATGCCCGACCACTAATCGTCCTATAAGCGAATTAGGCTCAAGTAGATAAAAGATATTACGAACCATTTGAGCAACCTCATCAATATTGGACCCTGTTTTGAGCTCGGTTATCAAGATGTCGATGGAATATTGACCAAAACTAGAGTAATCGCTCAACTCCAGAATATGTTTTTTGTCTCGTCACTTTCAATGCCTCTCACAGCTATTTCTTACTCACTTTGCCCAAGACCTTTTTCGAATCAGTTTTTATCCCAGTCATGGAACTCCCCGACAATTTCGCCTAAGACGCTTGATAAATGTAGAGAACCCTCCCCATCCATGAGTCCCTCATTACCCCTCTGGCCATTGATTCGTTCGGTGATGCGGACGTTGGGTGATTGTTCGTCGCCTATGAAAAGGGGTGTCGCGTGGCGATGATTTGAACCTCAAGCCTTCTGCCCAGCTGCGGGAATAGAAGGGTCAGTTGTCTCAAAGAATATTCCCGTCGTTGGGTTTGAGGTTTTGCGTCCGGGTACTCTTAACATGAGGGGAGCGATGTCCGATTTTTCGATAAATCTTGAAGAGAGCGGCACCTGAGCAATCGCGTGTCAAAGGCTCAACCGATATTTGACGTCCATCGGTGGATAGCCAGTTGGGAAACACTTCGCCGAGCAGGCCCGAGTATAAAGTCGAGCACGTCTACGATTATCTGACTGAGTGCGTTGGCGATAGACATATAGATCATTACACATCAAAGGATGCAATGATTCTGCGTGAGTGGTTAATAAAAAAAGCTAAGAAACAGCTCGTTACAACGGGTTTTCTATAGCGTAAAAGGCGTCATTAACTGTGTAGTCGTGGGGCAAGGGTTAGACTGCCAAAATGCTTAGTCGAAAGCCATGACATTAAACGAGAATTACACACCCTGTACAGATAAGCGCTGTTTGCGGCTCCATCCTCGACAAATTCGCCCCTCCACACCAGTAATAGCCAAGTAGTGCAGGAGTCCCATTGCGTGAAGTGGGAGTGGGGGGCTGCGGGTTTGGGGTACATGGAGTCTTTGACGAACTTGTGGAGCTGGTCGGTTACCGGAGGTAAACCATTTCGATATCACGGGGCAGCGTCTACCGGCACGGGTTACCGTCGGTGTCGTTGCGCAATTGAGTTTATGTGAAAATGATAGGGTTTAGGCATTAGTTAAATCTGCCAGCTTTGAGCGAGGAGTCAGCTTATGAACCCTACTACTGCTACCGAAGGCCACAAGATGCAATATTAGATTAAGAGTCGAGCCAGTATTGGTCGTGAAGAACCGAGCCCGCATTGGTTTGCCAATCACATGCATAGTGTTTTCGAAGCTATGCAGGCACTGAAAGCCTGTGATAAGCCACACGCATGACGTTATATTTAATGGGCGCCCGAGTGGTGAACACTTTTCTGAAACGGCGCTGCGCAGTTGTGGTGGTCAATGTTGCTACCACGACCAGATGTCGCGCATGGTGGGGAACCGACCGATACATTTCAACAGAAAGCGTGGCCATGTGTTCGTTGGTCAACCACAGGATATGCGATTCTGGACGGCAGTGAGCGGCTGCTGATTACACCACTGACCTTAAATGCACCGTTTTCGGCCGCACGCAGCAGCATTTGTGAATTCACGTTTTCGTCAAAGCTCAGGTAAATATTGACTAAAAAAGTTTTCGATCACTGGTTGCACATTCCCAGCGTTCCCAGTGTTACGAGCGTTATGCGAAAAGCTGGTCGTTTTCGTCATGTGGCGAGCCAGGGTATCGAACCAGAGCAGGACCCTTACGCTGGGATGGCGGAACTTTACTTCAAGGACCTCGATGGTTGGTGCCACTACAAAAAATTGATTCACGCAGACAGTATGGAGCAATGGATGAAGTAGCACGGCACTGTTGTATTGCGGCGTCAGGCAGAAATGGTCGACATCCCTTAGACATCGGTTAACAAAACATACTATGTCTTGAGCTTCATAAGCGCTATAAAAAAAGCAACGAGAGCAGTAAAAATACTGCCATACCTACGCAGCAGAAAAACCGGGAGAATAAGAAAACTCTCATGGCTATTCTATGGATCTTCTTTTTCCCAGAGAACAGATACAATATTTGAACTTGCGAGCACGCTCACGATGATAATAGTGGCTGCGAAGACGAACCATTGAATTGCATAGGAGATATTGACGTCGCTGTTTGCTGTGACAGCTGTCCAGTGTCTAATCAAGACGCCAGGCTGATTCTCGTTCAAGCGCACAGGGTAGGGGAATAGGTCTTCGCCGAGAATTTCAGATATGACATCCACATCTAGGCGACGGATCTGCACTGGCCAGGAACTCGAATCAGGTCGTTCAACTGATCCTGGAGGGTTGGGTCGCAGGTGGATTTGGGCCGTGAGTTGGCGAATTCCAGCAACTAGTCCAAAATTTAGTTTTGCCCCTGAAGCAAGGGTTACCCAGCCACGGTCGACGAGGACGACTTGACCGCTGTTTTGCAACCGGAATGGGGTGATGACACCAAACCCTAACTGCCCGTTATAAGATTGTGGAACCAAAAGAAAACTTTTTTCGTTGATGTATTCTCCCTCCAGTGTGACGTGCAGATTAGGGGTAGTTCCCTCCTTGGTGAGGACAATATTTTCTATATTGATAGTTTCTTTTTTTTCTTCTTGTTGCATTGCTGTCTGAAGCGCTATCTTTTCAGAGGCTCGGTCTAGTTGCCAGGTGCCAAGTCGGATAAAACTCGCAGCAATCACTACGATACTAGCGACGATGAACCAATTAACTCGTATCTGAATGCGTCCAAGTTTTACTTCTGCTGTTGATTGCATTTACTTTATGTTCAATTAGATTCTGTAACTTTAACACGATCAGCACTGGTCAACTTTGAAGCTGCTATTAACAGCAAGAAAAGAAAAACTATCTTTTGTTAGTCACCACAACGATTTTTCTTCACTAATCAACCTCCGACCTCACAGGGTCCATGAAATTAAAAACACATTTCCCCTGTTCTGGTGTGCCTTGAGTTAGGATCATGTCGGTACAAAAGTGGTTGATTGGGGCTCTGGCTCGGCAAAAAAGACAATTAGGAAACCCCTCAGGAAGACCCAAGGGAGCGCGCAACCTCCTAAGCGAGTCAGTGCTGAAGGAACTCACGAGCCATTGGGAAGAGAACGGTCTGGACGCTATCGGCCGTACTTGTAAAGAACAACCAGCAGCCTATCTAAGGGCCGTTCTTTCATTAGTGCCGAAGGACTTCGCGATGACAGTGGAGAGGGATGAGACGCCTCAGCATATTGAGGTAAGGTTGGTTGACAATCCTGAGGTATCAGAGCCATTATGACAGTAAAGAATAAACACGATTTTAAAGCCCTCCAAGATTGCTATAAAGGGTTTGTAGAGCACAAAGGCGCACCGACTAATTAGGATTTTCTAATAAGGAGAACTGAGAATGCCAGAAGTTATAGGGTACAGCGGAGCAGCGGCCAAAAGCGAGACGGTTCAAACTCAGCAAGCTGTGGCGCGAGCAGCACAAGACAGGGTCACACAAACGAGAGATCAAATACCGCCACAGGTAGAGTCTCGGAAGAATAACTCCGCAGTCGAAGTTAAATTGAGTGATGAAGCGTTAAAACCCAAAGCTGACGTTCAGCCGCGTCAAGACGTTGATACAGTGGCACGAACAGAACAGGACAGGGACACAAAAGCGAGAGATCAAAGACCGGCAGAGCCAGTATCCCGGAATAATAACCCTGCAGTCGAAGTTAAATTGAGTGATGAAGCGTTAAAACCCAAAGCTGACGTTCAGCCGCGTCAAGACGTCGATACTTACGAGGCTTTGAACCGTAAATCTTAGGATACATTGCGTCTCAACCTATTATTTGTGATGGCAATGCAGGAGAGGAGTGCTAATTATCTCCCTCGGCGAATGAACTTCGAAGCCTTACGTCGCTTAAACCACGCCGTTTCTCTTTCATTCTCAAGATAAACGCTAACCAACTCCCATCCATTTTCCCCTAATTCGTTATACCTACTCTCGGTTTTACCAACCTCTTCTTGTTCAGAGGGAGGCAGATAATTGACTCTATAGAGTTTGTATTCCCATTTGATTTCGCGGTCATCAGACATCACTTATAACCCAAGCCACCTCGTTCGTCCCGATCCTCGAGTCGATTTCGATCGAGCACAAGACAGCTTGCCGATGCTATGTGAATGGATGGCAACAGATAGGTATCTATTTTTCATATTTTCGGAAAAATTCTTCTACTGCAGAAGTCCCTTGCTGTGAAGTGGGGGGTAGGGGTGCGGTGGTTGCTGTTGGTTAGGTTGGAAGTTAAAGAGGCGATTGGAGTGTGCTAAGAATATTGGGGCACGCTTAGGCAAGTATTAGAAGCAGCTGACCAAAACTCTCCTAGCTATGTCGTGAAAACTTAATTTGCTCTTTTACTGGGGTGTCGGTAATGACTGTTTGACTCGTCAGGCATTTTGCGCGGAGTATCAATGCGTCTTTTAGTAATAGCATGATTCGATCTTTTTGTTTTAATCAATGTGTTCAGTTGTATACTCAAAGACCACTATCACTAACCCTGACTAGCAGTTACCAAATGGATCTAAGGGGGTTGAATAGGGTATCTGGAAAATAGGCCGCTCATCGATCTCGAACGATAAGCTTTGATTTTTTTTGCAGTATTACAGGCATGCTCTAGACATTGGTCGCAGCCAGTACCAAGGTGCGTTTTCGCTGAAATATTGTCACTGTCATACCAAGTTTTAGGCAATCCATAAACTGGCGGCTATTGATGTTTTTGCAGATACAAACTTAGACATGACAAACGCCTATTTTTGCCTCATATTGCGCTTGAAATGGAGCCGCGGTCCCTAATGATGGTATCACCGCAACTATTTTGTAGGCGGGTATGAGTTAACTCGTCAGTAGCACCACCATTACAACATTAGGAGTCGAAGTAAGTGCCAAAAGGATACTGGATTAAT
>Ga0209091_10002241_pt1 | contig 16418 bp, 11 predicted proteins | sample ArcticOcean_MG_C_6_FD_187438 | JGI IMG/M metagenome (GOLD analysis project Ga0209091, IMG submission 187438) | Marine microbial communities from western Arctic Ocean - ArcticOcean_MG_CB8_128 (SPAdes) (version 2) | ecosystem: Environmental > Aquatic > Marine > Oceanic | place: Arctic Ocean...
AACTCCTGTTGAAAAAATAGCCTACGTTGATTGGGATGTCCATCACGGTAATGGAACTCAAGCTGCTTTTTACGACAATCCAAATGCTCTAACCATTTCAGTGCACCAAGACAGAAACTTTCCTGCAAAAACCGGCTTGCTTAAAGAAAATGGTGAAGGCAAAGGAAGTGGCTACAACATCAACATCCCCCTTCCTCCCGGATCCGGTGTTGGGGCTTATGAGGCAACTTTTGATAGAGTGGTAATTCCAGCCTTAAACAAATTTAAACCCGATCTGATAGTCGTGCCATGCGGTTTCGATGGAGGAGCAAACGACCCAGTAGGCAGGCAAATGATGACCAGTGAAGGATTCAGAGCTTTAACGAAAAAAATTATGAAAGTTGCGAATGTCTTGTGCGATGGCAAAATCGTTATGACTCATGAAGGAGGATACAGTGCAGCGACTGTTCCATTTTTCGCTCATGCAGTTATAGAAACCTTGGCTAACGTAGATGTCGGCTTAATCGACCCATTTCAAAATATAATCGGAAGACTTGGCCAACAAGAACTTCAACCCCACCAAGATAGCTTAATTAAAGAGGCTGAAGAGTTGCTCAAAAACTTAAAATAACATTATGCAAAATATATTTAATCTAGAAGGAAAAGTTGCTTTGATTACAGGCGCATCTTCAGGACTTGGAAAAAGTTTTGCTAAAACTTTGTCGTCAGCAGGAGCTACCGTAGTTTTAAGTGCCAGACGTTTAGAAAACCTAAAAAAACTGCAACAAGAGATTGGTGAGAATGCTCATTGCATACCCTTGGATGTTACTTCGGTCAGTAGCGTTCAAAGTCTCTTTAAAGAAATACGAGAAACTGTAGGCAGTATTGATATCCTCGTAAACAATGCAGGCTCTTCAGATCCACAAAACTTTAAAGATTCTACCGAAGAAGGTTGGAACTTTGTATTGGAAACGAATTTAAATGGAGCCTACAGAGTAGCGAAAGCTGCAACTGATATGCTGATCGAAGATAAAAAAGGTGGCAGCATCATAAACATAGCCTCAATCTTGGGTTTTCGAGCTGGATTGACTTTAACAAGTTACGCCGCTTCCAAAGCAGGCCTTATAGCTCTGACAAAGAATATGGCGCTTGAGCTTGCCAGATCGAACATAAGGGTCAATGCCATAGCTCCTGGGTATATCTTGACGGAGATAAATGAAGACTTTTTTAAGACGGATGTGGGGAAAAACTACACAAAAAAAATACCCATGAGGCGTTTGGGTCTTGAATCTGAGTTGGATGGAGTTCTGCTTCTATTGGCCAGCGACGCGTCTTCTTTTATGACGGGGTCTATTATTCCCGTAGATGGCGGTCACCTGGTAAATCCTCTCTAATTATTCTACCAATTTTATTTCTTTCCCAACTATTAAGGACTTGTCAGGGTAATCTCCGTTTAATAGTCTCAGTTGTTGTTCGGCATCAAAGGGGATATTGCTTTCAGTCGCAAGACTCTTGTAACTGTCACTTTCTGAAGTTACATATTTTTTTAGACGCAATGATTTAGATAACTCCCTTCCCCTGACATCAAGATTATCGAAACTTTTTATAATCTGAAGAAACGAATCGTCAAAGCGATCGATTTCATAATCATTGTCTTTTACATAGCCGACAAACTGATAAACCTTCTTTTCTCTAAACACCACACCCAGACGAAAAATCTTTCCTGAACGTTTACTAAGAGCGACGAAAGCTTCGTGATTGTTAATGTTCATTTTATTGCCGTTATAGAAATCGGGTGAAATTCTTCTCATGTATTCTTGCGGCGTTTCTCTGAAGTTAAGATCCTCAAGACTCATTCTTAATATTGCCTTGCCTTGCGGAGAGGAAAAAATGAGATTATTTGATGTATTTACAATCTCCCAATCATTCGGTGAAGAAAGATAAACGTCCAAGCTGCCATGAAAAAATTCGCTGCCCCGTCTGACGCCAGCGCCTTCTGAATCACCAAATACCATTCCATTAATCTTATCCAGATAGCTTGTTGTCATAACTTTTTCTTTAATGATCGGCGTTCTTTTTACTTCATTTAAAATTTTCTTTAATCTTTTGTCATTAGAGGGATGACTAGCAAACAAACCATGATAACCGGTAGCTTTTTGACCTCTTCTTTCTGCGACTTCTTTTGAGTAGACCTCTTGATCTTTTAATACAGTCAACACACTCATCATACCTTGAGCAGAATAACCAGTAACATGCATATACTGAGCACCTAAATCATCAGCTTCAAGTTCCATTTCTCTTCCGTATCCAGACAAAAGGGCCCCGGAAGCAATGTTTGCTAATTGTCCAACCGATTGGCCTGAATTCATTTCAATTGCTGCAGAAATTACCCCCAAGAGCTGAGATTGGGATTGTTGACGAACACTGTGCCTGGCTGTTACGTGCCCTATTTCATGCCCCAAAACCGCAGCCAGTTCTTCTTCAGAAGACAAGTAGGACATAAGTCCTCTGTTTATATAGATATAACCTCCCGGAAGAGCAAAGGCATTTATATCGGCGCTATCTAAAACGGTGAACCTATAAAAAAGGTTTGGCCTATGGCTTTCCTTCGCCAGTGAATCTCCTATTCGTTGAACATATGCCTGCAAATCTTTATTATCATAAGGCTGGGTTTCTTGAATAATTTGAGAGTGGTACTTTTTACCTATAGATATTTCTTGCGCCTCACTCATCAAAACAAAATCCTGCTTACCGGTAGCTGGGTTAATTGAACATCCAACGACCGACCAGTAGACGATCAAAACCGATAATAGTTTTTTCATACAGTTAAAAGTTTTATTGCCGCCTCTCCGTGCAATCCCCACCAATCATCTCCCATTTCATTAATTCTTTGGATATTTGAATTGCTGTTATCGTCTAAACTTCTGTTTACATCTCCTAGAGCTGAATTAACCCTTAAGTAATTTTTTCCGATTAAGTCCCCAGCCAATTCATGGTCCATGCTACTTTCAATCATCAATCCAAATAAATCATGCATCATCCATCCAGCAATACCCCAGCTCTTGGAATCTTCTCCTTTAAGCGGTTGTTTACTTAACCCCGTACCTATACTCAATACCTTTAGTTCATCTTCAGGATAAAGCCTCTTAGCCTCTACGTATCCATGCAAAACCGGATGATTGGCCACAATGGCACCGTCTATTAAATACCTGTCCCCAATTTGAGTGGTTGGATAATAAATTGGTGCTGCAGTTGTGGCATCTGCTGCATCCACTACACTAATTTCTTTATCAAGAGAGGAATAAGATTTTATAAGAACCGGTTCTCTTTTTTCAATATCATAACTAGTTATTGCTACTGGTTTTTTAGCCTCTCCAATTTTAACATTTCCAAAATGCGTTTTTAATACCGAACGCTTACCTTCACTATTGTATTTTGGGTTGCTCTGCAAAAGGCCTAATTTAGTTTTCCAAGAAGAATTGGTCATGATCTTTTCTAAATTTTTCGTAGACCAGACTTCATCTAATTCTTCAGCTCTGCTCTCTTTAACCGCCATAGAAAGGCAAGAAATAGCTCCAGCGGAAGTCCCAATAAAATAATCAAATTTATGGCAAAGTTTTTCGCCTAAGGCGAGCTCAAGTTTTTTTAAAAAAACAATTGAAGCAATAGTACGAACACCGCCGCCGTCCATCGAAAGAATGTATCTAGTTTTCAATTTTTACTTAAAGATAAAGCATGACTATTGTGCCATAACTCTTAAAGAAAATATTACTAGTTAGAAATAAGCAGCCAATCTCTTTCCAGAAGCACAAGCCAGAGTCCATCCATAAAAGCCATGTCCAGAATTAATAAAAAGTCCTTTTTTTGATGCGGGGCCTATTATTGGCACTCCACTAGGGGTTAATGGTCTATAACCCACCCACGAATTCATGTTGTCCGAATTGTAATCCGACAACAGAGGAGCAACTTCTTTTGATAGTTTAAAAAGGTCATTCAATCGACCTTCAGTTTTGTTTGTCCTGCCACCATAAAAATCAGCAAATCCTGTAATCCTAACTTTTTCACCTAATTTTGTAAAAAGCACTCTTCTATCTGACAGGGTAATGCTTTTAGAAAAATTTATTTCACCAGTATTCAGGGTAAGGCTATAACCTCCAACAGGAATGATTGAGAGACCTATGTTTAATACTTTTTCAGTTAAAGGCCCAAGGCATACAACAATGTTGTTAACTTTGTAAAATTCATTATTAGCCAAGTAACCTTGCACTACATTGCCTTTAGATTCTATTTTCTTAACCTCTCGATTAAAAACTACCTTCGTTCCATTATTCTTCAACCACTGAATCAACATCGTGCAGAAAAGGAAGGGGTCTCCTGTTTCATCTTGCTTTGAGTACAAAGCGCCTTGTATTTCAATGTTAAAGGATTTTAGTGCAGGTTCAATTTCTAGAATTTCAGAAGGAGAAAGAAAGGCATTATCTGAACCTTTGTCTGTTTTTTGGGATAAAAATTTTACTTCATCTTTAAAGGAGTCTTTATTTTCATAGACTACAATTTTACTGCTCTTTTGATGAAGGAAATCCTGCCCAACATCTACTTCTAATTCTTCCAGTAAGGATTTTGATTGAAGAGAAAGCTCTAACAAATCTGAACTATTTTTTTGGTGACTTTTTTTTGTGCACTCCCTAAGAAATTTTAACCCCCACTTGATTGTTTGAAGATCAAGAGGATGTCCCAATTGCAATGCGGAGTCTCTATTAAAAAATATAGAAGGCAATTTTTTTAGTAGAGAAGGTTTGCCGAGAGGGTCTGAGAAACTATAAGAAAGCTGGCCGCCATTAGCATAACTAGATCCTTTCCCTGCTTGATCTTTACTGTCCACAACAGTGACTTCATGTCCTTGTTTAGTAAGGTAATAAGCCGTACTTAGACCTATTACACCAGCACCTAATACAGTAATTTTCACACGAGCATACTACCTGTAATTTCAGTTTTTTTTTATACCCATATGAACGATGTTTATAACTTATAGTTATATTCTCTTAAGAAATTTTCAAAGTTATCTAAAAATAAGGATTGGACTCGCTGGTCGGAATAGACCATTTGCAATGAGAATTTTAATGAAGTGTCCAAAGACCAAATACTCAAATTACTAGAATCTTGATTTATTGCTGAAACTTGGTCCAAGATAGTTATGCCCATCCCTTTTTCAACTAAAGATTTTGCTATTTGGTAAGTGTCAGTGGTAGTTACAAAATTTGGTTTGAAATTATTTTCTTGGAAGTAGTCACTCAATGTAGCCTGAAAAGGTCCTTCAATTTCTATGAAAGGGAGATCAACTAAGTCGTCACATGTAAGGCGCTTTGAATTAAATTTCATATCCCTGGGGGCTAACAACACAAAATTCCCTTCCAAGAGTTGGGTTGATTTTAAGTCTTCAGAGGAGAACAGGTTATAGGCAAGTGCTAAATCAATGCTGGTGTCCTTAATTCTTTTTTCTATCTGGTCCAAATGAAGCGTGTGTATTTCAAATCTTACTTCCGGATGCTCTTTAGAAAACTCAGAAACCAAAGAAGGCACAAAATCCAAACCGATTGAAGGGGTTGATGCTAGGCGGATCAAGCCAGGACTATGTTTTAATAAATTTTTTGAAATCTTTTTTAGGTCTTCTAGGTCTGCATGAATCTTATCTGCATGGCGAAAAAGGATATGAGCTTCACTCGTTGGCACCAATCTTCTTTTGATTCTTTGAAACAACAAATAACCGAGCTGAATTTCAGTATGCGCCAACACCTTACTAACAGAGGGTTGGGAAACGTTTAAAACCTTAGCCGCTTCGGTAATAGAGCCTTTGGTATAAACGGCATGAAATATTTCCAGTTGTCTTGTGCGCATAATATCTAATTTATTAATATAACCTTAGTCTATGACTTATAACAAAACAAGAACTAGACTGGGCTATCTATCTTGATAGAGTTAACTTCACATTTTGCAACTTTGGGTGGTAGAATTTGGTATTAATAAATTTGGGGATTTTAAATGAGAAAATTATACATAACACTTATCGGGGCCTTGTTGGTCAGCTCAGCCACTGTCATTACTGCAGCAGAAGAAGAATCTGTAGAAGAGATTGTAATCGTGGGTTCGCAAATCAAAGGTGCTAAAATTACAGGATCCTTACCTGTTTCAATCATTTCAAGAATAGATATTGAAGCAATTGGAGCTGATTCTGGTGAAGACTTACTAGAAAACATAGCTGAACAAGGTGTGAACTACTTTAATGAAGCGGAAGATGCTTCTGGCGGCGTAAACGCATCTCGAGGAGATGTGGGGGCCTATAACTTAAGAAACCTGGGTGTTGGTAATACTCTTACCCTTCTTAACGGAAGAAGGCTGGTGAACTCGCCTGGTTATCAAACTGAACTGGTCGGTGGGGATTATGTCCCGACGGTTAGCGTAAACTCAAATTTAATCCCAGTAACTGGACTTGAAAGGTTAGAGATTCTTCGTGACGGTGCTTCAGCTATTTACGGCGCGGATGCTGTGGCTGGTGTTGTTAACAACGTTTTACAAAATGATTTTGAAGGTCTAACGGTCTCAGCTAAAGTTAGTGCGTACGACCACTTTGGTACTGAAGATAGTAAAATAACTGTGAAATGGGGGTCATTCTTCAATGATGGCGCTACCAACGTAAGCATATTTTATGATCGCTACGATCGTGGGAATATAAATGCGCAAGAAGACCCAAGATGGGGTGCAGGAGATCACAGGCCTTTTGTTGATTCTGATTCACCCTGGAAAACGAGTACTGCATTTAGAAATCTAAGCTCTAATTCTCTTTATGGTCAATTTGACATGGTGAGTTCGAGTGAACATGCAGGAGAAAGCTACAATCATAATTGGACCGACTCCAATGGAGAGTTTGAAATTTTTCCTATAGGTGATACTAAATGTACCAATAGGGGGCATGCTGTATTTGATACAGGGTATGGAACTTGTATTGCCCAAGATGGAAATGGAGCGTTAAGAAGTAATTTCTGGGGACCTACCGATGTGAGATCTGAGCTTGTTAGAGACAACGTTGTAATGTTTATCAATCATGATATGGGTAATGGCACAGAATCATTCACAGAGCTCGGCTTTTATAAATCGGATAGTGATAGAACTGCCCATGCCTCATATGCATTTTCATCTTCAAAACACAGAGTTGGCCCTGATAATTATTATCTAAATCAACTTAAAGTGGATATAAACGGAGTTCCCACGGCTATATTTGCAGGCAAGGAACTTTATATTGATAACTATAGATATGAAGAAAAGCAAAGACTGGTTAATGTAAAAAAACAAACTTACAGATTTCTGCAAGGTTTTAGAGGATCGAAAGGATTGTGGGACTGGGAAACGGCTTTTGTAACTTCTAAAGCTAAATCTAAAGATGTAACAAAAAACAGAATGTCTAACAATCTTTTAAAAGAAGCTCTGTATGACTCTACTCCAGCAGCTTACAACCCTTTTAGTGCAAATAATTTCGCTACCAATATAGAGCGAACTCTTATTGATGTTTACAAGAAAGGTTCAAGTGAACTTACGATGATTGACTTTAAAATATCCAACAATGAATTCATGACGCTTCCAGCAGGAGACGTTGGTCTCTTGTTAGGGTTTGAGTATCGTGATGAAGAAATTATTGATGATAGAGATCCAAGATTAGACGGAACCATCACCTACACTGACTACGAAGGTGACACTTATCCTTTGGTTGCAGATGTTCTGAATTCATCGCCAACAGGAGATGTATCAGGCTCTAGAGATGTTTTGTCTTTCTTTGGTGAAATGCAAATTCCGATAAGTGAATCAATTAACATGCAATTGGCAGTTCGAAATGAAGATTTCTCTGACTACGGCTCCTCAACCGTTGGAAAACTAGCGTTAGGTTGGCAAGTTGCACCGTGGGTAGATTTTAGGGCCTCCGTGTCAACAGCTTTCAGAGCACCAAACATAGTTCAGGTAAATGAAAAGACCGTTGTACGATCTGGAACACGATATGACAGAGCGCTGTATCAAGTTAATGCAACGCAAAGCGTTGATGTGGTGATTGATTCTGATTCACGTTATACCATCCAAAGAATGGCTACGGGTGCATCAGGACTTGAAGCTGAAGAGTCGGATAACACATCTTTTGGTGTTGTGTTAACACCAACAGATAATTTAATCGTCACAGTTGATACTTGGACCATTGAAAAAGATAAAACAATTGGCTTGTTCGGTAGTGAAAACCAAACGGTCAATGACATGCTTTTACGATTCGCAAATGGAACAAGTAATTGTGCAACTTTTGCCGGAGATCCTTTGGTTGTAAGAGAGGCAGCGGATTTGGGTGATACAAAAGAAGTGGCAGCTTTTGCAGCAGCTGGCGTATGCCCTTTTGGACCAATTAAATATGTTAAAAATGAATACACCAACATGGCTTTGAGAACCGTTGAAGGTACCGATGTAGGTATTTATTATAGCTTCGAAAGTAACTTGGGTGATTTTGATGTTCGATACATTGGAACGTTTCTTGATAAATTTGAACAAAAAGCAAGTGGAGATTTTGCTGCCCTTCAAGCCCAAAAAGACAGCGGTGCAATTCCAGAATCAATCCCTTTAAAAGGCTTTGGTGATCTACTTGGACTGGACGGAATCTACGACAACAAGCACACACTCAGGTTGTCTTGGGACAAAGGACCTTATGGGGTTAGCCTCGTTGGACTTAAGAAAGGCTCATTTGAACAAACTTCATTAGGAAAAATAGGAGGAGTAGCTTATGTTATCCCTTCCATGACAACATTGGATTTAACGATGTCTTATGACTTTGAATTGAGAGGAAATGACGCAAGAGTTAGATTCGCCGTCAAAAATCTTCAGGATGAAAGAGCCCCGACGGCCGACAGGTATTATGGATACTATGCTGACGCTCATCAAGATTATGGAAGAAACTTCTATCTTGATTTCAGAGTAAAAATGCAATAAAAACGCATAAAATTTAAAAGGGAGCTATTGCTCCCTTTTTTTTATAAAATAAATCCATGAATTTCATCAAAAATAATAAAGGATTTTTATTAGGAGTAATTTCCGCCATTATTGCGATGCTCTTCCCAACCCCAGAATCTTTATCATACGAAGCTCATAAAACCGCGGCACTGTTTTTGCTCATGGGAGTGTGGTGGGCAACTGAAGCGGTTCCCGTTGCTGTAACGGCATTAGTTCCCTTAGCCCTATTTCCTCTCTTGGGAATTGTGGACATACAAAACGCAGCAAATCCATACGCCAATAAAACCATATACCTCTTTTTTGGAGGTTTCCTTTTAGCCATAGCGATTCAGAAATGGGACTTGCATAAAAGAATAGCCTTATTTGTTCTAGAGAACGTAGGGTCCAATGGAGCCTCGCTTGTATTCGGATTTATGCTAACCGCTGCAATTATAAGCATGTGGGTTATGAACACCGCAACCACCATTATGCTTTTGCCAATAGGCCTAGCCGTAATAACCGTGGTGAAAGAAACAGTGAACGGGTTGACAGAAAAAGAATCCGAAAATTTTCAACTTTCTCTTCTACTGGGCATAGCTTACGGAGCTACCATTGGAGGAATGTCAACGCTAATTGGAACGGGTCCTAATGGCATGTTGGCAGCTTTCATGGCTGACAATTATGATCTTGATATCAGTATGATTGACTGGATGAAGGTTGGAGTACCCTTGAGTGCGATAATGCTACCTTCCAGCTGGTTTGTATTAACAAGAATTATTTATCCGGTTAGATTTAAGACATCGGAAGAAACTAGGGCGTTATTGTCCTCTATGAAAGAAGAATTGGGAGAATTCCAGGGCCCAGAAGTAAAAGTATTCATGGTATTCTTACTAACTGCTTTGTGTTGGATGTTAAGAACCGTTCTAGATGACTTGCCGGGTCTCGGTGGACTTTCTGATGCCGGTATTGCAATGATATCCGCTATGTTGCTCTTCTTGCTTCCGAGTGGTGACAAAGAAACCAAAGGGCCACTCTTAGAATGGGAGGACGCTCAGAAAAACGTACCATGGGGATTGCTTGTTTTGTTTGGTGGAGGTTTAAGTTTGGCCAATGCCGTTCAGAGCACCGGTCTTGCTGTTTGGATTGGAAACCTTATTCCGCAAGGCATCAGCATCGTTCTTATTGTAGTCTTGGTAGTCACTTTAATAATATTCTTAACAGAACTCACCTCAAACATGGCAACCACAGCTACTTTTTTACCGGTGGTTGCTGCGATAGCAGTTCAGTCCGATTTTGATCCTATACTTGTAACGGCTGCAGTTGCATTAGCTGCCAGTTGTGCGTTTATGCTCCCGGTAGCAACGCCTCCAAATGCGATTGTTTTTGGATCGGGTTTAATAAGAGTTCCGCAAATGGCAAAGGCAGGTTTTCTTTTAAATGTGCTTGGAATAATAATCGTATCTTTTGTAGCGGCCATCTCAGTGCCCTACTTCTTGCTTTAAACTATTTTCCTTTTGCGATTGCGTCCGGCCTTCTGGTATCGGCAACGCCATAAATTTTATTGTCTTCAATAAATATGGCTTGAACACTGCCCATGGTGTTGGTTGGGCGTGTGGTGTGACCAAAAGACTCCAACAAATTAATAGTATCAGGACTTATTCCTGTTTCTACCTCAAGATCGTCTGCTACCCTTTGATTAATTCTTGGCGCCATAACAGCCTCAGCAAATCCTAAATTATGATCAACAATATTAGAGATAACCTGAGTAAGGATGTTGGGAATTCTTCCTCCGCCTGGAGAGCCTAGAACCATCGAAAGATCTCCAGAAGAATTGAAAACCATAGAAGGCGCTTGAGTGCTGATCATTCTTTTTCCAGGGTCCAATTTATTGGCTTCGCTCTTGCCGTATTCTGCAGTGTCATCACCGTAGTAATGAGAAAAGTTTCTCATTTGATTGTTCAGAAGAAAACCACCTTTAGCTACGGTAACTCCAGATCCAAAAGAAGATCCTAGAGTATAAGTGAGAGAAACTGCATTTCCGTCCTCATCTATTACAGACAAATGGGTTGTATCAGGACTCTCATCTGCTCTTTTAAAATCCCCTGCCAGGATAAGTTCGTCCGGTGTTTTTATATTTTCTTTAATAGTTTCTGAGCCTTCTTTTGAATAACTTTTGCTCAAGAGGTCCTTTACAGGAACGTTATAATAATCTGGATCTCCATGATGTTTTGCTCTGTCAGCAAAAGCACGAATCATGGATTCTGATAAATAGTGGATAGAAGAAGCTGAATTGTGACCTTTAGATTTAATATCAAAGTTTTCTAATATGTTTAAAGTTTGCAGTAAGACCAAGCCTCCACTAGCGGTTGGTGGCATTGAGACAATCCTGTTTCCTCTGTAATTTGTTTCTACTGCTACCCGATCTTTTGCTTCGTAAGTTGCAAGATCTGCCTTGGTTATCAAACCGCCGTTTGTTAAAGAATCCTCAACGATCCAATCTGCAATTTCTCCTTTGTAAAATGCTTCGTGCCCTTTCTGGCTTATTAAAGTTAAAGTCTTTGCCAGCCTCGGTTGTCTGAATACAGAATTTATTTCTAAAGGCTCTTCGTCCTTGTAAAATTTAGACTTAGAAGCTTTGTTCTTGAAAAGAGATTCCTTGGCCCAATTTAAAATAAAATTAAGGTCATTTGAAACGGGAATGCCTTTGTGAGCAAGTCTGATAGCAGGCATCATCACTTGCTTCAAATTCATTTTTCCATGATCTTGATGTGCTTTTATCAATCCTGCTACCGTACCGGGCACAGCATTCACCAAGTGGCCATATTTTATAACACCGTCCTCGGTTAAGTACATGGAACTCTTTGCTGAAGCAGGAGCTGCTGATCGGTAATCGATGGTTGATACATTCTTAGTCTCTGCATCAAAAAGTAACATGAATCCACCTCCGCCAAGATTACCTGCCCTAGGTAAGGTAACGGCTAAAGCAAATCCCATGGCCACAGCAGCATCAACGGCATTGCCACCTTTTTCCAAGATTTCATAACCCACTTCAGTGGCATGATAATTTTGACTGACCACCATGAACTTATCTGACACAACAGGATGAATCCTGTCTTTGTAATCGAGTGTGGTTTGCGAAACAAGATTTGAATTAAAGAGTAGAAGAACTATTCCTGTTAAAAGCCCTCGAAAGTTATCCATTATAATTATGGACTAGCAACTCCTGCGCTTGGTCTTCTGGGATCAGCAGAGCCATAAAAATAACCATTTTCATACATGATGGCTTGAATACTTCCCATGGTTCTTGAAGGGTAAAGTCTGTAGCCTTTTTCTTTAAGTAGACTTTCAGTATCTACTCCAAACCCACTCTCTATCATTAATATCTCAGGAAGCCATTGATGGTGCATACGAGGACTGTTTACAGCCTGAGCAACATTCATGTCGTGCTCCATAACATTTAAAGCAACTTGCAGAACCGTTGTAATAATTCTACTGCCTCCCGGTGTTCCAAATACCAAATAAGGATCGTCGTTCTTAAAAATTATTGTTGGAGTCATTGAGCTTAAAGGGCGTTTATTTCCTTCTATGGCATTGGCTTCTGATCCAATCAAACCATACCCATTTGGGGTTCCTGGTTTGGATGAGAAGTCATCCATTTCATTGTTTATTAACATTCCAGTACCGGGGATCATAATTCCTGAACCGTATGAAAAATTTAAGGTATAGGTGTTGGACACAGCATTCCCAAATTTATCCATCACAGAATAATGGGTGGTATCTGGGCTCTCATAAGGAAAGGGATTACCAGGATACACTTCGCTGGAAGGTGTTATTTTTTCTAAAGAAATATCTTTGTTCAATTCCTTTGCGTAATCTTTATTGGTAAGGCTTGATGGGACGGCATAGAAATCAGAATCGCCTAAATATTTACTTCTATCCGCATAAGCTCTTTTCATGACTTCTGCCATCAAGTGAATGTTATCAGCACTCCCGAAACGTAATTCTTTAATCGGAAATTCTTCCAACATGTTAAGCATTTGGACCAGGTGTGTACCTCCTGAACTGCTTGGTGGCATAGAGACTATTTTGTATCCGTTGTAAGTTCCTTCTACAGGAACTCTTTCTACAATTGTGTAATTTTCTAAATCTTCGAGAGTGATTAAGCCATCATTCTTTTCCATCTCTGCAACTATCTTTTCAGCTATGGCTCCTTTGTAGAAAGCATCGGGACCGTATTCACTTAATTGCTTCAACGTCCATGCCAAGTCTTTTTGCACAAGCACTTCACCTGCTTTATACAAACTTCCATCTTCTTTGTAGAAAGAGGCTGCGGCAGCTGCATTAGAGCTCAACCTTTTCCTGTAGGTTGAAGAAGCCAGTGTGTTTGCTAAATCATGCGGAACAACAAAGCCTTTCTCGGCCAGTGCTATAGAGGGAGCTAGCACTTCTTTCCATGACATAGTGCCGTATTCGGTTAGGGCATGATAAAAACCGGCAACTGATCCAGGAACACCGGCAGACAACAAAGAAAATTGAGCCTTCTTTTTATCGTAGTTGCCTTCTTCATCAAGAAACAAATCTTTGTGAGCGGCCGATGGAGCCCTTTCTCTGTAATCAATCGCTATGGTTTTATTTAAATCTTTTAGATAGACCATCATGAAACCACCGCCACCTAGGTTCCCTGCCCTAGGCAAGACAACCGCCAAAGCCAACCCAGTAGCTACAGCTGCATCAACTGCGTTACCACCCTGTTTTAATATGTTTGACCCTACTTGACTGGCTACTTTTCTTTGAGAAGCCACCATACCGGTAGAACTAATTTCAGGGTTATGAATAGACTCATAATCAATAATCGGTCGGGCATCTTCTGCAGAAATCAGAATCAAACTCAACATTGATAAAATTGAAATATTTAGCTTTTTAATCATTTTTGTATTTTACCCCCTTCAATACAGAAGTCTCATTCATTAATGAATCTTAGTTATAAACAGAAGCTATTAATCGTCTATAGCTTGATACACCAAAGATCCAAATTCTTCTCTAAGCGGTAAAGGACTTGCCAATACTTGAGTCATCAACACTGCGATAAGATCTTCTTTTGGATCTACCCAAAAAATAGTGCTGGCTGCTCCGCCCCAGTAAAAGGTTCCAGCTGAGCCGTGAGTCCCTGAGAGCCCTTTGTCCAAATCCACTCCGACAGTAATACCAAATCCTTGCATTCCAGGAAAATTAATCTTAGCCCTGACTTCTTCTGAAAGATGATTGCTAGAAAGAAGTTCCACGGATTTTCTGCTCAATATTCTTTCGTCACCAAATTTACCTCCATTTAGAAGCATTTGTGAGAACCTTAAATAATCCTGAGTTGAAGAAACCAATCCTGAGCCGCCGTCAAAAACAGTTGCTTGAGCAAGATATGGGCTTGTTTCTTTTTTATCTATCAGAATTATTGGATTTTGTGTTTTTAACTTGCCAGCGATAGAAGGTATTAAATAACCCAATGCAGGAGCAAATGCATACAAATCCGTTAATCGATTAGCTTTGTCATTAGGAACTGAGAAAAAGGTATCTCGCATCTCTAAAGGATCAAAGATTCTTTCTTTTAGGAAAACATCAAAAGTTTTGCCAGAAACTCTTTCAATAACACAACCTAATACATCCATACTCATTCCATAAGTGTATTGAGATCCTGGCTGATGCATTAAAGGTGTTTTAGTAGCCAAAGATTGTGAAAAATCACAAATATCATCAAACTCTTTTAGATTATCCGTATCCATACCTTCGCCTTGCAATAATAGCTCCCCAAGCGAATCTGGATCATCTATAGAGAAGTAGGGAGACATCTTATTCTCGTTGTATATGGCTGCCAGCTCTTTGTTAGCTGTAAAATTATAGGCAACACCCGATGTATGAGTAGCCAAATCTCTTATAGTCATGCGCCTTGATTGGCTCTCAAGCGAAGTTGTACCATCTGAATTTACGACAAGGACTTTCATTCCAGCAAACTCTGGTATGTAAAGTGCCACAGGATCAGAGAGCCTGATTTTCCCTTCTTCAATAAGAATCATCAGCGCCACTCCTGTTATCGGCTTGCTCATGGAATATATTCTAAAAAGTGAGTCTCTCTTCAAGGGCAGTGAATTCTTAACATCTGAAAAGCCTTGCACTTCAAAATGAACCATTTCGCCTTTTCTAGCAACAGCCGTTATTAGTCCCGGTAGCTGACCAGATGCTACGTATTTAGACAAAGCTGGGGCTATTCTTTCCAGACGCTCTTGTGACATTCCTGCTTTTTCAGCTTCTAGTTGCCCTGCCTGTATATAAGTACCTACAAAAATCAGTGCAAGTAAAATTATGCGAGAGAAATTTATTAGGAAAATCATGAACTACTCCTTTAAAGTTGTAATATATGATACTCATTTGGGAGAAAAATTAATATGGATTTGAAATTAAAAAATAAGAATGCATTGGTTTGTGCTTCTAGCGAAGGCCTAGGCAAAGCTGCTGCAATTGAACTGGCAAAAGAAGGTGCTAATTTGATGATTTGCTCTAGAAATGAAAAAAAATTAACCGAAACCTTTGATGCAATAAAAGAAATTTCAGATTCCAAGGTGTCCATGATGATGGCAGACTTATCGGACTCAGAAGACTTAGACAAACTTCATAAAACATCCGTTTTGGAATTGGGACCAATCGATATTCTTGTAAATAATGCCGGCGGACCTCCTCCGAGTACTTTTGGTAACACCACAGACGATCAATGGGAATCAGCATTTAACTTAACCATGATGTCTTCTGTAAGGCTTTCAAGATTGGTCCTTCCTCAAATGAAAGAAAACAATTGGGGGAGGATCATCAACATCTCATCCGTATCTGTTAAAACGCCAGTTAACGGCTTATTTTTATCCAACAGCATCAGAATGGGTGTATTGGGCTGGTCCAAGGCTTTATCGGATGAAGTTGCTGCCAGTGGAATTACTGTAAACTCCGTGTGTCCAGGATCTACAAGAACCAAACGTATAACCGATATCTTTGATGCTCAATCAAAAGCAACGGGTAAAAGTGTTGATGAAATTGAAGCAGCAGCTTCTGCAAGCATACCCATGCAAAAAATTGGAGAACCTGAAGACTTGGCTGCTCTTATAGCTTTCCTTGCTTCAGAAAGGGCATCCTATATGACCGGACTGGCCATTCAAGTAGATGGGGGTTCGGCCAGAACCTTCACGTAACTTTTTACTGTTCTTTAAAAAGCCTATTCAAAGCTTTTACTTCTTTTCGTTGATGCTTTAAAACTGCGAATGTAAAGAAAGAGATAATTCCAGAGATAATCAACGGAGTGGAAAAGTAACCCACGTAAAAGAAAATATCTTTATCTACAGGAAAAGACGTTAAAGCGAACTGCAACGTACAGAGAATAATTAAGATTACTA
>Ga0209091_10002243_pt1 | contig 16410 bp, 16 predicted proteins | sample ArcticOcean_MG_C_6_FD_187438 | JGI IMG/M metagenome (GOLD analysis project Ga0209091, IMG submission 187438) | Marine microbial communities from western Arctic Ocean - ArcticOcean_MG_CB8_128 (SPAdes) (version 2) | ecosystem: Environmental > Aquatic > Marine > Oceanic | place: Arctic Ocean...
CATATGTGGTAACAGAGAGTTATGTAAGATATAAAATTAGTTGAGATGTTCCATATACGGTTACATGTTTTAGATGACACACAAAAATGCTTATAGTTATAAGATAAATAATCAGTGTGCACACGTTTAGACTCTATGAGAATACATATGTGGTAACAGAGAGTTATGTAAGATATAAAATTAGTTGAGATGTTCCATATACGGTTACATGTTTTAGATGACACACAAAAATGCTTATAGTTATAAGATAAATAATCAGTGTGCACACGTTCAGACTCTATGAGAATACATATGTGGTAACAGAGAGTTATGTAAGATATAAAATTAGTTGAGATGTTCCATATACGGTTACATGTTTTAGATGACACACCATAACTTTATGATAAAATACGAAAAGTGTATATCCTTTGGAATTGAAATATGATTTATAATAGTTATACCAATGTATAACGTTGACTATAATCGTTATTTGCAAATTTGGCAGACATTGCCTGCGACGTGGCAATTTACCAGGTGAAACCTTGAAAGAAAATTACAAATTCGAAGACATTACCGTAGCTCTACAAAAAAATAAATACTATATTTCTAACTTAGACATATAGGTTACATAAATCGTTCGAGTTCTAAATCTTTATAATGATTCAATATAGGAAAGTTATGTATTGTTTTCATTATTTACAGAACTTACATATGGTACCAAGAAGATGTTGAAATTTGTGACTATGAAATTTTATAAAAATGATTTGATAAAAAATGATTTGATATTAAATAGTATTATTGTGAATATATACAATAATGAACTATTATCTTGTAAATCATGCAAAAATTCGACAAGAAAATATATCAGGTCAGTTGGTATCACTACATAATGTTCTTATTGGTTTACGAGTTAAACGAGGATTACATTGGAGAAGATCTTGGAGAGATGATATTGATACGAATGATACAAATATCCCAAAAAAAAGACTATGTGGTACTATAATTGGATATACTAATCATAATTATGTATTGGTTGGAAAAAATACTGATAAAATTACAGAAAAATCTCCCCCTGGTTGGGCTGTAGTTAGGTGGGATAATGGTAAGAAAAGTGTATACCCTATTGGGGCTGAAAAATTGTATTCTTTAGTAAAAAAATGATTAATTTATAAAGTTTATATATATAGACATTATTACAAATTCTTAAAAAACCAATCAGGTGGTATGAAAAACTTAAAGTCGTATAGTATTATCTAATTATTAAAAAATGATAGTGTTTCAGCTTAAAAATAAAACTATATTGTAACAGTAACAACTGAATCATGTCTCGTAAAGAATCAGATGGTACAAAAGTAAATAAGAAATCTCAGTTGAAAAATAAGAAAAATAGAAATATTTATTCAAGTAAGGCTGTACGCATGAAGGAAAAACTTTTAGAAAAGAGCAAGAACAATTTAAAATTAATTAAACCGTAATAATATCACTGTAACCTTCGGATAATTCTGGTTTTTCATACTTCTTTCTATAAACATATAGTACTATAATTGGTACTTTTTGTTCACGATTTTCATTTCTAGACTTAGATTCATCAAAATCGGTAGATATATGAATCAACCTAACCGGTACTTTATACTCGCTTGCGATATCTATAAATGTCCTTCTTTTTTCTTTGTTTGGATGTGTTGCGTCCAATACAACGGATTTTTTACTTTCTAATTCAACTTTTAACGCTTTTTTCTTTTTGGCATCGGTTTTTAGTATATCTCCATGTAGTTTATTGTAAGTATCTGGTATACAATTTTTAACATATGTTGTTTTACCACTTCCGGGAAATCCCATCATTAAGATAAGTTCTTGAGTGTCTGAGGGTATAAAATCTGAATATTGTTTCTTTTCGAAAGGGAAATATTCTTCTGGCGATTTAATTTGAATTTCGCAGTTATCAGCAAATAACTTATCTGTATTGGACCAATCACCTGTTCTCCCTAAAGCATCTCCGACGAAGAAAGACTGCGTTTTGTTTATTGTTTGAGATACATTCAATTTATTCCACATAAACGGACTTGGTTTTTGAAGGTTTTTATCTATTGCTATCCACACTCTTATTGGGATTTCTAATGTTTCCAAAACATTTCTTATTTGTACAATTTTATAGTTTTTTGTTTGATTTGTGAATACTACAATTGAATAACCTTCGTTATAGAGATTTTTTAATATAGAAGGTATATTCTCACGAAGCCAAATCCAATCATCAACGTTTCTACTAAAGGTCCCGTGAGTAGGTTTAACTAATGTATGGTCATAATCAAATGATGCTACTTTTTCTGTAAGATTAAACTCTTGAATATCAAATGTGATATATCCATCTGGACAATCAATTCGTGTGGATGACATTGTTTTTTTTAAATTTAAATAAATAGTGGTTCATTTTTACAAAAAAGATGTTGTATAATGAATATACGAAACGTGGTTGTCATATTGTACATATTATTCAAATAATATATTCATATCTATTACATTTTGAAAATTTTAGTCTTCACTTCTCCTTGGTTTAATATAACTTGATGAAATGTTTCATTATTTAATAGTATGTTTTGATTTAAATTAATTTCATTGAACTATTTCATTATATGTGTTTATAGATTCAGCTCTTTTAAACACCAATCAATAATTTGAAATTCGAATACCGTGTTTATTCTGATAAATTACTGCAATTTTATTTTATATGTAGTATGTAATGGATGTTATAAAACTATTTATTTATATATTTATATGTGTATTTTTTGGTATTTTAATTTATATAAATAAATATATTAAACAAAGTTATCAATTTGAAGAATATTCATCAATAAATATGAATAAATATATTAAACAAAGTTATCCAATTGAAGACAATTTATCCAAAGATATAGATAAAATTATAATTATTTATGCGACGGGTCGTTCTGGATCAACAACATTGCAAAGAATAATAAATTCTATTAAAAATTCAAATATAACGGGTGAAAAACAGGGAGCTATCAATGATTTATTAAATTGCTATTTAAATATAAAAAGAACAAATAAAATGACTCCGAAAAAAACGGGGTCTGAATTGTTTTATACATCTGATGAATTAGAAAAAGGAAAAATAAAACCCGCATGGTATAATTCTTATAATTTTGAAAATGTAAAAAGAAATATTAAAAATACAATAATTAGTATTTTGACTGGTAATAAATCAGAAAGAATTTTAGGATTTAAAGAATTGATTCGAATAAATGCGGGTGAAAAATTTGAACCTAAATTAATTAAAGCATTTAAGGAATTATTTCCAAATACTAAATTTATATTACATATAGATGATAATTTAGATAGACAAAGTGGGTCATCGTGGTGGCAAGATAATGTAAAAAAGTCAAAAGATGATTTGAAGAAAATTAATATAGATTTAATAAATTATAGTAAAAAAGACAAAAATTGTTATTTAAGTTATATGAAAAATTTATTTAATATAAATGAAATGAAAAAAATATTCGAATTTTTAGATGAAAGGTTTGATGAAGAAAAATATAATTATATAATAAACAATAATTATTCTGACTAAACGTGAATATATCCATCTGGACAATCCAATCCGTGTAGATAACATGATTTTTTTAACTTGATTGCAAATGGTTCATTTTACAAAAAGTTGGATGTTATAATCTTATGTTTTATTTCATCTGGGTATTGTTTTGGTAAAAACCAAATGTGGATTGTATCTTTAAGAGACCATTTATAAGGGTTTGCTTTGAACATATCTATGTTTAATTTATTTGTGGAATATAAAGTAGATAATTTTTTACATGGATGGTTTCTAATTTTATATCCGAATTTTTTAACAATTGCAATGGTATCTTTTGAATCACTATCCACTAATATTGTTTTGTTTATAGGACAAAGTTCCGAATTTTGTTTTAACCAAAATGGGAGTGCTTTTTGTGTTGAAGGTACGAGTATTCCATCAATATGCCTTTGGGATGCTAAATATGTGAGCGATTTCCATATTTTAGAACCATATCCTTTATTTTTTTGTGAACACGAGACCCATTGTAGTTCCCACGTATTCGTTCGTTTATTTTTTGCTTTTAATTGATGTTCTACAACTATACCCGATGCATAAACCATGTGATCTTTTAAAAAAACAATAATAAAAGATCTATAATTTTGATTATAGGAAATACCTTTGAATACAACATCAATATCTACTTTGTTATTTTTTCCAAATGAATTTATAAGAATCTTATATGCATCATTAATTATGTATCTAGGAGTTGAATTATGAACTATACCACCCATAGACAATATCGAAAGAATTTTACGAAATTCGTCGATTGATTGCATTTTTTTATCAGATTTTAATAGAATAATAATTTCATTCAAAACACCTTCTATTAGAGATTTATTATAGTTGCCGGTTAATGATATTTCATTTGCAACTTGTTCGGTGTAAATACTTAATACTAATAACTTACCCATTTATTCAAGAACCAATTACAATTAATAAATATTTTTTACACCTTTGGAAATTTAAAACGCCGACATTATAGATAGATAATACTGAACTGCTGTAATCTTATAGTATTCGCTTTTTTTGTGGTGACATTTACTATATAGTATAATATCTTATAATTTATTATTTCGCCATAATCCCGTACAAATGTGCATTCCATAACACCCATCTCTTTTTAACCCTTCTATATATTGATTATTATTTTTTGTAGGTGGATGAAATAAACTTTTCTTACTAATACAAATATCATCGTTTATTTTAGAATAATTTTTCCACATAGCAAAAACAAACGTAGGTCCTGTTCCTAATACATTTCCACATATATTTTCGTCTGTATTATAATCTAATTTTATTCGGTCAATTGTAAATAATGTATCCATTAAAGACTTCCAGTATGGATGGTTCGGTTGAGAGGCAAAAATACAATTTCCTAAACTAATAGGATTTCCATTTTCGTCTTCTCTATTACAAGGTATTGTCACCTTTTCACTTAACAAATCAAATGGTTTAAACATTAAATAATCCATATCTGTATATAACCCACCATATTTATACATTAAAAAATATCTAAACATGTCTATTTTCATAATCATTCTTGGTAATTCATTAAATTTATCATAATATTCTGGAAAGTCTGTTTTCATTAAGCTATCCATATCCCCATCAGTATAAAAACGATATTCAAAATCAGGATGTAATCTTTTAATTTCTGTTTGACACATTTTATATGTTTCTGGTAAATTATGATTTTTGTATGTTTGATGAATAATTTTTGGTATAGTCATTTATATATCGTTCATAAACTATATTTAAACTTGTAGTCGGTGTTTTAATTACGCAAACAAATATTCGCCATCAAATTCATACTTAAATAATATTTATTAATATTTTAGATAAAATGAATATCAAAACTACTGCTGAAAAGATTAGAAGTTTGTATAAATCAAACCAAAAAACAAAGAGTGATTTGGAAAAAATGTATAAGGAGTTTAAAGAAGAAAAACCACAATTGTTTGATATGATTTGTTCCAATCAATGTGATGATATGGTATTAACACAGTTACTATATCAATTTGAAGAGGTGAAGAGCGGTGGTTTAAATCAATATGACGCATCTGTAAATGTTGGACAAGTTTTAGTCGATAAATATGTAAAACCAAAAATAGAATAAATTGAAATGATTAATTTAATATCAATATGGAAGAATGGTTTTTAGATTGGTTTAATAAACCCGGTCCACATAATCGAAAAGCAATTGCCCATTTGATAGGAAAATCGGGAATTGGTAAAAAGACAGCTGTTAATAATTTATTAAAAAAACACAACGTTGGACATATAAATATCAATTGTTTGCATAATAGTGAACATTATAGTATGAATAAGAGAACTTTTGTACAGGAATTGAAATATTTAATGTCACATCAAGGTATTGAATATTTTTTGGAAAATAGAAAGAAATTGATTATTATTCATAATATGCATATTTTACGTGATAAAAAATTTTTGGATGAGATTTTTGATTTAGTCGACATACCCAGTGTAATAACACCTATTTTATGTATATTTAATAAGAACTTTATTAGTGAAAGGTTGCAATCACATATATCAAAAAAATGCGAGTGTTTTTTTATGGAGCCTCTTGATTCATATAATTTAGAGGGCATAATAGAAACAAGAAATAAAGAATTAAACATTGTTCTACCGGATAATATCGTAAAGTCTTTAATTCATTCTTCCGATGGTAATATTCATTTACTTGTTATGCAATGGAAAGAGTATATTATGAGTAATAAAATAGATACATCGAATAAAACTGAAAAAGAAGATGAAGATGAATCTATAAATGTTATTGAAAAATGTTTTAGAATGCTTTGTAATCAGAATATTCATTGGGATGATAAAGAAGATATTATAAAAGTTCATGGTTCTTTATTGAAGTTATTGATGAGTACACATGTGTGTACTGGTCTAGATATGAGTAAAAAGACCCTAAAGGAAAAGTTGGAAATAGGTATGGATTGTATGAAACATTTATCTGAAGGAGAAACATTGGGACAAAATTCGAAAGATTTGATAACATTTTTACAATGGTTTTATCCAACATATAAAGTCCCCATTGTTACTATTAAAACAATGTCACTTCCAAATTTTCCATCTACGACGAATTTACCTATAACAAGATTGCTACCTTATCCACCCGAAGATATTTTGTATATCGCTCATTATTATTTGAAATTTTTTGCAAGAGATACTAAAAAATTAGGTGTTCCTCCTGATGAGGAAATAATTAAATATTATCCGAATTTTAAGAAGGAGTTGGCGTATGAATTAAATACGACTCATTTTAAGGTGTTCCCCAACCAAGATGTTACCAAGAAGAAGATTAATAGGTTTTTCAAGAAGAAATGAGTAATGTAATTAAGTTTTTGATAAGATTAAATAACCTAAATGAGTAAGTCATTGGTGCTAACAGATTTTATAAATAATGTATTGGGCACGTACTCTGATGGAAATATATTACTAATTGATACTTATATTAGAAAAAATCTTGTAAGAACAATAGATAAATTAATAGCAGATCGCGAACGTTCTATCAAATTAAAAGAAGAATCGGATATAGTTGTTAAAAAATTTAGTGAAAAATTTGCATATTTACCATGTACAAAACGTTATTTTCATTTAAGAGGCGATGAATGGGAACATACAATAATAGATCAAATTTATGATAAGTGGTGTTGTTTCTTGAAAGAGTTATTTATAGATATAGATATAGTTGAAAATGGTGTTCAAATATACAGTGGAAGAAGGTCTTTATTTCGAATAGTAAAAAAAACGATACGGTCTATTGATATTTTGGATAAACCACCCGGTTCTTTACTTATAAGGAAAACAAGACGGGTATTTAAACATATCGGATTAAAGGATAACGAGTTAACATATTTATTTTCATTTTTGGGAAGTTGTATATATGGTAAAGACTACATTTTTGAAGATTATTTACATATTTGGCATGGATATAAAATTGGTGGCATATTTAATTTACTTAGGGGGGTAATAGGTTCGAATCCTTATTTTAAAAATATCAGACACAATGTTCCAATGAACTTTGATTTTAGTTCAATATGTTGTTTACATTTTCCTCATCAACCTCATTCACGTAAATTGTTTTTACAAGGAGTATCAACATTACCAACCGAGACAAGGATGGTATTTACATATGCATTCAGAGAATATTCATCAAAAATATTTCCATGTGGGCCTTTAATTGCTTTTACTGATTCGTTTAATGTATTGGATACATATTTATCTAAGTCTTGTAAGTCAAGTGTCAGTGACATTGTATATATAAGTGAATTTTATGAAGATTTTAGAGATTATTTATATCAAAAGGGAATACCTAGATCACTCTTATCAACAAAAGAATTTAAGAATCATTTATATAAGGTGTTTGACAATGTAGATAATAATAATATATGTTTTGTAAAGGTAGCATTTGTAACAAAACATTCTATTTTTAATAGATTTTGTTCTGAGTGTTATAATCGCACAGAACTTTTAAAATTGGATGAAAATATTCATAATGATATATATAAAAATTATATTAATTGGGTATCAAATATTCGTGACGAAGTAGTCATTGAACATTATAGGATTGATAATTTTACATCGACACGAAAAGAAATTAAAGATTTTTTACATTATTCTACAAATCCAAATAAAAACGATTCAAATTTTTTAATCACATCATAGGCGTTTGAAGTGTATTTTGATAATGTGAATATACATCTTTTTTTTAAAGTTTGTAGATGATTTTTTTTGCTAATAATTCTCTAGAAATATGACCATTGTGATTTCCTATCATTTCATCAAAACCAAACGATAATAGTTTGGGTCTCAATATTAAAATATTCGATTTTTTAATCAAACCTAAATACGATTCTTGATTTATTTTTGATTTATATATCTCGTAAAAAAAAGTATTATTTAATTCTAATTCTTTTATTTTTTTTAACTTGTTTACGTTGTGTGCACTTATTAAAATAATTGTTTTACATGATTTTGGTAAGTTTTGTAGTAAATTTAATGTTATTTCATCCGAAAAATCACAATCTTTTGAATTATAAGCACTCATAGATAGAATTAACGCATCGTAATTATTAAATGCATCTATTGAATCTTTGAATTCATATAATTTAATACGGGGATTTGAAAAATATTTATTTGTATTTTTCTCTTCAAACCCACCGCTTCTACAAGGTATCATTAATTTTTGATGATTTACATCTGTACATTGACCTGTAATATACATATGTGGATTATTTGTTTCTATACAAGATTGATATGCAATTTCTCTTCCAAGACCACTCGTAATACCGGCTATATGTATTCTAAATGAAGATATTTGAACCATAATTGAACATGTATGTATTATAAATGGAATGAAGTGTCGTATCATTATAAATTAATGTTGTATTAATATTAATATGGTATTTACAAAAAAGAAAGTAAGTAAAAAAAAATCAACAATAAATATAGTATTTACAAAAAAAAAAAAGATAATGAAAAATAAATCAAGGAAAAGGGGGGGTACACGAATTGGCAATTACTTTAATTCAAAGCCAACGTTTTTACAATCTTGTAAAAAATCTATAATGCGAAATATTTCAAATATTATTATACCAGGTATGACACATTCCGGAGCATTTATTGGAGATATAATTATATCAAAATACATTCGTGCAATAGATTTTTTAGAATACAAAGATGTAGATGTACCAACTCCTGAAGATCAAGAAAAAATTATAAAAACACAAAAAGCTTTAGCGGCGATGGCAATTGGGGCGTCGACTGGATTATTGGCTGGAGAAATTACTGATGATATGTTGAGCAAAGTTATTAATCCCGAAACTGATTCAGCTTCGCCCGCTGCCGTCGACGCCTCGGCCGCCGGCGACGATGCGATGGACGAGACCGGCGAGGTGATCGACGAGACCGGCGAGGTGATCGACGAGACCGGCGAGGCCACCGACGCCTCGGCCACCGACGCCTCGGCCACCGACGCCTCGGCCGAAGAATCGACGACTGAATCTGGTTCGAACTCGAACCAAGAGTCATTTTTCGATAATACAACAAATGGAATAGAAAATGGAATAGAAAATGTTGCAGATGGAATAGAAAATGTTGCAGATGGAATAGAAAATGTCGCAGATGGAACCATGGAAATAACTAATACGTACAAAAGCATTGCAAGAGAAGCAGGAACAAAATTAGAATCTGTATCGGACAAAATACTTAATACCGAAATAGTAGGAGAAGCAACAACAAGCACACTTAGTCAACTAGGTGTTGCTGGTCCTGCAGCGTTAACTGCATTAAGTGGAGGTGTTATTGCTTCAACACTTGCACCTGTTTTAATAACTACATTACCATTAACATTAGTAGCAGCAGCAGTGATATATCCTTATAAAAAAATATATGGAAATGACCCACCGGGTGCGGGAATATCTAAAGAAAATATAGCATACCATTTACTTGTCATAAATGGAATAGGATTAATAGTAGGACCATTGGGTCTATCCATAGGGTTGGCCTCTCAAACTGTTTCAAAATTACTTTTCAGCGATGGATATGGATCATTTAGAACATTTGCATTGAAATGGTCACAATATCTTCAAAATGTAACGAGGGGGTTATATAATGAAAAAAAATTAACAGAAACACAACATTTTAGACTTGTTTTTCTTATAATATCTTTTTTAAATGCAATAAAACATTCACATAAAGATGCCACCGCATATTTTTTTGCCGCGGAAAATGGAGAGACAGATGGAATATTTAATTTTATGATTAATCATATAGTAACAAAAGAGAAAGTTAAGAAATCGATGTTAATTGTGTGTAAGGAAATACTTAATGGTAAGGAAGCATTTGATAAAAAGAATGAGGAACTAACAATAAATGACGCCAAATATAAAAAAAAATACAAGTATATATTAAAAAATAGAGACGATATGATTGAAACAGTTAAAGATATAAGAAATGCTATACTTAGACCAAGTGCATGTTATCCTTCTTCAGAAAGAGTAACTAAAAAAAAAGTAAAAAAAACAGTAAAAAAAATATAATTCAATTGAATGGTTCACTGATGCCCATGTCGAATCTCTAAGTCATATACGTTTTATTGAGAATGTGTTAATGTATATTGTGTATTATAAATATACTCACTTGTTCCATGCAAATTCTAAATACCATCTTGCATTTTTTGCATTCTTTATGTTAATAAATTGAGTGTTATTGTACCCCAAATCATTTACGTATTTTTTAATATCTGTAATAAGAAGCATAGAATCATCCAATGGTATATTTCTTTCTTTGAATGTAATATTTTGTAACGCACCTCTTAAAATATTTTCTACTTGGATTGTATCTTCATCTATTTGACTCGCAATAACAAAATAAATAACAGGTTTTTTTGTATACGTATTTTGAGGATTTTGTAAACATAATATTTCAGGAACAATCCATCCTAGATACGTTTGATTTTTTTTATCTAAACTTTTTACAATATTTGATTTAGCTTCCAAAAAATCTAAATAATCTTTATTATCGGTTATATCGCGTATATCTCTATTATTTATATAATTATCTATACTGAGATTTATATCTTTGAAATCATATTTTACAAATCTATTTTCAAGAGATATCTGCCTATTTAATTTTAAAAACTTATTATTTAAAGCAATGGAATAATTTAGGAATACATATATAAGTTTTTGAAACAACTTATTCATTAAATTATTTATTGTTAATAAAAAAAGTTTACATCGTTTTATTAATCTTCAACTTTAGGTGCTAAAAAGAAATCTATAACACTTCTATCATTATCTAAACAATAACTCATTTGTAAAGGCATACCACTTGCCATATTAATAACAACATTCGGATTCAATAAAGACGCTTTTGTGAACATAGATAGATATTTTAAAGTATATGATTCATTTGTATCATTTGATACAGAAATAGATTGTTCCTTTTCGCTATTTGATTCAAGTTTGATATTTACGTCTCCAATATCTCCACTTGTTTTCAATAATACTTCTTCAGAATTACAATTAATACTACAAGTATCTCCTATAGTAGAGAGTGTCGCAATAGTCTTTGTAAACTCATGAGAAAGCATTTTAATATTTACATCATATTCGATATCATCTGGTATTTCCAAATCTTCTGTTTCAAGATCAAATAGATTCAATTGAAATTCAGAATGTCTTGAATCGGAATGAAATATAATTACAAGATGGGTGTCTGTACTATAAAGTGTAAGAGAATCATCGTGATCCATGCATTTCAATATTTTATATAAATTTGTAATCGAGAGCCCAATACATGAATCTGTTTCACAACGAAACTCGTCAAACATAGTAGAATCAATAATACATTTAATTATAGAAACATGGCACGAATCCATAGCACTAATTCGAAAGCCATCTTTTGTTATATATACATTAATATCCGTAAGCAGATCTTTAATGGATTCAATAATATTTTTAAATTTAAAACCCAAAGCGAATTTTGCTTCAAATGTCATTTTGTGTAACTTAATAAAATAATGAATACATATATCATTTTTAGATTAAGCATTCATCAACTAAAAATATTGATGAATGGAGGTAGATAGTAATAATGTACCCGAAGCGAAACTTATTGATATGAATTCAGTTCGTGATAATCATGAAAATATAAGTTGATATAAAAGAAACATCAAAATTATGTATTTGATGGTAACCCTAGAATTGTTTCTATTGTTTTACCATAAACTCTTCGAAATTTGCAGTTAATATATTCACGGGATCCTAAATCAGAAAGGTCTGGTTTGGTACATGGATCGGCCGTCATGAATAATTACAAATACTACTAACGCATAGAATAACAGGAATATAATTTTGTTCGTAAGTATTCTATTTATCATTAATTTATTTTTATTTTTTAAGATAGTTATTTTTATTTTTTAAGATAGTTATTTTTATTTTTTAAGATAGTTATTTTTATTTTTAAGATAGTTATTTTTGTTTATATTTTTATTTTTTAAGATAGTTATTTTTGTTTATATTTTTATTTTAAGCTTTATTTTTAACATAATATTGTTAAAAGACTTATTTTTTTATATTTATGGCATTTTTAAATATATTTTTAGAAGTATTTTTAGTAAAATTAAATATAATTTTAATTATGAATTCAGGTAGGGGTAGTATCGGAAATATTTGACATTTTTACATTTAAAAAATCACCACTTAATGTATTTTTCTCTAATAAGTCATGACTTAATGAATGAAAGAGCCCTTTATGTGTTCTCAAAAGAGAGAGTGCTTTCTCATACGAATACGTAACAAGTGCACTGACTTCTAAGTCAATTTCTTCTTTTGTAGCATCACTTATATCATACATCCCCCCATTTCTTGTTAATTGAGATGGTTCATACGTTCCAATTGAATTTCCTAGACCATATTTAGATATATATTTTCTAGCAATAGAGTTTGCCTGTTGTAAGTCGTTACTTGCTCCCGTCGTAATACTTAGATCAGTTATTTCATTAAATATATCAGAATATGTACTATTATTTTCATAAAGTAAAACTTCTGCTGCTCTTCCACCCAACGAAACAACTATATTTGCGAGAATAAATGATTTACTTGGATACGACGAGTATGGTTCTTTTGGTGTAAAAAGTGTGTATCCACCTGCTCCATTTTGTGTTGATCTTATTGTGACAGTACGTACATTGAAGAAAGTAGGAAATAATAAAGCCAATAGTGCATGCCCTACTTCATGATATGATACAAGTTTTAAAGTTTCATAAGCCCTCCTTTCATAAGTATTTGGCAATCCAATTGTAATCTTTTCATAAGCATCAATAATATTAGTACGAGTAATCTTTGTAGAATTATTCCTTACAGACAAGATTGCCGCCTCATTTGCTATATTCGCAATATCTGCACCCGAGAATCCTTCAGTTAAATCAGCAATTTCGTCGAAACTGACATCTTTTTCAATCTTTTTATTTTTAAAATGAACATTGGCTATAGCTTTTCTCCCAATACTATCTGGTAGAGGTACGGTTACCTTACGGTCAAATCTACCAGGTCTTAATAATGCCGAGTCTAATATATCCGCTCTGTTTGTAGCACCAATAACAATGATACCATCTGCTGCATTAAACCCATCCATGTTTGTTAATATTTGATTGAGTGTTTGTTCTCGTTCATCACTTCCACCATTGATACCCGAACCTCTTTGACGACCAATCGCATCAATTTCATCAATAAATATAACACATGGGGCATTTTCTTTCGCTTTATCGAATAATTTGCGAACTCTGGAAGCACCAACTCCAACATATACTTCTATAAATTCAGATCCACTTGCAGATATAAATGGGACTTCCGCTTCTCCAGCAACTGCTCTTGCCATTAATGTTTTACCGGTTCCCGGACTACCGTCTAATAAGACACCTCTGGGTATTTTAGCACCGGCTTCTTCGTATTTTGTAGGATTCTTAAGGAAATCAACGACTTCTGTGAGTTCAAATTTAGCTTCATCGCATCCAGCAACATCTGCGAAAGTCGTATTTAGATCAGTTTTATCTACAACATTTATAGTATCTTTACTAAAAAGAGCAAATGGATTATTTCCTCCCCCGCTCTCATCAAGTCCACCCATTGAAATTCTAATTCTATTTAAAATAATAAATGATAAATACAGACCAATGAAACCAATTGGTGAGAATAGTACATTCACAGGACCTAACCTATCAGGAACATCGTACATATCAAAAGTAATATGACTTTTTTCTAACATCTCCACAAGTGGTTTCAAAAGATCATGGAAAATAGTAGTTGTATGAAAATTTTCAGGATTTATTACATTGGTTTCGTGAAATTTATCAAGTGAAATAACACCATACTTTTCTTTGTTTTGATAAATAGTTACAGTATCTACGTTTGATTTTTTAATATTAGCTAGTAATTCGCTATAAGACCATGGATTTTTTTGTGATATAGCAGATAGTTGTTGCGACGGTAAGTTTGCGTAGCACTTTAAATTGCGTTTTTCAACAAATGGTTCTGTTTTTTTGGAGGTAAACGCATCGGCAAAAGAGATTAAATACAATAAAAAAAATCTCATATTTTTATTATATATTTTTAACTTTATATAAGACATATAAACTCAATTTATTTTATAATATAAATGAAGAATATATTGAGAAGTATATTATTCTTTGCTTTTACGGGTGATTCGTTTTTGTTTTCGCAAAAAAAACAATTTAGGAAAGCGGTTGGGGACATAAATATAGACGTTTATGAGGCACGAGATAAGAAAAGGAGTATGTTGTTCTTTTCAGGAGGATTTGGTAAGATACCTCACTTTATTTATTCTGATTTTCTTAATCGTTTGTCAGATAATGGAATCTCTTGTTATTCTATAGAGGGAGGGGGACTTACTGGAGAAGCATTTTCATGGATTGAAGAACATTCTAATTACACACCTTTTATTACGGCACATTCATCAGGAGCAATACCTGCATTAGATACTGCGTTAATGGTACCTATTTCAGAGATTATATTGTTAGATCCTGTAGGGTTCAAGACATATAATTTGAAAAGAGTAGAAAAGATATTGTTTTTAAAAGCAGAATTATCATATGAATGGAGAACTAATTTTGACATTCCATTTATACCTGCGTTTGGTATAGACGAAAACAATTTTAAGAATTCAAATATTAACTTTACAACATGTTCTTCTTCTGATCATGGACATGGAGATATACTAGATAATTTCTGGGCAGACGTTTCAGCGAATACACAGATAATTAAAGGTAATCCAGAAAGAAGTCAAATTGTAAACGAAAAATATCACGAATGGCTTGTTGAAAAAATCTGTGATTTCACATTTAATATAAATGAACAATGCGAGGGAGGATGCGAGGAAGGATGTGAGCACGACACTGACGACAATAAACAAGAAGAAAAAAAACAAAAATATGACAACACTGACGACAATAAACAAGAAAAAAAAGAACAAAAATATGACGACACCGGAGACAACGACGACGACGACGACAACGGCGACGACAACGGCGACGACAACGGCGACGACACTGATGATCTGCAATTATTCGAGGACCTCCAAATGTAAAAAGTATTAATCGTTTTCAATTTAATTTATTATTAAGTATAAACAATGAAAATAAGAATTATATCATTTATTGGTTTTTTATTGGTTCATTTTGCATCTGCATTTTCTCCATTACAATTAATTCAATCTATGCAACTTTATGAAGAAACATCTTATGAGATAGTGAAACAATTATCTCATTCTTTAGGAAGTTTTGATCACGTTGGAGCTATAGTATTAACAAAAAATGCACAACTTATAGAATTTATACTCGAAAAGGATAATCTACCAATAGAATTAAAAAAAAAGATTATATTAAATTGTATTCAAATAGCACAAAATGGTGATAAAACGGGATCAAAAATTCTCGAATTATATTATAATTGTGTAGATACTCTTCTATAATTTGTAATAATTTAAATGATTGATTGATTTAATGTATATACCGCAATATCTCGATTTAAAGAAATTGAAACAAGATATTATATCAATTTCTTCTGCACTTTCACCTGGGTTTGAAACAGGAGTTCCTATACTCATTTATGAGGATATATTTACGAGATTACATTATAATAAACATATAATAACCATTGAACTTGTGGAAGTATCTGTTTTACTTGCTTTTTTTGCATATGGTTTCGATCGATTACGTGATGCTTTAGAGGATGATACATCACAAGAGGATGATACATCACAAGAGGATGATACATCACAAGAGGATGATA
>Ga0209091_10002245_pt1 | contig 16404 bp, 16 predicted proteins | sample ArcticOcean_MG_C_6_FD_187438 | JGI IMG/M metagenome (GOLD analysis project Ga0209091, IMG submission 187438) | Marine microbial communities from western Arctic Ocean - ArcticOcean_MG_CB8_128 (SPAdes) (version 2) | ecosystem: Environmental > Aquatic > Marine > Oceanic | place: Arctic Ocean...
ATAAAAGAAATAAAATAATCATAGAAGATGGAGCAATGATTGGAATGAATACTACAATAATGCCTGGTGTTAAAATTGGTGAGGGAGCTATTATTGGAGCTAAATCATTAGTAATTAATGATATACCTTCATGGACAATGGCTGCTGGAAATCCAGCAAAAGTCATCAAAAATATAAGGGATAACAAATGAATATAATTACTTTTGATCTAGAAGAATGGTTTCATATTCTTAACAATCCTTCAACTGATAATGAATCGAGTTGGGGTAATTTTGAGTATCGATTAAGAGAAAATTTAGATCGCATTCTTACAATGCTTAATGATAGTAACAATATTGCTACCTTCTTTTGTTTAGGCTGGGTTGCGAGAAAATATCCTCACATAATTAAAGAGATTGATTCATTGGGTCATGAAATAGGTAGCCACTCAAATGCTCATCAGCTGATTCATCGTTATGATAGAAATTTCTTTAAAAAAGATTTAGAAGTATCAATTAATACTTTGGAAAATATCATAGGAAAGAAAGTTATATCTTATAGGGCTCCTGGCTTTTCTTTAGTTCCTGAAACTCTGTGGGTTTTTGATGAATTATCAAAGCAAGGGATTGAGTATGATTGTTCAATCTTTTTGGGAAACCATTCCCATGGTGGAAGAATTAAAGCCTTTGGAACAGGCCCGTCAATTATAAATATTGGTGGAAGAAAAATAAAAGAATTTCCTATTAACTCGTATAAATTTCTTTTTAAAGAAGTTGCTTTTTCTGGTGGTGGGTACTTTAGATTTTTACCATATCAAGTAATTAAGCGCCTAATGTATAGGTCTGAATATATCATGACATATTTTCATCCTAGAGACTTTGATAATGGACAGCCTATTATTGAAGATTTGAGCTATCTCAAGTTGTTTAAATCATATTATGGTTTAAAAACTTCATTCCTAAAAGCAGAAAAATTCCTAAATGAGTTTGATTTTGTTACTCTATCTCATGCAGATAAATTAGTTAATTGGGATCAGGCTGACCAATTTGATTTAGTGGATGGAAATCTATATAAATCTATTTAGGAAATAAAATTAGAATTTGATCTTTTTATAAAAAAAAGATCAGCTAGAAAATTATAATGAATCCAAAAAAAAATCTCCCTCTAGTAACAATTATTACAATTGTTCATAATAATGTCAAAACAATTAGGACTGCAGTTCAATCAGTTGCACATCAAAGTTATGAAAATATTGAACATATAGTTATAGATAATTGCTCAAATGATGGCACATTGGAAGCAATTTATCAACAAGAAAATGATATTTCATTAATAATTTCTGAACCTGATGATGGAATCTACCATGCTTTAAATAAAGGTATTAAACTTGCAAATGGTAAAATAGTTGGCTTTCTGAATTCTGATGATGTTTTAAAAAATAGAAATACTATTACAACAATTGTTCAAAATTTAATGGCTGAAGATAATGAAGCGGTTTATGGAGATTTGCAATATTTTTCAAAGCAGCGTCCGAATCGAATTATCAGAAGCTGGAAGTCTAGTAAGTATACAAGTAAAAAATTTCGGCAAGGCTGGATGCCACCGCACCCAACATTCTATACATATAAAGACATTTATCTTAAGTATGGTTTTTTTGATATTTCATATAAAATTTCATCAGATTACGACATGATGCTTCGGTTACTGTATGAAAAGAAAATTAAGGCGAAATACATACCAGAAGTTTTAGTTAAAATGCAAAGAGGTGGAATTAGTAATCAAAATTTAAGCAGTATAATGCTTAAATCAAAAGAAGATTTCTTGATTATGAAAAAATATAGTTTTAGCTTGTTCACTCTAATTAACAAAACACTTCGAAAATTTAGTCAATTTATTTTTCGAGGTTAAATAACTCATATTATGGTATACATTTTTGTTTTTTTTGTCACTATTATTTGTATTTTATCTTTAAGGCCATTTTCTTATCGGTTCGGCTTAGTGGATCGCCCAACTTTGAGAAAACATCATAAAGGAAATATTCCTTTGATAGGGGGTGTAGCTATGTTTATTGGAATAACCTTAGGCTGTTATAGTTCTAATTTGATAAATGTAGAAGAAAATCTAGTCTTCTTTTTGATTGGGTCCTTTATTCTTATTTTGACTGGTTTGGCTGATGATATCAGTGATATTTCTTCTAATAAGCGATTTATTTTTCAAATTCTAGTAGCGCTAGTGACAGTTAAATTTGGTGAAGTAGTGATTGAAGATTTTGGTTACCTTGTTTCTAATGAAAGGTTACATTTGGGCATTTTTTCATTAATTGTTAGTGTATTTGCTATAGTGGGAGTAATAAACTCGATGAATTTTTCGGATGGCATCGATGGAATGTCTGCCTCTTTGAGTTTGGTAACATTTATTTCAATCGCTTTATTTGCTTATGGATTTAACGAAAATTATGCATTTAAATTTTCACTTTTATTTATTTTCGCCATTATTGCATTTTTAATTTTTAATCTTGGTTCATTTTTTGGAGGTCGTTTTAAAATTTTTATGGGTGATGCGGGGAGTACTTTTATTGGATTTGGAATTGCTTGGTCTTTGATTTCATTTTCTCAGGGGGAAAATCTAATCTTTTCACCAGTTGTCGCGCTTTGGATTTTTGCGATTCCATTAATAGATACTATTTTTGTTATGATTAGAAGGGTTTCTCATGGCAAATCTCCCTTTACCCCAGATCGAAGTCATATACACCATTTTTTTATTCTTTATGGATTCTCAGATAGGCAAACATTAGGCGTTATTTTCATCATGTCAATTACTATGGCTTCTATTGGTATTTCCCTAGAAATAAATGATTTTCCTGAAAGGTATATGTTTATACTTTTTATGTCAATCTCTTTTATTTATTTTTTTACTTTAAGGCACGGTTGGAGGCTGGTAAATGCTAAATAAATTTATTAAGTACGAAGATTAATTAAATATGAAAAAAATTCTTTTAACTGGAGGTCTTGGATATATTGGGTCACATATTTGTGTGGAGCTTTTAAATAGTGATTATCAAGTTTATGTGATAGATAACTTGAGTAATTCATCAAAAAAAGTTCTAAGTCAAATAGAGATAATAACTGGTAGGAGGCCCACTTTTTTTGAAAATGATATTAGGGATAAGCATAATCTAATAAAGATTTTTAAAAAAAATTCATTTGACTCTGTAATTCACCTTGCAGGGCTTAAATCAATAAATGATTCCGTCAATAATCCTTTAGATTACTATAATAATAATGTGATAAGTGCGATTTCATTATTTGAAGTAATGTCCCAAGCCGGATGCAAGTCTATTATATTCAGCTCTTCTGCTTCAGTCTATGGTGCGCCAAGTATTTTACCAATCACAGAGACTTGCTCTTTATCAACTCTAAACCCATATGCCGAAACAAAGCTAGTTATTGAAAATTTATTACAAGATATGTTTATTTCTGATTCTGATTGGAATATCTCAATCTTAAGGTATTTTAATCCTGTTGGAGCTCATCAAAGTGGATTAATTGGTGAGTCTCCATTGGGTATTCCCAGCAATTTGTTTCCGTATATTTCAAAAGTGGCTAAGGGAGAGTTTCCAAAGTTAACCATATTTGGTAATGATTATGATACTCATGATGGTACCGGTATTCGTGATTTTATTCATGTAGTAGATTTAGCCAAAGGCCATCTTAAGTCTTTAGAGGTAATGCAGTCAAATTCAAAAGTTTTAGTATTGAACTTGGGTACTGGAAAAGGCTACTCTGTTCTAGATGTTTTAAAGGAGTTTGAAGTTGCATCAAATCAGACAATACCTTATGAATATGTTGCAAGGAGAAAGGGCGATATTGCTCAATGTTATGCAGATGCCTCTCTGGCTTTTAAACTACTTAATTGGAAAACAGAACTCAACCTTAGTCAAATGTGTCAAGATACTTGGAATTGGGAGAAGTTTAATCGTTCTTTATAATATATCTAATAGTCATAAAATAAGGAATTGAGTGGCTTTTATTATTTTTTAATAGAAGATTTAGAAAAATAGCCTAAATCAGACCTTCTATTTCAGCAAAATAATTGGTTGCTTTAACGTAACCCCTTACGCTTCCACAATCAAACCTTTGGCCTTTAAACATATAGGCTACTACATTTCCCTGCTTTGCTTGATTTAAAAGAGCATCAGTTATTTGAATCTCACCACTTTTATCAGGTTTAATAGTTTTGAGAATTTTAAAAATATCAGGCGTTAAAATATATCGTCCAACAATTGCCATATTACTAGGCGCATTTTTCGGATCTGGTTTTTCAATCATATCAGTAACACGAAAAGTATCATTACTTCCATTGATTAAGTCTCCACTAATAATTCCATATTTGTTAGTATCTTCTTTTGGAACTTCTTCAATAGCAACCACTGAACACTTATACTTGTTAAATACTTTAAGCATTTGCGTAAGAACGCTATCATCAGAATTAATACATAAGTCATCAGCCAGGATAACAGCGAAAGGATTGTCACCAATGAGTGGCTCTCCAGTTAAGATTGCATGGCCTAAGCCAAGCATTTTTTTTTGGCGTACGTAAGTAAAAGTGGCTTTTTCAATAATACTTTGGATGTCTTTAATATAGTGCTCTTTTGAAGTTTCTTTGAGTTGAGATTCTAGCTCAACTGCATTGTCAAAATGATCCTCAATAGACCGTTTACCTCTTCCAGTAACAATGGCGATATTTGTAATACCTGCAGATAGGGCTTCTTCAACACCATATTGTAGTATAGGTTTATTAATTATTGGAAGCATTTCTTTAGGAACAGCCTTTGTAGCAGGTAGAAAACGAGTTCCAAATCCTGCGGCTGGAAAAAGGCATTTACTAATCATAAATTTTTATAAAGGGTTCAAGACTGCCCTTATAAGTTTGATCAATAACCTTTTGGCTATCATCTTCATTATAAAGAGTATTATGGATTAATCTGTATATTGATTTCATATTTTTACTCTAAAGGTTATATTCAGACATATCTAATAACCTATTCCCTTTGACAGCAATGATTTTATCTTATAATTGGGTATATTAATAACTATAATTTAAGACCTGAAATTGGACCTAAGAGATAGAGTCTAAATAAATGCAAAAATATAGGAAAAAAATAATGAAAATAGGGACTTTTGATTTAGATAAAGATGGAGTTTATATCATTGCAGAACTAAGTGCTAACCATAACGGTAAGCTGCAAAATGCATTAGATACAATCAAAGCTGCAAAAGAAATAGGTGCTAATTGTATTAAACTTCAAACCTATACAGCAGATACAATTACGCTTAATTGTAGAAAAGATGATTTTTTAATTAACCAAGATACTCTTTGGGATGGTAAATATCTTTATGACTTATATAGTGAAGCTTATACTCCTTGGGAGTGGCATAGAGAGCTTTTTGAATATGCAAGATCAATAGAAATAGATATATTTTCAAGCCCTTTTGATAAAAGTGCAGTTGATTTTCTGGAGCAATTTAACCCCTCTGCATATAAGATAGCATCTTTTGAAATCACAGATTATGAGCTCATTAGATATACTGCTTCTAAAGGAAGGCCTATTATCATCTCAACAGGTATTGCTTCAATTGACGAAATTCAAGATGCTGTAGATATTTGTAGAAGTGAGGGTAATAATGAAATAGTTCTCCTTAAATGTACATCAGCCTATCCGGCTAAATTGGAAGATGCAAATTTAATGACAATTCCTAATTTATCAGAAGCTTTTGATGTCATTAGTGGCTTTTCTGATCATACGCTAGGTATAACCGCACCTATTGTTGCTGCAACATTAGGCGCAAAGGTTATCGAAAAACATTTTATTTTAGATAAATCTATAGCTGGTGCTGATGTTAACTTCTCTATGGATAAGCAAGGGTTTGGTAAAATGATAAAGGCAATAAGGGATGTAGAAAAGCTTGTAGGTAAAATTGATTATAGTATGACTGAAAAAAAGAAAAAATCTAGGCAGCATAGTAGAAGTCTATATGTTGCCAAAGATATTAAAAAAGGTGAAATTTTTACATTAGAAAATATTCGCAGTGTAAGGCCTGGGTATGGAATGCATCCTAAGTATTTGGGTGATATTTTGGGCACTATTTCTGGAAAATCGTACGAGTTTGGGGATAGATTTATAATATAAAAAAATGCAAAACCCTTCTTGAAAAAATAGATGATTTAAGAGAATTAAAAAAAATAAAAATTATGTTCAAAATCCTTCTAAAGAAAAAAAAGATATAGTGAAGAATATACTTTTTAGAGCAAACTCCTCATCTAAAATTGGAACAGGTCATATTATGCGTGACTTTGTTTTGGCAGAGCAGTTTAAAGATTCTAATATCATTTTTGCAACACAAGACCTTCCTGGTAATATTAATAATAAGATTCTAGAAAAAAACTATACCATTGAAATTTTAAATTCAAATAGCCTTGAGGAGCTTGTTACTGTTATTAAGGCGCATTCAATTGATATGATTATTATCGATCATTATGGCATTGATTATGATTATGAAAAAATGTTGAAAGAGATTACTAAAGTAACTATTTTTGTGCTCGATGACGATTATAAAAAACATTATTGTGATATCCTATTAAATCATAATGCTTTTGGTGATGCTTCTAAATACAAAAATTTAGTTCCTAAACATTCTGAAGTAAGATGTGGTTTGAAATATACTCTCTTAAGGGATGAATTTTTTAGGGAAAAGCAAAAAGGAAGGAAAAATATAAGAAACAATAACCAACTAAATGTCTTTATAGCAATGGGTGGTTCTGACAATTCTAATATTAGTATACAAATATTAGAGGTATTAAAAGATTTTCCCAGAATTTATGCTAATGTAGTAACAACATCTGCTAATAAGCACCTTGAAGAATTAGAAAAGTATGTTAATAATAAGGATAATATTACTCTGCATATCAACTCAAACTCAATTGCGAAATTAATGAATAATGCGAATTTTGCTATAGTAACTCCCAGTGTAACTATAAATGAAATTTTTTATTTAGGAATCCCATTTATAGCTATAAAAACAGCTGAAAATCAAAATTATATGTATGATTTTATTAAGAAACTAGATTTAAAAATATTAAAAAATTTTAATGCAGAAGAGTTGAAATGTAGTTTAGAAGAATTTATATAAAATTAATACTCCTGAAATTTTTGGATAAAGAGTGATATATATAAAAATCAGAAATATATAGTCCTGGTGTTCATTTAGTGTAATAATTTGTGGAAATTGAATTTAGGATTTATCTAGCTGCCAAAGTTATAATTAAAAATAATGTTCTTTTTGAATGATAGTAAATAAGGTATTCGAAGAGAGTTTTAATTTGTAATTCTAAGGAAAAAATAATGACTAATAAAATAGAAGAGGTGATACTTAATTCATTGATTGAATTAAATGAAGAGCTTGAAAATAATCCATTAGGTAGTCCTTCAAAAGAAACGCAACTTTATGGGGGTGGGGGTGCTTTAGATAGCATGGCACTAGTGTCTTTTATTACAGATTTAGAGGAAATAATTTCAGAGAAGTTTGATAAAGATATAATCTTGGCTGATGAGAGGGCAATGAGTCAGAAAACATCGCCATTTAGAAGTGTAGAGTCATTAACAAGATATATTAAAAAACTTTTAGAAGAATTAAATTGAAATGAAAAAAGTCATATTAATAACAGGCACTAGAAAAGGAATTGGAAAAGAATTGGCAGAATACTACCTAAGTATAGGTTGTATTGTAATAGGGTGTAGTAGGTCACCAGGTACGATTTTACATATTGATTATAGGCATCATGAATTGGATGTTAGTAATGAGCTAGATGTTGTGAAAATGGTTAGAGCGACAAAAAAAGAATTTAGTAGAATTGATGTTTTATTAAATAATGCTGGAATCGCATCTATGAACCATTTTTTAACAACATCATACAATACTGTTCAAAATATATTTAACACAAATTTCTTAGGAACTTTTATATTTTCAAGAGAAGTGTCAAAGATTATGATGAAGCAAAAATATGGACGTATTGTCAATTATACGACTGTTGCAAGTGCTTTAAGACTTGAAGGTGAAGCAGTTTATGCCGCTAGTAAAGGTGCTATTGAAAACTTCACACAAACTATTTCTAAAGAGGTTGCACCTTTTAATATTACAGTTAATGCCATTGGGCCAACTCCAATTGAAACAGATTTAATAAAGATGGTGCCAAAAAATAAAATTCTAGATTTATTGGATAAACAAGCTATCAAGAGATTTGGAACCTTTGAAGATATTAAAAATGTTATAGATTTTTTTATTGACGATAAAAGTGAATTTATTACGGGTCAAATTATTTATTTAGGTGGGATTCATAACTAATGAGTTGGTTGATAGATAGCTTCAATAACTTTGATAATAAAGTAGCAATTATTCACAAAGATACTTCTTATTCATACAGCCAAATATTTGTTAATATTGAAAGAATTAGGAAGGCTGTTATTGAAGATAAAATTTATCCAGGAGAGGTTGTATCGATTTTAAATGATTACTCTTTTAATAGTATCTCATTAATGCTAGCTTTGTATCAAAATAAAAATATCATCGTTCCGATTGTCACTAAAATAGAAAATGAAGTCGATGAAAGGATTAAAGAGTCTTATACAAGTAAGTCTATTGCTTTAAATAAGAATAAATTTATTGTTGATAAGTATTCTGTAGAAAATCCCCATCAAATGATTAAATCTCTTCAAGATTCAAACGCTTCAGGACTAATACTTTTTTCTAGTGGAAGTACTGGAAAACCAAAGGCGATGATACATAATTTTGATAATTTAGTAAATCATTATCAGGGCAAAAAAGAAAAAACTATGAAAATGATAGTTTTTTTAATGTTTGATCATATAGGGGGGTTGAATACTCTTCTCAATATTCTATCTATGGGGGCATCTATGATAATCCCAGAAACAAGAAATGCTGATGATATATGTAAATTAGTGCAGGATTATAAAATTAGAGTTCTTCCATCTTCTCCAACATTTTTAAATCTTATTGTAATGAGTAAGGCTTATATTAAATATGATTTAAAAAGTTTAAGAATGATTACTTATGGTACTGAAGTTATGCCAGAATCTTTACTTACTAGACTTAAAGATTTATTTCCTAAGACAAGGTTTCTTCAAACTTTTGGGACTAGTGAGACAGGAATTGCTGGAACAAGCTCAAAATCATCTAATTCAACATATATGAGACTTGATGATACTAATTTAGAGCATAAGATTGTAGATAATGAGCTTTGGCTTAAAAGTAAAACACAAGTAATGGGATATTTGAATGCTTCAATGGATAATTTTACTAATGATGGTTGGTTTAAAACAGGTGATTTAGTAGAAAAAATAGAAGATGGTTATATTAGGATTATTGGAAGAAATAAAGAAGTAATTAACGTTGGTGGAGAAAAGGTTTTGCCAAATGAAGTTGAATCAGTAATATTATCAATGGGCATAGTTGATGATGTAATGGTATTTAGTGAAAGCAATATAATTACAGGGCAAACTGTTGTTTGCGATGTTGTAGTAAATATAGATATTGAGACAAGGCAGGCTAAAAAACTTATTAGAAAATTTTGTAAGGATAACCTTGATAGTTACAAAATCCCTACAAAAGTTAATTTAGTTGATAAAACTAATTTTGGTGATAGATTTAAAAAGATTAGGAAATAATAGAATCCTAATAAAAAATATATTATGAAAATTGTACTAAAAAACTATCTTCTATTAACTGCAGATGAGAGTAAAAAATTACTGAAAGTTCGTAATCATAAAGATATTAAAAAAAATATGCTCAGTCAAGAGACTATTTTTTTGAAAAGCCATCTCAGCTGGTTAAGTTCATTAAGGGAAGACGAAAAAAGTTTTTACTACGCTGTATTCGTTGATAATCAGTTATTTGGAGGAGTAAATATAACAAAGATAGATTACAAAGAATCAATAGCTTCATGGGGTATATTTTTTAAATCAGGAACCAATCCTTTAGTTCCATCAATTGCTGCATATTTACTTATTGACAGGATATTTAATACTTTAAATATTAGCACGCTTAATTTAGAAGTTAATAAATTAAATATTAATGCCTATAAGTTTGATATGCATTTTGGCTTTAAAGCTTATAATGAATTTGAAGAACGTAATAGCTATTATCATCAAATGACTATGAATAAAGAATATTGGAATAACAACAAATCAATTGGTTTTACGGGTGTTATTGAGAGAAGAATCAAGAAGATTGAGTATAAATTTACTTGATGTCTTGTATTAATTTTTCAGAGTAATTTAACCCCTCTAACTATAAGATAGCATCATTTGAAATCATAGACAAATAGATGGTGCAAAACAGTTTATGAAAAACTTAAAAGTCTTCAACTTTATTTGTAAGAATATTAAATACAGGAAGACCACGAATTGCCTCTATAGAGCTCTCTCTTGATGAAAAAAGTAAATTTCCTTCAGAGTCTCGTTCATCTCTTGATTTAGCCGAAGTAAAGCCTTTAATAAGAGAAACTGGCTTAATAACTGGTTGATATTTATTCTTAATAAAATATGCATTATTACCAGCTAAATTACATCCTATAAAATAATAACCTTTGTCAATTGCAATTGAATTTAATGCAGCAAGTGAGGCTCCAAAATACTGTCCAGAATGATGTGCATCAATGCAATTAAATAAAGGATTGTAAGGAATAGTTATTTGTCGTTCAGCACCAAAATTTGAGTTGTATTCTAAAATTAAAATATCTGGACTATATTTTTTCATATCAATGACATTCAAAATCCAATAATCATTTCCATCAAGATCGATATGAAGTAAGCCAATATTTGAAAAATTTGACTCACTTAGGAGATTATTAATATTATCTTTATTAATAAATGCAGTCTTTAACTTCAAGTCATATCTCCAAAAAAATGGGCTATCCTTAACGATATCCATACATTTTTGAGAACCATCAATTACATATCCAGACCAATTATTATTAACTAGTAGGAAATGAGTATTACTTTCAAAATAATTTCCAACACCAAATTCTATAAATTTTTTATTTTCAATATTTAACTGATGAACTAAATATTGAATTATTCCATCATCTCCCCATTGTGAATAAACCCTAAACTCTTTAGAGTTTAATTGAAAATTTGATCCACCCTCTCTCCAGTAATCTGAAGAAATTAGTATTTTGGCTTGTAAAATAAGGGATTTATTTTCCCAATCTTCATTGATCCAATTTACATGATGCAATATATACTTAATTATTTTTTTTAAACTCTTTTTTAAACTCATACTTTAAATTTACGTAATTTTTACAAAGTTTTTAATGGTTATTTGATAAAGCCAATTAAATTCATCTTTATAATTATTTTAATGCAGAAGGAAATTTTTTAAAGGAAGTATACTTTACCCTTAAATGTAAAATTTGTATTAATAATGTTTTTATGAAATAGTAGAAATTCTAATAATTTCTAAAAAACTCACTTTTACTTTTAAGATTAACTCGATATGTATCTAAGGTTGATGTTAAATTGATAACTATAAAGCAATTATTTCAACCTAACTTAATGCGTGCTAATAAAAAAAATAAAACTAGACTTTTGGATTTGAGAACAACAAAAAATTTAATTAAATTTATTATCTTTTTTTTTATCAATCTATTAATAAGGCCAAATAAGAAGATAAAATTAAAAACACTTTTAATAATTAGGTTAGATGCAATAGGTGATTATGTATTATTTAGAAATTATTTAGAAATTATTTAGAAATTATTTCAAAAAGTGAAAGGTACAAAAATTATAATATTAGTATCCTTGGAAATAGCTCTTGGAAAAGTTTGAGTGAAAGTCTTGATAAGAAATTTATAGATGATTTTATTTGGTTAAATACTAAAAGGTTTAATAAGGATCTTAAATACAGATTTAATAAGTTAACAGAAATAACGTCACATGCTTATGAGGAGGTTTTAAGTCCTCAATATAGTAGAAACTTCTATTTATCTGATAATATAGTTAAGCTTGTAAGATCAGATAAAAAAATCGGAAGTACTGGCGACTTACCAATTATTACAAAATGGCATAAGAATATAAGTGATAAATACTATACCTCTCTTCTTCCAGGAACTAGTGAGATATTGTTTGAGTTTGAAAGGAATAGAGAATTTTTTGAAAATTTACTTTCAATTAAAATTGATTTAAAAAAACCAAGTATTCAATTAAGGAATAAAAGTCATAATTTTAATCTTCCTGAGTCTTATGCAATTCTCTTTATTGGTGCAACTGCAAACTTTAGACAATGGAAATTGAAAAGTTTTGCGAACGTTGCAGAATATTTAAAAAACTATCATAATTATAAAATAGTATTATGTGGTGGCCCAAATGATATTGAAAAAGCTAAAGAATTTAGTGAGTTTTTTAAAGAAGACTTTTTAGATTTAGTCGGAAAGACCTCACTTTTAGATCTTCTTTATATTATTAATCAGAGCAGTCTCTTAGTTTCAAATGAGTCCTGTGCACCTCATTTAACTGCTGCACTAGACAGGATAAATATAAATATATTTGTTATCTCCAACGGGAACACTTTTGGAAGGTTCACTCCTTATCCAAAGAAAAATATATGGAAATTATTTTCCTATTTTCCACCCCAAAATTGAAAAAGATTTAAATAATACTAAAAAACTTATTAATACTTACGGTATGTTAAGTAATCTAGATATTAACGATATTACTTCAGAAAATGCTATAGCAAAAATTAAAAGTGTGCTTAATGAATTTTAGGGACATTTAATGTGGGCATATTGATTGGTTCATAAATCACCAATGAAGACTACATTGGCATTAATTCCTAATTTCAATAATTCTTGTTTAATTTCTTCAACATATAATTCATTCATTACAACAATTTTATTGTTTTCAGTCATGTATTTTTTAAGATGAGAGGGATGAATTATTTTATTGCCAGTTATAGGAAAGAACTTTTCTGAGAGATTTGCATTTGCATCTACAACTACTGGAATATATTTGTAGTCTAAACCTAATATGTTCATCATCATGACTCCTTTTCCTGCTGCTCCCCAAATAATATCATTCTTATTAATTTTATTTAGTAATTTATACTTCCATTTTGAAAAACTATTATCAATAACATTTTCATTAATAGGTTTTTTCCTATATAAAGCAATTACATTTTCTTCGTTGAAGACATGCTCTTGAAATTTAGAATAATATCCATTATTATTCATCAGTATATTGAGACTTAAAAAATCTAAATAACTACAGTGTTCATTAGAGAAATAGTGATAGTTGTTGTCTTTCAATACATATGAAGAGCAAGGAACCTCAATAAAAATATACTCTGGATCTTCTTTTGAAATAGATTCTATAAACCCATTAACATCAGACTGATGCTCCATAACATGCCTAGCAATGATCAAATCTGGGTACTCTTTCTGATTCTCATAGAGACCTGCAATTTTATTAATTCTTCCATTTTTTTCTGAAAATTTCCATGAAGGATCATAGCAAGAAAATTCGACATCTGGCATATTATTACTCAATTCTTCAGAAAATTGGCAATCACCTGCACCTACTTCAACTATCTTAGATATGTTACCTTTGACGGATTTAAATAATTTATCAGCAACATCAATTAGATACTTATTAAATGTCTCTGAATTTCCCCTGCTTGCATCGTATGCCACTTCGTAACTTAATTGTTTATAAGTTGAATTAAATAAAAAACCACATTCATTACATTGCATAAAACATACGTCAGAACACTCTGAATTTAATGCTTCCTCTCTAGAGTGAAAATAGTTTAGATTATAAATTGGTTGATTAGTATTTCTAAAAATAGAACTCAAGTTATTAGAAGAACACACTAAACATTTATTTTTTTTTTGATTTATTGACATTTGTTTAAATTAAATTAAATTAAAATTCAATAGTACTCCCCAGTGACAGACTGAATTTGGATTGTACCTTTAGTGAATCCGTGATTCCATGTCTCGAGTTCACCATGGAATTCCAATCCAACCAACTCATTTATCAAAAAGAATACACTAAACGACAACAGATCACTTATCTTCTTATCCATCATCTTTATGAAAGAGAAGGGTGGGGTTACAGAAAAATATCAAAATGGTTAAATCAGAGTGGAATAAAGACCCTTAGAGGCAAGAACTGGTTCTCTTCATCAGTTATCTCGATCTTAAAGAGAAAGCACGAAAGAGACCTAATGAGTGAACAGATCAGAAATCAACATTTCCCAAGTAAGGTTTCAAAGTTCGTGGTGAATTACTATATTTTTGATTGACTCTACTAAAGAAATAATAAACTATGAATTATTCTTCCTGGCATTAATGTAAATGTTCCAGCAGTTATTAATGCACCTAAATAAACTCCAATCATCGTGTACATGTGAGAATAACGGTATTTTATTTTTTTTGTTTCTTTAAATTTTCTTATACTCCATATAGCATATATTAATGAAATTAAAGTAAACGGTATCAGCAAATGAATTGTTGAAAATTGACCAGGATTTAATGATTGAATAAAAACTGCTGATATTGAAACAATTACTAAGAAAAGTATCCAAAACCATCCTAAACTTTTATGTAAAAAAGTACCTTTCTTTTTTAAGAAAATTAATAAACCAAGAGGTATTGCTAGTATTGCAAAAATTGCATGAAAAAAGATTATTGAATTCATAACTTATTAATCAACTAATAGGGTGCCATAAGGAGTCACTCAACAGTTACTGATTTAGCTAAATTTCTTGGTTTATCTACATCAGTTTCCTTTATAAGAGCTACATGGTAACTAAGTAATTGCAGTGGTATAGTAAAAATAATTGGAGCAGTTATTCTTCCAAGGTTTGAAGTAATTGGTATTACTTCCATTGAATCCATTGTCGCTATATTTGAATTCCCATCTTCAAAGACAATCATCTCAGATCCTCTAGATTTTACTTCTTGTAAATTAGATTTCAATTTCTCTAAAAGCTCATCATTTGGCGCAATAGCGATTACTGGCATATCTTTGTCAATTAGAGCAATTGGCCCATGTTTTAATTCTCCTGCTGGATACGCTTCAGCATGAATGTAACTAATTTCTTTAAGTTTTAAAGCCCCCTCCATGGCAATAGCATGCATTGTTCCCCTGCCTAGAAAAAGCGCACTATTTTTATCTTTAAAACGTACAGCTAAATCTTTAATTTGAGCTTCTTGGAGTAATGCTTCATTAACAAGTCCTGGCAAACGCTTTAGACCAATAATAATGCTTTTCTCTTGTGTTTTATTAATAGATTTCTTTAGCCTACCAATAGCACATGTGAGAAGTGCAAGAGAAACCAGCTGGGTAGTAAAAGCTTTTGTACTTGCTACGCCAATTTCAGGTCCAGCATGAGTTAAAAAAGTTAAATCAGAGAGTCTGGTAAGGCTAGATTCTGGAGAGTTAGTTATGCAAAGGGAAGTAATATTACTATTTATTTTTTTTGCGGCCTTTAAGGCCTCAAGTGTGTCAGCTGTTTCTCCACTTTGTGAAAGAGTTATAAAAAGAGTGTCATTTAACAGGATAGGACGACGATATCGATATTCACTTGCTACCTCAATATTGCATTGTATCTTAGCAATATCTTCAAACCAATATTTAGCAACTAGGCCGGCGTTATAACTTGTTCCACAAGCTACAATTTGAACTTGTTTAATTTTACTAAAATTTTCTTTAGCCTTATGTCCAAAAGACGAAATTAGAACTGAATCATTTGTAATCCGTGACTCTAACGTATCCCTTATAGCCTGGGGTTGTTCAAAAATTTCTTTTTGCATAAAGTGATTATAATCACCCAGATCTACTTGCCCCATCTTCAGCTTCGAAGTTTTAATTGGGCGATCCACTAAATTCCCATTTAGATCATAAATAGTGACTTTATTTATCTTTATTTCAGCAATATCTCCCTCTTCCAAAAAAATAAATTTTTTAGTTACAGATAAAAGTGCCATTTGATCTGATGCAATATAATTTCCATTCTTCCCAATACCAATTACCAGGGGTGAACCACTCCTTGCAGCAATAATTTGATTAGGGTATTTAGATGAAATAATCCCTAGCCCGTAAGACCCAGAAAAAGATTTAATTGCTAGTTGAACTGAAGAGATTAAAGTATTGCATGATTTCATAGCAAAATCAATAGCATGGGCAATAACTTCAGTATCAGTCTCAGAAGAAAAAAAGTAACCCTTAATTAATTGATCATTTTTAAGTTTAATATAATTTTCAATAATGCCGTTATGAACTAAGCTTACTGAATTCATTGATATATGAGGGTGAGCATTGTCAATAGTAGGCTCACCATGAGTTGCCCA
>Ga0209091_10002246_pt1 | contig 16400 bp, 14 predicted proteins | sample ArcticOcean_MG_C_6_FD_187438 | JGI IMG/M metagenome (GOLD analysis project Ga0209091, IMG submission 187438) | Marine microbial communities from western Arctic Ocean - ArcticOcean_MG_CB8_128 (SPAdes) (version 2) | ecosystem: Environmental > Aquatic > Marine > Oceanic | place: Arctic Ocean...
ATCACCACAAGTATCACAATAAAATCTAACTCCACATACTTCTTTCATATTTTTTAATTCTTGTTTCATTTCTTTATTTTCTTTTATTAATCTTTTAATTAATGAACCTTGTTCCACATTTGCAACAACAGAAAGCGCTTTGTAAGATTTAATAGAATTCATATTTTAATAAATTATTTATTAGATAAAAAAAAATCAATCTATTTATTAAGTATTTTAAAAAACCATTATTCCTTTTATTGGACTTGGATGGTTTGCTTGTTCTTCTGTAATTACACAAAATCCAATTATTGCTTTTTGCAAATTTTCGGGGATTGGCATCATTTGAAGACCTGTTTCTCTGTGATATTGTGGCATAAATTTTAAATGTGAATTGTCTGTTTGAGTAAAAATAGGTTTATCTCCAAAACTTGATGGTGTTTTTGAATAAAATTTACCTTCATTATCTTTTACCGCGTCATAATCTCGTAACATTTCAGTCGGTGTTTTTACATTTTCACCACTAATTCTAAATTTTTTCCCGTGTAAAGTTAGTAATTCGTCGTATTTTATCAAAGAATGTTTATTTAATTCAATAAAACTAATAGTTGTAAATATTTTACTACATACTTGATACACAGCGCCCAAACTACCTGCTGTTAAAATGGCACTTCTCATCTGTGGCGATGTTGGAAATAATTTTAATAATGAACCTAATCCGTATTGTTTCATAAATTCTGTGTATTCTGCTATTTTATCTGGAAACATCATCATCTCCATCTCTCTTAAAAATCCTGTTATTGCTTCTCTTGGCGCTACACCTGCCCCATCAATTGTATTAATAAATCCTTCAGTCCATTCGGCATACCCATCTGTTGCCATTAAACTATCCCATTTTACTGCTGGTAAAAATGCGTTTCCTCCAAATCTTCTATTAAAATATGGTCTTGCTTTTGGATATTGTGATAAAAATCTTTCTACTTGTAACCCTGATGTATATTCTGCAAAATTAGTGATTGGATTATTTCTATTCTGTCTTTCTGGTGTATTTCTTAATCCCGCTCGTCTTACGGCTGGATTTCCTATTTGTCCTGAATAATACAATCCAGTAATTACTAGATTTTTTAAACCTTGTGTCACATTTTTAACTACTTGGACTGGATTTACAAAATTATGAAAAAACGCACCCATTCTTCCCGCCAAAGTCATTTGTTCGGGTGTTGTGATTTTTGTCAATAAAGCAAATATTCCACCAACTAATCCCATATTTCCCGCTGTGTTATAAACGCTACTTCTCTCAATATTATACATTTCATCGGCTCTTTCCAATCCACCTAATCTTTTTAATTTATCATTATCCAAATAAATAGTTTGTCCTGCGTGAAAATATCCTGTTCTACTTGGTGGCAATAATGTTATCGGGTCATTAATATCAGCCACTCTAAAAGTATTTAAATGTGAATTAAAATTTATTGCTGTTATTTTATCAAATCCTCTTGGTGACCCAAAATTGTAATTAATTGCAACTCGTTTTCCTGCTTCTTGATTTAATCTTGATGCTAAAATTACTGAAGGGATTGCGCCGTAACTATGTCCTGTTGTGTAAATCAAAGTGTCATCATTCGCGTGTAAATTAATAAAAGAATAAACTTCTTCTTGTGTTTTAAGGTAAAAATCTAAAAATCCTGAATGAACTCGCATCCCTTCCCAATCTACCATTCGCATATCAACATCGTTAATTAAATCCGCTACAAAAAGGTCAGGTCTTGTATAAACTCTACCGAAATCTGTGCCACGATATGCAATAGTGATTAGGTTGTCTTCTTCACTATAATACATTCTACCCTGTTCCGTTGCGCCAAATCTTTCACTTCCCATCGTTGTGGCAATATTATAATCCACGACTTCACTTGTTGGAAAATAATTACCAACATCAAATTCTTTATAAGAATGTTCGCATAAATGTAATAAATGTTTTGCAATTTCTATGTCAAACCCAATATCTAAATCAAATTCATTCGTTTTTTCACTTTCCATCGTGTAAATTTCATCCTCTCCTAGTAACCTTCTTCTTGTTGGTCTTACTCGTGGTTTTGCTGGTGGAAGCGGTTTTGGCTTCGGCTTAATTGGTTCATCAGGTTTTGGTGGTTCATCAGGTATTATTGGTTTTTTTGGTTTAATTGGTTCATCAGGTTGTTTTGGTCTATTTGGTGGTTTCCAATTAGGATTTAATGTTCGTTTAATGTCTTTTGTTGGATTAATAAATGGATTGTATGGACTATCTTTATCATTTTTGTCACCAGTATATTGTGGTGGTTTTTTATCATCGTAATCTTGTTTTATTGGTTTTCTGCCTCTATCTATATATTTTTTTTGTGATTTTAAAATATCATTCATATCCTCCAAATAATATTTGGCGTGGTTTTTATTATGATAAACTAGCCAATAAGGTGTCATTTGATTAGCATCTCGCCCACCAAATAATCCATCCAACTTATTTTTTTGTCCGTTCCTTATCGTATCTTCATTAACTTTGTATTTTTCCATATATTCCCTTTGTTGTTTATCTAATTTTTTCCATTCCCGTAATCTTAAAGTTTCATACGCGTTTTTAGCAAACGGCATCAGTTTTTCCATTTTTATCATTTTATTATTTAATTCACTTTTCCTTTTCAAATAAGTTTGTTCTACTACATATTTTCTTGACGCATTAACTTCTGCAGTTCTTTTTGTTAATGCTTTTTTAAATTCAGGGTCTGTTTGCGTTTGGTCTTCATAATGTGAAATTAATGCATTATCTGTTGTTCCTAATAATTCTCTTTCTTTTTTGGCTTCTTCAGTTAAATCAGTTCTATGAACTCCCCATTCACTCTCCATAAATGTCGTTCTTTGTTGTGTTTCTCGTGCAGTATCGTAAATTATTTTTAATTTTGCTAATCCTTTTTGTGCTTCTTTTTTATCCTGAACTTCATCTTCGTATCTCATACTCATAGTATCGTCACCTGAAAATGCTTGTGCTACTGGAAGCCAGAGGTCGTCTAGCCAACTATATTTTGTATTTTCTTTGCCATAATCTACTCTTTTTAATCCTTCATTAATTGTTTTTAATCTTCGTTCGTTTTCCGCAGAAAATTTTGCTATTAATGCTGGTCTTGCTAATGGCGATGACCTTTGAATTTGTGTTTGTTGTTTTTGTTTAATATTTCTAATCATATAATTTCCAATTGTGTCATAAATTTTATCCCGTCCATCTCTATATCCGTTTTCTTTTGTGAATTCTTTGAAATCTATTAAAGTATCAAAATTACTTTTGTATTCAAACTTTTTCATTAATTTTCCGTTTCCTGCGTTATCAGGGTCAGCACCCCCAATAATATATTTATGATATAATTTTGTAAAATTATTATTTTGTTCTACTTGTGTATTATACGCGTCTTTAACGGATTTATTAATTTTAGCCATCGCTCCAAATGTTTTAATATATTCGTCACTCGCTTCACTATATTTCTTTTGATTTTCTACTCCTGTATAAATTGTATTGGCAATATCATAGCACATCACTCCCATACCTATAACCCCTAACGCGGTTGATGCTACTGACATCGCCCTGCCTACCATCGCTAACCTACTGGCTGTTGCTCCCCATCTTACAGCAAATGCTGACAATTCTCCCATAGTTTCACCAGCAGAATATTCAGCCGATGTTGTTGCTAATTTTGATAAACCTTCACCACTTCCTTCTGCAAATAAGTCACCACTCACAATATCTCCAGCGCCAAAATCAAAATTAATTTTTCCATCTGTTAATGTTATTTTTACATCTTGAGATAAATTTTCTAATCCTTTCATTTGTTCTGTTAATTCACTCGCAATATCTTCAGGTATTTCACCGCTTTCAATCATTTCTTTATATAAATCGCTCAAAGTTGCACCTTCTCTTGTGCTTGAACTTTCTAACATATTTGAAAAACTTGAACCGAATGCATTTTCAGTTTCTTGAATTTCTATCTCTGTGGCTTGATATTCTACTGATAATCCTTTACTTTCTAAAAAATCCGCATCTTTTGTTTCACTCCATTCAGTTCCATCTTCTAATTCAAAAATTCTTCCTTCTTTTGTTATCTTGACTTGTTGCGCTGGTGAATTTTCTTCCATACTATTAAAGAAATTTAAACCCGCGTCATCATCAGCCAAAATATCACCATCTTGTAAATATTTACCATCTTTTCGTGTTAATCCCCAAGTATCAAATAAATCCTCATCTGTCATTTTATCCAAATTTGTTTTTGTTCCTGCGCTTCTCATTTGACTTCTTGCTGTTTCTTCCAATCTTCTAAAATCTTCTTCATTATTTATTTCTAGGTCACCAACGCCATCTAAACCCATATCTTGCAGTTGTTGGTCTAAATCTTCAACTCTTTCACTAAATAAATCTACAAGTTCATAATCATCTAATTTACCACTTAATTCATCGGCATCACGAGCGCCTGTTAAAAAACTACGAATTAAATCAATTGACATTTCTCCTTCTGTTGGCACTTCTTCACTACCTATAAATCTAGCAAATGCTTCTCGGTCTGCTTTTTCCAAATCAACAACACTTGCTCTTTCAGCATCTATTTTTTTAAAAACATCTTCAGTATCATCTAAAAATCCCCATTCTTCCTCAAATCTTACCTTTTGTTGCGGTGTCATCTGTGATAATTCCACATTCATTTCACCTATGTCATCTAAAGCCGTTTCAACGGAACTTGCTCCACTTGACATTTCTTTATGTTTAAAGGCATCTCTTACTACTCTCGGGTCAAAAATACTTCCGTAAATAGTTTTAACATCTTTTTCTAAATTTTTAGTTTCTATGTCCTCTGTCTTTTTTTCGCGTGTGTCAGCCATTTATATTATTGACAGATTATAAATTTATAAATAAAGATTTTAAAGAATATTTAGTAATATATATAAGATGAAAAGAACAGAAGAACAGGCAAAAAAACACAAAGAATATATGAAAAAATATTATCAAAATAATGAAGAAAAACGAAAAGCAAATAATAAAAGAAATAATAAAAGAGGATTGGAAAAAATTAGTTGTGTCGTTTGTCAAAAAATGATTACAAGAGCCAATATGAAAAGACACGCAAAAGTTAAACATCCAAAAGATAGTCACTCGGGCGGTGAATAAAAAGGAAACGGGTTGTGTTTTTTTTCAAAATCAAAGACGCCCCAGATAGTTTTATTAGGTTCTTTACAATCGTCATTTTCTCTAATTTCTATGGCATAATTATGAAAAACATATTTAGGCATAGGTGCAAATGAATTTGGTGTTAAACTATTTCTTTCTGGTTTTTCTCTCCAAAACATAGAAGTAAAAGATGAAATCATTATTATTATTTAGTTAGATAAAAATTAAATAATAATCTTTTAAGACGAAAGGGAAGTGCTAATCTTTCCAGATGCAGACGATGTGGATTGAAGGGCGGGGCAAATCATAGCAACTAACAATTTATGCGAGTGTGCTGTGGCTGTTCCTGCTAATGTAACTTCAACGGATAAATCGTTGATTTCACGGGCTGAAATCATACCTTGAAACTTGTCCGTTCCTTTTGACAAACCCAACTGAAATTCATAAATATTTTTTGTGTGTGCTGGTGCGCCAGTATCAAAATAATTAGAAACACAATTTGGACTATCTTCACTACCGCAATCAATTCCAAGACAATATGCGATAAGTTCAGCATCTTCATCTACAAAAGTTTGTCCGTTAGCAGAAATCTTAATATTTGATAATGCTTTATAGACACCAATTTGCTGTGTGGCTAAATCGGTCGCTGTGGCATCTGCCTCGTCTTCAACGGCAATATAAAGTTTTGCGATACATCTATTAGTGGTAATCGTGTGTTTGATAGTTTGACCCGTTGATGCTGAAAGGGTTTTCTGTGTGGCTTCCTCAATTCCCGACCAAAGGACTTTGACTAGGTCGTCTTCTGCAAAGTTGGCGGATATGGTCTTACTTTCGGTTTCGCTGTCTAGCATTCTAAAAACCTGAACCAACTCCATAGATGTAAGAGTTAAACTTTCTGCTACAGCAGGGGAAGCGCCGTCGTCTGCGTAAGCATTTGCACTTGCAGTTCTAACTCTAACCTGGACTTTTTCACTAAAATTTGTATCCAAATAATTCGCAGGGCAGTCAAAAATAGAAAAACCAAGAGGGACATAGAAAGTGAGAGATGAGCCGTTTGCCATCGTTTTCCTAACATTAGTGGTATCTAAAGCCATCATCGCCTCCATATTTTTCTTGCGCTGGTAAGGTGCTGACGATGCTAGGCAGGCACGAAGAAATGGTTTGCTAGATTGTAGCACTTTGCCTTGACTAATTAATTGAATTTCTTCCAAAAGCAAATTTCCTAAATTTGGATTGACGAAAACATTAGCACCCGTTGAATTCGTAACTACATACTTAATCATAGCCGATTCAAGCAATCCGCTCTTAAGTATTTGGAAATCGCAATTTTGCGAAAAACCGACATTTGATGTTTGACTGGTGGAAACAACACGGGCGTGTGCTGGGACTGAAGAATAGCCGAGTGTTCCTTTTGAAGCGTAAGAATATTCAAAGGGATTTTTAGAAGAACTCACATTTGAAAGTGCCGAAACAAGCGCTGAAGAACTATTTGAGTTTAGAATTGCATTAGCCATTTTATAATATACCATTAGAAAATAATTAATTAATAAACACGATACTAATCCCCGTCAAAAACAATTAAAATTGGTGGTTCATCATCAAACGGATTGTAAGGAACTAATAAATTATATATTTCTAAACATTTAAATCTGTCTTTCTTTTTTCTTCTACGATTATAATCTCGCTGTCTTGCCAAATAGTCAAACCTAAAATTTCTATTTTTCATTTTTTCCTTGTATTTTTTCCTTGCTTTTTTTCGTAATATTTCTTTGTTTTGTTTGTAATAATGTTTGTCTTTTGTTAATTTTAGTTTTTTTTCTAATTTGATTTTGGTATTTGGTGTATGCTCTAACTTTGGTGGGATTGAGAATGATATTTTTTTTATAATATTCTCGTTGTCTTTTATTTGTATCTTTTCTTTTTTGTTTTTCTTCTTCTTCTGTGAGTGGTGGTTTTTTTGGTCTTCCAACTTTTCGCTTGTCATTTGTATTAACCATAGATTTTATAAATAGGTGATATTATTATTCTTGATTTAAAAGTAAAAACATAAACCATTCTTCATTTAAACTATTTAAATCGTCATCAGGAAAATCTTCAAATTCTGTATTTTCTTCTAATTTTATCTCTCCAGAAATATTACAATTAAGTTCATTATTGAAAATAGGTTTTACTTTTGCAGTTTTAAATGCTACTAAATGTGGTGGTTCTATTGCCCCGTAATTTAAAATTTTATAATATAATTCTATAGGTAAATTCATATTATAATTAACGGATTTTTAAATTTTGCGGTATTTTACTTTTTCCACTTGTTTTTAACAAATATCTATGTCGGGCTATTGGAACTTTTACTCGCGTCCTTACTGCTCTTGGTTGTTGATGATGTTTTTCCAAATTATCACCTTCCGCCATTCTTTGACCCGTCGCGTGTGCCATTCCACCATTATGGTAATGTATATCTTTTACATTTGTTTTTTGTTGCTGTGTTCCAATTTCACGAACACCTCCACCAGTTGCTAATGGCATAGACGAATTCATCATTCCTTGTAATTGGTTAATATTTATACCTAAAACACTCGGGTCTATAATAACTCCTAGTCGTATCCCGCTTCTTCCCTGATAATATTCTATAACCTCTTCCTCTAGTTCTCTATGCAACTTTCTTAATTGTTCTGTTTTTGTTTTTGGTGAAACTTTCATAAATTGTTTTTTTAATTGTTTAAATCTGTCAGTTTTAATATCATCACCATAAATTTTAACAAATGCCCTACATTCTTCGTATAGTTTTAATGGTGAATATTTCATTCTATTTCTTTCCATAGAAACCCGTTCGGCTTGTGGTGAAATAAAAGATTTTGCTGACATTCCGTCACCTAATCCCGAACTTTTTTCAACTTCTACTTCTTTATCGGTAACACTCATTTTAATATTTCCTTGTGGTTCTTCTGGTAAATCTATTGGTTCTTGTCTTTCAGTTCCTGCTTCGCTTGCTGTGTCTTCATTAAATTCTTGTCCTTGTCGTCTTGAACCAGAATATTTTTCATTATAACTTTCTCTCATATTTGGATTTTGTTGTGTTGTTTCTCCATCAGCATCTACTTCTACACTTTTATGGTCTATTTGTTGTTCTGCTCCGTGTTCCTGAAGCGGGTCTTGGTAATCATCATTATTTAAAATAACCTTTTCTATTTTTTCCTCTTGTTGTTTTTGTTCTCCTTCTTCTTTTTTTCTTTCTTTTTTTCTTAAATTTGTGCCTCGTTCCATTCCTACTTTTTCTCTCTGTAATGCTTTATTTGCTTCCTCATCTGCTTGTTTAAAATCTTGTTCGTCACCTTTGGCATTTCTGGCTTCTTCAATTGCGTGGGCTTTAACAACATCTGCTCTTTTTGCGGTTGATGGTAATCCATATTTTCTTTTTTGCACCGCTCTCCATTGTTTAATTGCTTCTTCACCTGAACCTGCTTTTTTTGCTTCTGCTGACATTCTTACCCTATTCATCGTTTGTCTATACCAATCTTTTCCATCAGGATTTGGTTCGCCTTTAGGTCTTCCTCTTTTTTTTAATTTAGTGGTTGCTATAGGGGTTTCGTCTTTCGTTTCTCCTGCAGTTTTCATTTTTTTAATTGGGACAGGTGGCGGTTTTTCAGTTGGTTCTTTTCCTCTAATATTTGTCGGTGGTTTTCCTTGTGCTTTTTTTGCTTTATCTAATACTGCTTTTTGTGCTACAGCATCACCAACAACAGCGCCAGCACCAGCACCCCCGAATAATTTTCGTTCTTTTTGTAATTTAGAAAACCCTAATTCTTTCGCCTTATTCTCACGAGATACAATATCATCGTGTTGGTCTTCACCTAATCTTTTTTTCACTTCTTTCAGGTAATTTTTATATTTTGTGTCACTAACTAATGCCCTACCGCTTCCCTTTGATTTACCATCTTGTTTTAGCGCTTTTCTATATTTACCAGTTATAGGGTCAAAAAACAATCCTGTTTTAGAAATAGTTGATTTAGTATTTTTGTGAAAAAGGGCGATTTCTTCATCGGTGGCTTTAGATGGTTTTCTTGTCCTACTCATTTATAAATTAACCATAGATAAAAAATTTTTAAATACCATTTATTTTTATATAAATATTTTTTCTAAAGTGATTATATAATAATGCCGTGTCTTCATTTACGATTAACTCCTAATTCAAACAACGGAATAACAAAGGTTTTTTTGAGTAACCCTATCCGTTCTCAAAATTTCGTGCTTCAAAGTGCCATAATCAATAAGGCAGGAACTGGTTATGCAAAATCACAAATTTTCATTCGGTTACCATTCATTTCAAGTAATCAGTTTCACAGCGGGGATAAACTTGGATTTATTAGTTTCCCTACTCAAGTTTCAACCGCTGGTATAGAAGTTCTAAATTTTGGTGCCGGTCTAAAAATGGAAACAGACCACATTCCAGAAGTATTTGAAGCGCAATTGTATGATGCAGATTTGGCAGGAATTACTAGTTCAACACATTTTACAAGTATAGATTTATACTTTAGTTACGATACACATTCGCTTTTTTAATATGAGGTAAATATATATGAAAAACGACAATTCTGGGACTTTTTTTAAAAAGGTGAAAGGACAACCTAGTTCAAATATAAAACATAATGATTACTCTACACCCGATTATGGCTGGGACGAAATAATAAATTTTATACCAAAAGACAAAATTATTTATGAACCATTTTATTTAGATGGTGGAAGTGGAAAATATTTAAAATCAAAAGGGTTAAATGTGATACACGAAAATGTGGATTTTTACAATAAAGACAATCATAAAAATTACGATTTTATATTAACCAATCCTCCGTTTGATAATTGTAAAGGACTTTTCAAATTTTTAGATGAATTAAATAAACCATTTATGTTACTTTTACCAACTTTAAAATTACATACTAATTACATTTCAAATTTTTTTAATGGTAAAAAAATACAAATAATTGTGCCACGCAGAAGAGTTCATTTTATGAAATATGTGGATGGAAAGGAAGTTGAAGGTTGGAAAAAGGGGACTGCCTTTGATTGTGTTTGGATTTGTTATAAAATGAATTTTGATAAAGATATTCAATTCGGTGATTAAATAAAATCTTTATATATAGTAAATGGCTTATTCAATTACTACATATACTAAAAACAGGGCAAGACAACTTGGTGTTATCGTGAAACCTTCTTCAAGGAAAGGGAAAAAATTAGATGTTTTTAAAAGAGTAAAACATAAAACAAGTGGTGAAATGAAATTATTAAAAGTTGCTTCTATTGGTGCTTTGGGTATGAATGATTATCCAACATTTATGAAAACGAAAGGATTAGAATTTGCCAATAAAAGAAGAAAGGCATACAGGTCACGAATGGCTAAAAATATTGCAGTTGTCGGTTCTGCTGGTTATTATGCTGGAAAATTATTATGGTAATTTTATTTTCTTATTAACATATATATGCCTGGCTTACCAAAATTTAAAATGAAGTTGCGAAGACCATCAAGACAAACATCTAATATTAGAGCAGAAATGAACGCTGGTGCTACCGAATTGCAACTTGGTGGTGACATAGATGGAAATAAAAACAAAGATAAAATTGTAAAAGTAAGAGATGATACAAAAGGAAAAGAAATAAAAAAGGAAACTGAAGGGGGTGAAAAAAAGAAATCAAAAGGGGTCAAAAAAGAAACTTTAGAAACAATACCAGAATTACAAACAAATAATTTACATAACTTTGATGTGAATAAAATACATAAAAATGCTACTATGATAGTAATTGCCAGCAGACGCTCTGGAAAATCACATTTAATCACTCATTTGTTAGAAGAATATAGTAAAAAAAATAAATTAGACGGCGTGTTTCTTTTCAGTAAAACACTAGCAGGATTTGACGGAATACCATCGGCTTACAGATATAGAAATTTAGATATTCTTCCTTCCATTATTGAAACACAGATGAAGGTAAAAAAACATAATATGAAAGCGAAAAAAAAAGAAATTGTGAAATCTAATATCGTGTTAATTTTAGATGATATGGTTGGGGCTGGTGGGCGAGGACAAGAAATGCGAGTTAATCCTATTTTAAATAAATTATTCACCAACGGACGACATTTATCTCACAAAGAAAATTCAAATGTAATGACGATTTTAATCTCTCAAGTTTATACTGCGATTTCACCACAAATTAGATTAAATACAGATTATTTATTTAGTGCTGGTTTGCAATCTCGTTTTGAACGGGAAAAAATAGTGAATGGATTTCTTTCTTTGAATTCGGGAAGACACGGATTAAGAGAAAGTTATGAAATTTTTGATAGTGTTGTCAATCACGATAATTTTAATTTTATAGCGATAAATACTACTCACCAAAATAAAAAGAAGTTTAGTGATTATGTATTTAATTTTAAAGCACCAGCACAATTACAAGATAAAAAATTAACTGGAAATGCTGAAGATTGGAAATATAATAAACAAGAGGTCGTCTGGTAAATCTTTTTAAAAAGATTAAACATTTTAATCATCTTGGGTTTTGCAATATAAATTCTTTCATCTTTGGAAGAATTTCTGTTAATTCTGTTAATTTTTTATTATCTTTCATTAATTCTAATATAAATTCTTTCATCTTTGGAACATTTTCTTTTAAATCTTTATTTTCTGCTTGTATTGCTATTCCAATTTCCACCATACTTAAATTAATTTCCATAATTTCTTCTGCTCTTGTTTTCCATTTATCATTTTCTTTTTTTAATTCTTCATTTTCTTTTTTTAGTGCTTTAATATAAACACAAGCACAACAAATACAATTTTTTGAATGTAAATTATTCATTTTTTAATTATTTTATATATATTATTATTCATAGGAATAAAAAGTCAATTTAATATTCATTTATTTTTTTTCTCATCATTATTTATGGGTCAAACATTAGCATACTTTTGCATAAAATCCTCCTCCCAAAAGAAGATTTTAAAAAAAACAAATTATAAGAATAAATCACAAAAACAAAAAGAACAATTAAAAAATTATTATTTATTCAAAGGAATAGATGCCCCATTAATTAATATTTAATCTTTTGATAAAAGATTAAACATCAAAACTTTTTGGTTTAATACCAATCTACCTCTGTGTCAAAATTTATAAACACATTTTTAGCATTTGTTGCTCTTGACATCGCTGTGTATTTTAATTCATTATTCATCATCTGCCAATTATGTATCATTATATTTTCTTTAATTGTTTGCCCCTGTGCTTTATGTGTTGTCAAACACCACGCTACTAGAAATTTTGTTTGCAAATCTGCAAATGGTATTTCATAAATTAATTCTCTGTTTTGTGATGATAAAGTAACATTTCCGTCACGAATATCTGTAATTATAAAATCCTCATTATTAAATAATTTCTCACCCTTTTCTTCTGTCATTCTAGCAATCATCGGTGTCCCTGTGAAAATCCTAATTTTTTGTTGTGGAATTTTATCTTTACCTTTTGGTAAATTATCTTCGTAAGTTACACCATCATCCCACGCTTTTGCAAAGTCGGCTGTTTCTTCTTTCTTTTTATTTTTCTTAAACGGGTTGCTTTCGTGAATAGAACATTCAGGTATTTGTTGTCGTGAGATGACGCTTTCTGCCACTTGATTATTTACTCTTTTTCTAGTTGCATTATAATAGCATAAATGTTTTGTAATAAATATTTTTGACAAACCCTTGTTTGTCAAAATGTTGTGATATTCAAAATCATAGACATTTATTGCTCTCATATTAGATTTATTTTTTGACAGGAATTCAGCAAATGGTTTATCATCGGCGCATCTGTGGTTTTTGGTTAATGTTATTAATGAATTTCCAACTAAATTTTGAATTGCTGGATGAAGATTATATTTATCAAATCTTGGTGTATGTTGTTCTACTGGTCTGCATTGTCCCCAATCTCCGCACAATAATATAGGTAAAGATGTCATTTCTCGCATCCATAAAATATAGTTCCAAATCCAATTTGTATTCATAGAGAACTCTTCACAAACAATTATATCATAATCTTTTTCTATATTATTAAATTTTGATGGTGTGATTTGCAATCTTTTATTTAATCCCAATCCTCTGTGGTAAGTTGTTCCGTTAATATTTATACACGCTTTATTTGTAAAAGCCATTTTTAAACATCTATATTTTTCATTAAATTTTTTAATGATGTGAGTTTTTCCTGTTCCGCCATCACCCTCAATCATCAACACTTGGTCTTTCGGTTGAAATGTAATTTTGCTACCTCCACTTTCTTTATAATAACCCATTAAATATTGGTCTATTAATTCAAACTGATTACTATCGTTTATTTCTTTACCGAAGAATTGACTAGGCGATGAACCCCCTTCCTCGTATTCTGGTAATGAATAATAACGATAATCGTAAGAAGAATTATAAAACATTTTTGGAATTTCTTGTCTGTATCCACCAATTTCTGGTGATAATTTACTTTTCCAATTTCTTTTGAAATGTTTGGCGTGGCAACAAAACATATCCACTTTTCTATAAAATGGCACTTTTCCAAATGCTTCAGGTTTCATAAATAGTTTCATCATTTTGTATTGTCTAATATTCATATTATCTAAAATTTGTATGTAATTCGGTAAATGATTACTAATTTTTGGCATTTCATTAACATTACCAAATATAAACAATTCTTTGTCATTTTCTAATTTAGTTGATTGACAAAATATTTGTGATTTTTCATAATCGTTATAAAATTTTGCAACATCTTGGAAATTCGTTGATAATCGTGTTTTCATTTTTTTATTACTTTTCATTCCCAACATTCCCGTCATTAAATTACAACAATATTTACCAACCTTTTTATTTTCAGGACATAAATTCATATATTCGTCAAATAATTCAACAAATCGTTGTCTGTGCTGTAATCTCACAGGTGGTAAGAATTGTTTGAGATTGTCCCGTGTAATTATTTTTTCTTTTAACCCTAATTCAACAATACATTTTGAGTAAATATTTGTTTGATGAAACAATAATGTGTCTTGTGTTTCAACAAGATAAAATCCATCTATTATTTTTTTTGGCACTTCTAACCAAATACTATCAAACCCCAAAATATACCATTCATCTTTTGGTTTTAAAACACAAGATGTAAATGCTTTTACAATATCAATCGCTAAAAGATTTGATGTTTTAACACCTTGAATTACCCCGATACCACCTTCTTCAACATCAAATGTTCCATTTTGAAATCCTCTATGTGACCTATCTTTTACATTTCGGTCTGTAAATAATTTATAAAGTGAAGGTGTTAATTCGCTTTCTAAATATTTTTTCTCTTCAAACATTTTCATCGCGTAACCTTTTATTCCTTTCCCAGTCCATTTTTCTCCTTTTGCTTTTGCGAATAATTCACCGATTTGATTGTCTTCTGTGTCGTAAATATATTTGACATCATCTAACATAAATCCGTCAAATTTCATACTATCACATCTTAATCCTAATGGTAATGGTGTTTTACCTGTTTCAACAATTTTTTGTGATAAAATTTCTAACATCGTTCCTGCAAGTTGCACTTTGACAACTTTAATATCTTTTTGACTATTAATTTTAAGTTTTCTATCTTCATCGGTTTCTTTCTTTTTACCTTTGTTTCCCATCGCTCTGTGTTGTAAAGATTTTTTTTTGTGGTCTGTGATAATTGGATTGAAATGTCCGTTTGCTAAACAGGCATAAATCGGTGGTATTTTTTTCTTTTTTGGATGTTTGTTTTGATAATGGCAAATGAATTGGTCGTCTTCATTAATTAAATAACACGACATTTCATATCTTTTACATAATGCGAAAATCATTTCACTAGTCACACCCCAATCACCTGTTATATGTTCTGCTTCAAAATCATTAACTCCCGTCATTATTTCCCACAATCTTTTTTTGTCCTGTGAAATTATTCTTAATTCTTTTGGTATTTTACTATTCCATTTACCATTTTCCATTTTTGTCCCGTAAGTATGTTTTACATAATCATAGAAACACATTCCTGCGCCTGTGTTCCATTTTTGGTTTGTATCCAAATGTTTGCTATCTGGAATTAATGCTAATACTGCTTTATAAATAATAGGCAAAGATGGTTCATTTATTACATCGGCGTGTAATGTTCCTCTTGCTTCAGGTTTTAAGAATATAGTGCCGTCCTCGTTTTGTTCGTTTTGATAATCATACCATTCTTGAGTTTTTTCCTGTTCTTTTTCCAATTGTTTTGCAGAGAGTGCTTTTTTGTTTGAGATAGATGTCATTTGGAAACTAAAAGGCACAACTTTATTTGGTCTATTTATTTTGGTTGGTAAATTATTTTCAGCATATATAGAGATTTGAGGATAGCGCCAATACGAGAATTCTTGTGTGTATCTAATTAAATATCTTTTTTGTTCTTGACTTTTTGGCACGATGTTACCCGAAGCATTTATTCCAACATTAGCAAATGTTTTAATATTTGGAAAAACAAATGGTGCTATTTTATATTGCTTTCTAATTTCTCTTTTAAATTTTTTGGTAAATCTGCTGTCGTGCAAAACATTATAACGGCGACCTTCAGGTTTCAAAGGTGAAGATACATATAATCTTAATGGTTCGTTCTTTTCTTTAATAAATCTTGGCGGTTGAATGGTTATCTTTCCCTGCGATTTTTTCATTTCTCTTATATTATATAGTAACATTTTTTTTTTAATATCTTTTCCTAAAGTATCTTTTATTTTAATGTTTTTTTTAATGCGATTTTTTAAAACATATTTATGTGGATGAGTGTCAAGTGATTGTAACATTCAAGAATAACTAACATTTTATTATAGTATAAAGTTTTCAATTTAATAAAAATAAAAAAAACGATTTGGTTTAAAAAAAACCCCACCACAGGGGGTGGTCTAGGGTGGAGTTTTTTATTAAACAAAATCTATATATTTATATTATACTTTTAATAAAAGTATGACAAAATTTTGGATGGAGCGTGTGATTTGCAAGATTATTTTATTATAAATTTGTCACCTGTTATGGTGCGAAATTTATTTATTTTTTTTTATTATTTGTTACCATAGCAAAAGTCATTATTTTTTTATGGTAACAAAAAGATTATTTTTTTTTATGTTTCTAGAGTTAATTGAAACTCCTTGAAAACCTTTCAAGTTCTTTTTATTTAGAATTTTTTTTATGATTTTCAAATTATAGTGAGTATTGATTTTATCTTTATT
>Ga0209091_10002252_pt1 | contig 16368 bp, 22 predicted proteins | sample ArcticOcean_MG_C_6_FD_187438 | JGI IMG/M metagenome (GOLD analysis project Ga0209091, IMG submission 187438) | Marine microbial communities from western Arctic Ocean - ArcticOcean_MG_CB8_128 (SPAdes) (version 2) | ecosystem: Environmental > Aquatic > Marine > Oceanic | place: Arctic Ocean...
CCACTCTTCTTCCACTACTCTGCTCCACTACTCTGTCCATCTGCTTCACTACTCTGCTCTGCTCCACTACTCTGTCCGTCTGCTTCACTACTCTACTCTGCTCCACTACTCTGCTCCACTACTCTGTCCATCTGCTTCACTACTCTGCTCTGCTCCACTACTCTGCTCCACTGCTCTGCTCCGCTACTCTGCTCCACTACATCTGTCCATCCGCTACTCTGCTCCGCTACTCTGTCCATCCGCTACTCTGTCCATCCGCTACTCTGTCCATCCGCTGCTCTGTCCATCCGCTGCTCTGTGCAATCCTTCTTCTACTCATTTACCCATTAATAACTCTATCTGTGAAATATTTACCTCTACTAAATATTTACCCATATCAATAAGGCACGCCTTGTGGTTAGGTGTTCTTACTTTGTAAGTAGTCAACCTTCATTACTACAACCAATTGTCTTTTGTAAAAATCTCTTACACTTCACGACTCAGTGTCTGCGCCAGGTATTGTCATCCTCTCAATCTTTTTGGCTTTCATGTTTGATATATTGCTGTCTCCTAACAGAATATCCTGTTATAATATCTTTAAGTCTATTTATAAATCTTTATAACTTAAATACTAATCCATACTGTAGTTTAATAATGACCGAAGTTGATATTTGTGTAATATGCCAAGACAATCTTGCAAATGAACAATCATTTCAGCTTGCAGAATGTAAGCATTATTTTCATCAAAGATGTATAAATAGTTGGTTTAGACAAGGAAATTCCAAATGCCCATTATGTAATTCTTGTGGAGAAGGATTGTCACAAAATTCTCATGTATCCGCATATGGTGGTGCGAGACAAAGTACAGCTTTAGAACAATATTCTTTTTTAAAGCGCGCCTCAAAAAAAAAAGATGCTCCTGCAAATTTAGTAAAAGCAATAAATAGAATTAAGAACAGGGAGGCAAAGGTTAATGAACTTTACAAAGAAATGAAAAGTTGGAAAGAAAAGGAAATTATTTTAGATGGTGAGAAGTTGAAAGTAAAAGAAGCTGTTTTAAAATATAAAAAAATTTCAAATAAATATAGAAGATGTAAATGGCAATTAAAACGATCCAAAGCATCGTTATACGCTCAATTAAATATAGCACCGGTTATTATTGTTGAAAGGAAAACGGTAGATTAAACGGAAAGTCCCTCGCCAACAGTCATCAGTGCAGTCATTTCGGCAATCAATTCATCCTCCATCTGACGGTCATTTCTTGAACTATTTGCGATAAATTCTGCGCGAGTTGCTGCTACCTGTGGCGTCATTGTACCCGCTGCCTCCAAAATTTCATAAACACTCTCACGCTCGGCTTGTGTCATACGAGGACCCCCGATAGGTACAGTAGATACCGGATCATTACTCAACCATGAAGCCTCTAGAATTCTCATATCATCTATGTCAATATCTTCATCGCTATCATACTCGTCGCTGTCTTCAGCTTCTTCTTTTTCCACAAATGACCCTCTGCATAGAGGGCAGATATCGATCGGGTGCCCAGATTTATATGCTCTTCCGAAGCATTCCCAACAGACTGCATGACCGCACCCCCCATCGGCTTCAACCAACTGGAATTCAAGTTTGTCTTCCTGACAAATAGGACAGGTTTTTTTTTGAGACTCTCCGCAGCATGGACATTTCTTATTTGAGTCCTCTTTGGCTTGAAACGCGGAATGACACCCAGAACACATCCCAGAACAAGCGCGATGAATGCACTTTTTCTTATCTGCACAAGAATTTAAACATACGTTGCAAGTATTTGATGATAACCATGAATTTTTATGAGTCTTTAGGAAGACCTTTTTTTCATCGGGAGTCATTTTACCATAGAGCTCCATCAACATTTTTTCAGTACTTTTCATATTTATAATTTTTTTTGCACTTTCTTTTTCTTTTTTTTCTTGTTCGTTCATTTTTATATTCTCAACAGATAATTGCTCAGAAATTTCTGTACGATATTTTAACCAATTTGCCCCACTCAGGGTAGATAATTGTAACCACGAAGGATATGAATATTGAATTGCGCAAAGGTAAAGTTCATTATTATCCGTATTTACCGCTACCCTCCCTAGACACGAACTTCTAGCGGTGGTAGTTGAATTAATGGTGTGCATATTGTGATTAGTTAATTGTGTGCGTTTGATATCCTTTCCTTTTACTCGTCCATTCTCTTCAATTTTTTATATTACTATGTGTTATAATGGCTGATAATATTATTTTTACAAACGCGAAATTAGAACTAGTAAAACGCATTGGCGATATGGAAATAAACACTACTACTATTATTAACGTACTTAGATTTTCCATGGAAGTAGTAGAAGCTACAACATTAAAAGGCAGAGCACAAAGCGAGTTAGCGCAAAAACTAGTTCGCGAAATTGTTGTAGAAGCGCCAATTAGTGATGACAAAGAAAAGCTACTTTTAGATATGATTGATCAAGGTGTTTTGTCAAACACAATAGAGTTGATTGTACAAGCTTCTAACGGTGAACTTGATCTTAATACCATTATGGAAGTTGGCGCAGGATGTTGTCTTCCCTTGTGCAGAAATATCAAACCTAAGAAATAAATAATCCAAACAATCTAAAAATAATTACTATTTATCTATAGTCAATGAAAATAGTAATTATTCCAAGTGCATTCTCAATGCAATCCTACGAATATCGTACCATATTAACCAAACGAGGTTTTGAATGTGCGGAAAATATCTGTGATATTTTAAAAGATCTTCAATGTGATATCATTTATTCCTCTCCTTTTATAAGATCTTTACAAACCATCTATCCGTTTTGTATTAAAAATAAAAAAAAAGTAAATCGGGAATGTTCTTTTTATCCTATAAATCGCATGGATAATAAAAATAATTACTATTCCCCTGCACCCATATCCAGTTCTTCATCGTATTTTGAATATCTTACACCAATAATAAACAAAGACTATAAAAGTAAAATATTTCATAGTAATGTTAGATTAAATGAATCCGATCGCGAAATCAAAAATCGTATATTTCCTTTTCTCTATTCATTGAAAAAGACATATATGAATACTAATAAAACCATATTTTTAGTTATACATTCGGATATCTGTCCATATTTTCTCAAATTCTTCAATATTGAGAATAATAGTTTTCAGGATATACATATTATGGATTTTAACTCTAATCATCGTTACCACAAGCATATTGTAATGTCCAAGTTCGTGCTGCAATAAAGTATTCTTTTTTATCGCGTTTATATAACTCGGCTATAGCAGGTACGAGAGGATCATCTGGATTTGGATCTGTCAGAAGAGAGCATATTGATAATAATACCTTTGATATTGTTAATGCTGGACTCCATTGATCTTTCAATATGTCCAGACAGATTCCACCTGCACTGTTAATATTTGGATGATAAATCTTTGTTGTAAATGTTATTCGTGGTGGTTTATAAGGGTAATCTTCCGGAAAAGAAATATTCAAATAAAATATTCCACCTTCGTATGGACTTTTGATAGGACCCATCAGAGTACCTTGCCACGTATATATATCATCGCCTACTGGACCGGCAGAACAATTTGATGGGGGGTCTGCATCTAGGAGTTTTTTTTCTTTTAAGATTCGTTGGGAAGCCATTCTTATTACATACATGAAATGATATTCTTAATTTGGTTTTTAATAACATTTATATGACTGGTTATTATAAATGGGACAGTTTTTGTATAGTATAATAGAGAAATGCGTTTATGGACCCAGTATTCGTATTTCTCATGAAGAGTTTGATAATGAAAAAAAACCCTATTTCAAAGAACAATCAATAAATTATGAACGCGAATATAAAAATACCACATGTTCATCTGTATGATATATTTGAATAGTCATATATCATATTTAAATTACATCCGGTATACTACCGAAAATAAAATTAAATAGCACATTTTTTCAAGAAATGGCATTTGCTTAAATTTCAAAAAATTGAAGGTAAAATGTACCAATTGGTGATTGGCATCAAGTCGCAATCAATAAATACTACATTACCTACTATGTCACAATCAACACTTTTACAAACCAAAATCGGCCAATTTCGCACATGGCTCTCCTCCGCCGGATTAAACGAAAAAGACCATCAATTTTCTGGAATGGAGTTTTGTCTTGCCCGAGAAACCGATACTTCTCCAAAATATGACGTGAGGGGTGGAATCATTGCTGATGAGATGGGTCTTGGGAAAACCATTCTAATGCTCGGCTGTATCATCAGCAATTTCAAGGGCGAAGGCGGTCTTTTCAATAATCTTATCATTGTGCCACCGGCATTGATGAGTCAGTGGTGCAATCTGATTGAGAAGTTCATGGGACATGCGCCTCTGGTCTTCCATGGCAATAAAGTCAAAACTATTACTCCTACTCAACTATCTTCCGCACCAATTGTAATTACCACATATGGCATGATCGCCACTGGACGAAAGCTCGGCCCAAGTCCCCTTTGGTCAATTAAATGGAATCGTATTATTGCTGACGAAGCACATCATCTTCGCAACATGAAAACCGCTGGGTTCCGCGGGGCTATGAAACTCAAGGCCAATATACGCTGGATGGTTACGGGTACGCCGATTCAAAATGCCAAAACAGATCTTTACTCACTTTGTGCAATGTTGGGTCTAAAAAAGGCCTTTTATTTGAACCCAAAATCCATTCGCGAAATCATTTCATATCATGTTCTTCGCCGAACAAAAAAAAGCGTGGGTATTGATCTACCACCTCTTGAAGCTGAGGTTATTCGTGTACCATGGGCTTCGGCTGCGGAGCGCGATTTGGCCGCTCAGATACATTCGCAAGCCAACTTTAGCAGAGTCACTGTTGAAAATGTTGATGCAATTATACATGAACTCACACATCATCATCTCCCAATGTTGACCAGAGCCAGACAATGTTGTGTCTTTCCGCACCTTATTGAAACCGCTGTTAAAAAAATGCAGTTGAGAGGAATTGTTTCGCCTTCATTAAATCTGAAAAAAATTACAACGTGTAGTAAGATGTCCGCGATCGCGTCACATCTCTATGATCGCAGAATGAATGGTAGACGGAAAATCGTCTTTTGTCATTATCGTGGTGAGATTGATCTTTTAAAAGCGTTACTTAAAAATAAAAACATTACTTGCCGAACCGTTGATGGTAGAGCTGGTCGCCGTGAACGAAAACTGGCTATGGAATACGCCGTAACTGAGCGCTCTTTTCAGTCAGTTTGTAAAAAGTGGAACGACTATGGCGAGTGGGTGTTTCGAAATATTGACTCGTTCCTCGCTCCTCAGGTCCTCATCATTCAAATACAAACCGGCTGCGAAGGTCTCAACTTGCAGCATTTCCAAGAAGTATATTTCACCAGTCCTCACTGGAATCCGGCCGTAGAGTCTCAAGCCATTGCTCGTTCTCACCGAATTGGACAATCTCAAAAAGTCAATGTCTTTCGTTTCCTCATGGAAGACTTTTCCACTTCCGAAAAAGAATCTCAAATTACAATCGATACGTATTGTCAAATTGTACAGAATCGGAAAATGGAACTCATGTCTATACTAGATCCATGACAATAAAAATAATTCAAAAAACAAAAAGAATTACCGAAAAGGTATTTTTTTATAAAATTGAAGTAGAAATACAACATCAGAGAGTAGTATCAAACCTTCTTTTAATTATGTCCAAGAATACCAACTTCATCAAAACTCTTATCTTATTCATTATCTTCGGAAGCTGTATGCTTTGCGCCAAAGCATCAAAAGATGACGATGATGATAATGTTGTAGGAGAAATTGTCATTGATCTCATGGTAGGCGTCGGGATGTCTATTTGCGAACAGTATGCCACTTGTCAGGCCTTTATGACTATTATTGCGATTATATCACTTGTATTTATGTGTTTTGCTTGTCTTGCTGGGGAATTAACCGCTGGTGATATTTGTAATACAAGAAATGGACGAAGAGCTGCGACGGTGGGCGTCGGCTACGGTGTGGCTAGGAGATATCGTTAGCATGCTTAACTCATAAATTCAATTTACTTTACAAAATTACCCATTTTTTTATTATTAAAATATTTTTAATTACTAATATCGCAATAAAAAATATGGTATACCCACGGCGGGACTCGAACCCGCAACCTTTCGGTTAGAAGCCGAACACTCTATCCATTGAGCCACGCGGGCGTCTTGTTGATTTCCTGGATTGCTCCGGATGCGTTACCGTTACGCCAACTGGTTTTTCCAGCGTCGGTTTCGATCCGACTACTTCCGTTTAAAAATGCTTTATTTGCTGTTGGAAACCACTGTTACTTTAAAATATTTGTTCGGGCCGCTGGGGGAATTGAACCCCCGACCTCTCGCACCCAAAGCGAGAATCATACCACTAGACCAAACGGCCTTTTTGTTATCTCATTCACACTACCTCCTTCTCTGTTTTATAAAGCCTCCATCGGATTTGAACCAGAGACATTTGCAATGCTCTGCCGACTGAGCTATAAAGGCAAAAAAAATGGAGGTCTCATCGGGACTTGAACCCGAATTACCAGCTTCAAAGGCCTGGTGTGATAACCGTTTACACCATGAGACCATTATACTAGGACTGGGATTTGAACCCAGGAAGCATTATGCACCAGATCTTAAGTCTGACCCCTTTGACCAAACTCGGGAACCCTAGTTTTTATTGTCGGAAACAAATTAATCTTCATATGATTGAGTATTGCTGTTAGTTTCCATTATATTTTATTTTATTGCTACATGAACACTAAATGCTCGATGCGGGGCTTGAACCCGCGACCTTCGGCTCATAAGACCGATGCTCTACCAACTGAGCTAACCGAGCTCATATAATATGGGGACCATTTATTATAATATTTTCGCTGTTTAGTCCACCGAGGTCATATTCAGTATGTATTTTGTAATCAATTTTTTGAAAGGTTGACACCTACCCCCTTTTCATTCACATAGTATAATATTATTTTAGGTTTAAGCCCTTTCTGTAGCGAAAATATATTTTTTAAATTACTTATCTATAAAATATTGTATTTGTTTTTTATGCCATTATAAAAAATAATATATATATATGTCAATAGAATGTTTGATTTGTTTTGAAGATATTAACTATGAAGATAGAACCGCTACGTGCAGTCTTTGTAATCAAATTATTCATACCAAATGCTTAAAACGATGGATGAAAGTAAAATCTTCAAATAATGATGTTTGTATATATTGTCAACAAATTGATACTATGGTATATTATAAACCACCCTCTATTTTTCAGAAGTGTTGTAATAAATTTTGCAAAATATTAAATTGAATTTATTATAATAAAAGCATTTTAGTTTAATCCTATATCAAAATGTATCAAAGTGCAATCGCGAAAAAAGACGCATTCTATACACTTTTGCTGATCCAATCAAAATTGTATGATGATGAAAAGGCTCCTTTTATACCACCCGTTGTTCTTTATGACACTGTTTGGCAATTTATAACCTTCCCACATGAACGAATCATAGGCAGAGATGCAAAATGGGTTAAAAAATATAATTCCACTTTATTTGAATTACCAAAACCTTGTATTTATCCAGGTCCTCGCATTATTCATAATTTTGGATGGTGTTCGGTAACAGATATACTTAATGGATCGCTTCATATTTGCGAAATGACAATGGTCAAATTCATTTACACTCTTTATCACTCAAAAAATCCACAGTCGTATATTACAATTCATGAATATACGACAATTGAAAAACCATGTTACCATAAAAAATCATTTGCAACTTCATCACTCTCATCCGAGTGGACAGTGGACAGTGGTTATCCGTTTCAATATATTAAATCCCTCCGATCAAAATATATGAAAGGGATACAATAATTAAATCTTTTCAAGTAAACTGTAAATAAATGTTATTATTAAAATAATAATGGTCAATATTATTGTCGGTGCATCAGACTGTTCGCGAATAGCGGTTAAATTATATGGTTCTTGTGTCATTATGGAGAGAATAATATAACTATTATAAGTTAATTATATTATTCAATTTATTGTTTCATTGTTTATCTATTATTTTTTTGTGAATCTCTCCAACCATTTTAAATAATCTCGTTTGTTGATCAATATGACTTCTTACTTTTTTTTGATAAGAAAATAAATATACTCCAAAAATATACCCCGCGATACCAATTGCTATTATTAGATAATTATTCATTCTCTAATTATAAATTTTATTTTAAAAGATCTCTTTTAAACTTATACCTATTTGAGTTCTTGCTATTCCTAAAAAAAAGTTAAAGAATTTAAATTTTTTACCCTGTTTATTTAAATAAAGATTTTAATTACCAATTCTCCTTCCAATCCTTTCTGGCTTCCGTCATTTGTCCTGGTGAAAATGTATACATCCGTACAATCGTTTCTTTATGTTTTGTAGGTTGACATAACCTCATGTCTTTCTCATCCAATGTGAATATATTACCATCCCAGTCCTCATAAGGAACATTCATTAATGGGTTATCTGATCCACTTGACAAACCAATATAGAATTTATCAATAATTAAATCAAGTATCCTTCTTGGGTACACACCCCCCTCTTCAATCGACTCACCGATTATCTTTTCTCCAACTAGAATTGGGATTTCCTTTCTTGCAATCTTTTCTTGAATTTCTCTAAATTCGCTATGTAGGCGACAGGTTACTACTGAGTCCGTCAAGTCTGTAAAATGGTCAACTTGTGAACGGGCTTTCTTTAAAATATCCACAATCAAATACTCATATGCTTTTACGGTATGATGCGTACATACATGTTTATGCAACCTATATCTGGCAGCAAAGAGTTGAAATATCTCATCTTGAAGTTTGGCTGGCCAAATAATCGTTTCTTGTTCATTATTCGCAAATTTTCTAACCTTACACATTGTTAACAAGCGTGACCATTCTCCCCCAAAGCCAAGCCCCGTATGAAAACAATCTCTTTGAATATAATCTATTTTATCAACATCAATATCACATACCTTATTTGCAACAATTTGATAATACCAAAGATACTTTAAATTTGATTCTGGCGGTACGATCATCGTTTTTATAATATTTAATTCGTCTTCAGTAATTGGAAGACTGTATTTAGATACCATCATAGTTAAAATCTCTATCCCTCGCTCTTCGTGTTCAGGTTCATCATGTGGTTTCACATGATGATCGTATAAATGACTGTAGGGTCCATGTCCAATATCATGTACCAAACCCGCAATGCGACATAATTCAATGAAACGGTCGTGGCTTATATAAACCAATGATTTTTTCCCATCCGAATGAAACTTCGTTATAATCTCAATACGGCGTTCATGTGTGTGTGCAGTGGTCGCATCACGTGGTTCCCAAACAACTTCTTCACTTTTTATTAAAGACTTAGCCATTATTCCAGCCAAATGACTCACGCCAAGACTATGTTCCGATCTTTTATGTACCGCCGAAGGATACACATAATAGGCTGCACCCAGTTGGTGAAGATCATACAACCTTCCAAATTCCCAGGTGTACATTATTTTTTGCATTAATGGTGTAAGTTTTATAAATCCATGGATAGGATCATATATTTCTTTTGTTTTGGATGTTGACATATTGAACTATTAATAGTAATATTAAGATAAATTACATCAATTTTATAATCGTAACATCTTCTTTCTCGTAGTGAAATTCATACTTACTTCACTACCCACACTCATAAATTCATTCTCACCCATCTCTCTCCAAAATCCATCTTTATTCGGCAATTTAACCCATTCTCTTTCATCTACTTCTTTTATCAAAGTCATTAAAGGAATTAATATGTTTTTAATAAAAAAATCTTTTGCCTTTTTTTGAATAAAGAAATATTTTTTTAGACCTTGATTTACCTTTCCTTTTCCATTAAACAATATCTCTTTATTTTCCGATATTATTATTTCTCCCATTCTTGAAGCACGATCCATAATTATAATTTTTCGCCGTTCTCTTTGTTGCTCATTTAAATGATATTTTCCCATTGATTGAAGGATTGCAGGTTTTATAATTTTCATCCTAAAAATTAGATCTTGAAATAAAGTTCTGAATCCCGTATACCTTGTGTAATAATATTCATCATGCATGCAAAAAAAAGTTTTATCTTTCTTTTCACTATTATCAAAAGCTAATACTGAAACTTCACTATATCTTATTCTCATATAGTTAATTATGTTTTGTTTATTTTATATAATTTTCTATTTATACTTCTATTTCTTCTTCTCTCGCTTGTCGGCGGTACTCTCTTTGTTTCTTTTGCCTGTTTCGTCGCTCACTCTTACGATGTCCCCTTGACTTATATTCTTGCCAGATGTTGGGCTTAATTGTATAACGCTTTCCCCCATCACTTACAACATAGTGAAATGCCAAACCTTTGGGATCATTATCGGTTGAACTATGGGGGAAATAGTAATATTCCCCCGTGACCATTTCTTTAATCCTACCCGTATCAAAGATACGTTCGGGGTAATGCTTGGGATTGATCCATCTGCCATTATGTTCTCCACCTTCAATCTGTGCCCATTCTGCTTGATCAATGAAATCTAAAACCCTATCAATGAAAATTGTACTTACTCCCTCTTTTTGACTTGTGAAAACCTTGCGTTTTCCGCTGTAGAGTTCATTGCGACTTAGCCCCCCGACACAATTTCCTTCCAAACGCCCTTCTACAAATGCAACTTGCGCTCGGTGTTCCGCCCATTTAATAGTACCGACAATTTTATGCGGATCTCTATTTCCCAGATCTGCTTTTGGCATAGCTGAGATGCGGTCGTTAAGATTGCTTCTACGTCTGGATGGCATGGTGTATGGTTAGTATCTAAGGTAAATGCTGGGTTGAATAGTTGGTATTTAAACAACTGTTCAACACTTCAATTTTTTGATGTTTAACTTGATTTGATTTAACAATGTAAATACGCTCTGCGAGAATCGAACTCGCGATCTTCGCCGTGTAAAGGCGACGTCATAACCAATTAGACCAAGGGCGCGTTGATGATTAAATTCTAACTATAATGTATATGATTGCTCAGTATTTTTTATTTACAATAATTTTCGTTATGATTGATTCTTTTTACCTTAACGCAATGTCAGGATTTTTCAACAAACAGGTCAAACTTATACAAGGATCACCCATATCCATGAAACCCATTGCTACCTTTTTATGTTATTTAATACTCACTTCTGGTTTATTTTATTTTTCTATATTTAAAAAACTTACTACATATGAAGCATTCCTTTTAGGAATTTTTGTTTATGGTGTTTATGAAACTACTAATCGTGCTATATTTAAGAAGTGGATGTTTTCAACTGTTATTCTTGATACATTGTGGGGTGGAATGTTGTTTGCAACTACCACATTTATTTATAAAAAATTAGAGTTCATTGTATAACTTATTTCTGCACAAATATATATAACATGTTAGAATTATCAATTATTACTTTAACGGTATCTGCCATTATTGTAGATACTGTCGTCGGATATTATCTTTTAATTAATGGAAAAGGGGGGAAATTTGTAAAACAGTGGTATAAATTATTCACAATAGGAGCTTATGCTATGGATATTTTGTCTATTATTGTTGGAACATACATAGCAACGAGATTGACCAAAAATATATACAAACAAATACTTTCGGTTATTGTAGTGGGTTTAATACATGATGTTTCCTTTGGATTGTTTTTAAATAGAAAAAAAACCAACAGTCCCGTTTTGAATATCTTTAAAAATTATGCAAATGAATTGGGCAAAACAATATTGTTTGTTGATGCTCTTATGTTAGTTTCAACATTGTTATTGGGGTATCTGTTGGAAAAAAATTTATCAAAATCTAATATCACATTCTTAGGGATTGTAATTTTATATCTAGGCTTGTTAATGGTATATTCATTTTAATCTATTGGAGATCAAAATAATGTTTTTGTAAACGGTGGGCTCGCCAATAACCCTTCGCCAAAACCAAATACAATTCTAAAAATTACATAAATTAACATACCAATTAAAAATGTCCCAATCATCGTAATTATAAATTTTTTAGTTTTGGATAATCCCCTTGTTTCCTTTCTTATATCGATATATCTACGCAATTCAATTGATGCTGTCGCTATAGCTGCTAAAACTATTGCGTTTAGAAAGAATGCCTTACTAATCGTTGTTGCTCTCATGTCAATCAAAGGTCTAAATACCATTCTATATATTATTTGGAGAGAATAAGATTATAAAACCTTATATCAATTCTTCTATTAGTATTTGAAATATTCTAATAGAAATAAAAATTTTATAATTAGCGACTGGAGGTTTTGATCCTCCGACCTTCCGGTTATGAGCCGAACACGCTTCCGCTGCGCCAAGCCGCTTTGTGGTAACTGTCGGATTTGAACCGGCGAAGCATTATGCAGTCCCCCTTGAAAGGACCCCCTTTGACCATACTCGGGAAAGCTACCAAATATCAACTATTTTTATAAATTGTTCGCTGTGGGGTTTGAACCCACGCAGTTTTCACTATCACGGCCTAAACGTGACCCCTTAGACCACTCGGGCAAGCGAACTTATACCAAACTTCCGAAATTTCCTTTACAGCCAAATTCTTGCATGTGCTCCGACATCATGTTTGTTAGAATATTGACGATATTATCCCCTCTCCTCCAAATTTTAAATTTTATTGGACTCGCTTGATCCACGTTCATCCTTAACGCCAGATACCATACACCTTCTTGATTTTTGTACCCCATCGCAGAAAATACCATCGGCCATGTTCCCGAACTTTCCTTCACCATCAGTCGTTTGACCCCATATCCCCAGCTGCCCTGATCTTCCAAACCATATCTCAGCATAGGCGCCCATTCTTGCAGTTGGGAAAGATTAAGTTTCCCCACCGATGATGTCGTTTTCCATTGATTACTTGTTGTCATATTGTTATTATTTGTTGATTTTATTTTATTCACAAATAAAATATCTTTACTTCAATTTTTTAAGAAGACTAAATCAAGTACCCGATGTGGGGATTGAACCCACGACCACGCGCTTAAAAGGCGCGCGCTCTACCAAACTGAGCTAATCGGGCTAAAATATACGTATTATATGCATCGCCATGCACGCTCCGAACAGGGGTTGAACCTGTGACCTTTCGATTAACAGTCGAACGCTCTGACCAACTGAGCTACCAGAGCTTTATATTGAGATCCGTTTTCTATCGATTGCTGTAGGATCCCGCCACGTATATGAAAGCGGTTTTATCTTTAAGCAGCTTTATAAAAATCTTAGTTTGAAATTACTTTTTCTTTTATGCAACTCTTTCCACTCACGAATATACTCAGATCGTCGCCTCTGTCTTTTATTCCATTCTACTTCTATTTTATTAAATCTATTTGTTTCAGTGTTTATTTTATTCAAAATAATATTCAAATTTTTTTTTGCTACCGTCTCTCTGTTTTCGTAATTTGTAAGAGTTGAATGAACCGCGCCTAGTCTTTCTTCTAATTGTATTATATTTTCTCTTAATTGATCCCGATATTCTTCCCAATTTTGTGTTGTCTCAACCAATTCATCAAATTCTTGTCTGACATTTTCTATACATGAAAATTCCTTCCTACAATTCGGGCAATCCGTCTTCCTTTTCATCCACTTAAAAAAACATTCACTACAAAAACGATGACCACATGATGTTAATACTGATTTTTTTATCTCTATTTTATTGTGACAAATAGTACACGTCTCGCAATTTTCCATATATATATATAATTCTATTTGTTAATTTTCCTTTTTTATAATATAAGTTTAATTATTAATGCATGCTCTTATTTATAAATGTAAACAACTTTTAAAATGCAAACAACAATTGTCATATTGTTGCAATTCCTCAAATGGAAGATTGGTTTTTAATAGAAATAGGGCCTCTAGTTTTATACCAAATCCTATTTATGACGTTTATCAAAAAAATGTTGTTTTAAAAAATAAATATATACCTATTAAGAAAATTTGCTCCTGGAATATTCAGGAACTTTGGTGGCACTCTTATGCTGGAAACAAGATTTCCAATATTATTGAGTACATTTCTAATTGTGATACCGATGTTCTATGTATACAAGAAGCATTCGATCCAAACATACAACATATTCTTGTAAATCATCCAAAAATAAAAAAAAAATTCCCCTTTTTCCTTACAGGAAACTTATATAATAGTTACATAATTGGAGAAAACTCTGGATTATTTGTTCTATCTAAACAGCCTATCGTATTTAAACAATTTACACCATTCTCTAATGCAGCGTGGCCTGATAATTTTGCATCTAAGGGGGCATTGTATTTTACCATTGGTGATATTAATTTCATTACTACCCATTTGCAATCTGAAAATATCCCCCTCGCATTTAAACAACTGAATACTATACTTCAAAATTTGCCTTTTAGAAAAAAAACTGTTTTGCTCGGTGATCTTAATATCCCTAATCCATATGATAATTTGAATTTAACAAGATGCAACATACGTCATACTCATACATCCGGTACAACATTGGATCACATTATACCGTTATTTTGTGATATAACTCTTGATATTAATATTGATTATATTGATTTGAAAAACACATCTGATCATTGGCCTATTTTTGCTACCATTAATTGAAAACCATATACCTTACAATTGTTTTGTATAAGTTTTTACCAATTGGAGAAAACTTTTTATAAAACTCCGTTTTTATTAAACTTGGAGAGAAATATAAAACTACCTTATTTGTTAATATTATAAAATATACGAGAAACCAATAAATATAATCTATTATATTATACCTCAACATATCCAAAAAACCCCAATCATTTACAAAACTACACATGTCTGTTTGTTTTCCACTCATAAAAAATTTATAGGTGTCTAATAACCCTTCAAGAACCCTTCCATCCAGATTATTTTCATCACATACATTGAAAATCGTTCCCAATCTATTGGATTGTGTTAACTTCATATACAAAATTTTATTCTCTTCATTCTCCTTCTGGATTTTAAAAATATAAGGCAATCCTCCATCTAAATACTCACCCTCTTCCGTTTTATAAAATAACTCACCATTTATCAAATATGGTAGATGACACGATTTTAACACCGTTTCCCATAATTCCTCCCTACTCTCATATTCCTTCTTTAGAATACAACTTCTTGTTTTTACATCGTAGTATGTTATGAATATTTTATTCTTTTGGAGAGATTTAAAAGTATCATCATCCATTTCTGAACAAACCTTAATTAACAAATCCTTCAAACTCTTTAATTGTATCGTTTCATTGAATCTTTCTCTCCACTCTTTATAGCATGACGTATAACATTCCAGTTTACCAACTGCATATAGTAATCCTATAAAGGCACCAACACTCGCTCCAGATATCCTATTCACCGTTACCATTTTCTTCCTTTCCAGCTGTTTTAATAAAAGCAACCCCCCTACTTCATATGCTCCATTCATACAACCACCTTCAAGGACCAACTCTATCTCATATTTAAAATCTTTATTTGATAAGTTATCTAATAACCCATTCATCTTGATATTCATCGTTGTTGTTATTATTATATAAAATAATACCATTTTTTCAACGATAATAAATGGTTCTTTTTTTTTAGTGCTTTATTATAATATCCTAATAATGAAACTTGCCTCATCACAATTTAATTTCAAAACTATAATAAGAATAACATTGTATATGCAACTATATGCCAACACCACGCATTTGTCAGATTTCTGATGATACCTTCGGCGGCTTTGAAATGATCGTTGATATTGATTTTTTTTATACATCGGATGAAATAGTCCAACATGTAAAAAATACCTTAATTAGTTCTTTGGAACGTCTTCATCTGCCAATTTTAGTACAACAAGCACAGAACAAAAATTTACATATTCATGATATAAATTTTTGTCAAATACATTCTATGGAAAATAATGCTATTTTATATGTTTGTGGACATTGCTAATCTGTCGTCTTCCTTGCCGCATTGCATCTTTGAATATTGGATATAACAGTAACAATATTATCATGTCTCTCGTTCATATCATCGGCCATATTGCGAATTACCGCCCGGTGTCTTCCTGATGCCCTCAGCGTCCAGAATTTCGGACTGGTGCAATGCGTGCACTCCCCTTCCTCAGGCTTACCGCAACAAGAGTCAGACTCTGGTGGGAGTAGCGTGAGCTTTATCTTTTTATTATACTTCGACGTCATTTTGTTCATCTGTTGTTGTCCAATATAAGTTCGTACGATCCCTTCATGAAGTTTGATATCATATTGGAATCTCATTTTACCGTTTTTTGATTGCACTCTTGTGATGGAAGTCATTATAAAGT
>Ga0209091_10002253_pt1 | contig 16367 bp, 26 predicted proteins | sample ArcticOcean_MG_C_6_FD_187438 | JGI IMG/M metagenome (GOLD analysis project Ga0209091, IMG submission 187438) | Marine microbial communities from western Arctic Ocean - ArcticOcean_MG_CB8_128 (SPAdes) (version 2) | ecosystem: Environmental > Aquatic > Marine > Oceanic | place: Arctic Ocean...
AAAAAGCAGATAACTTACAATTAGCAGAAGAACAATTATTTAAACTATATGCACTATTTCAAAATACTAAATTTGAAGGAGAAATTAATTATCCTGATTCATTTAACATTAGAGATTATGCTGCTGATCTTGCTTATTACCAACAAGCTAAAGCATTAAACATTGGTTCTCCTACTTTTAATAAAGAAGTTGATAAAGAAATAGCTAGAGCAGTAATAGATGATGATGAAAAACTAAATGAGATATTTGAAGAAATAGATATTAAATCAGAGGTTGGAGAATTTACACAAGACGAAGTAGTAGAGGAAGATCAAGCAATAGAACAAGAGCAGATATAAAAAAGGCGACCATTAAGATCGCCTAATTAATTATTTTATTATACAGCTACCCACAAAGTTTTTATTAATGGCAGTTCTTCTTTTGTTTCATCACAATAAACACGACCATTTAAATTTTGTCTCCAACCTTTTTTGGCTTTGGTAAGATCAAAAAGATTAACTGGAAATTCATGTTTCTTTTTAAATTGAAATAAATGTTTCCAATCTTGTTTGCAAACTTTGGCACATTTAAAAGCTAACTCAATTTCATCTGTGCCTTGATACCATGAACAACCACCACCAATAGTTATTATTCCTAATACTGTTGATTCTTTTGTTTGGGTTTCTTCTTTTTTCATTTTCTCTCCTTTTGTTATTTATATTTATTTATATATAATTATACCATGCCCACTTTTTGGAAATGCCCTAGAAGTTAGCAAAGTCAATAAAGGCAAGAATAAAAAAAAATAAGTAGCCACCATCAATCAAACTAAATGCACTTAAATAAAAGAAAAGGCTTTTTTTGTTTTTTGAGTTTTTATTTTTTTTATGATAAAGACTTGTATATGGCAGATATAATCCAAAAAACTACTCAATACCGAATCAAGCAAATAGAACTTGCTGAAGCAGAATTTTATAAAACATTAATCAAAACATTAGACAAGATAGAGCAAGAAGTAGTATCACTTGCTGGAAAATTACCTTTAACAGATGGAAAGTTAATAGAACTACAAGCTGCTATTGCTATTAGACCACAGATCAAAGCTATTCTTGAAAGAGAATATTTAGCATGGTCAGATACAGTTGTTAGAAAAGGCTTTAATAAACAAGCTAAAAGAATTGAGAAAACATTTAAACGAATTGGTAATATTCCTATTGAGTTTCAAGAATTAACTAAAGGAGATTTATCTTTAATTCAAAATTTAAAGCAACAATACTTTACACAGTTTAAAGATGTTTCAAATACATTCACAAGAAGATTATCAGAAAAGGTTTATCAGAATACATTAATAGGTTCAGATTTTACAGTATTACAAAAAGAATTAAGACAAACTATAAATGGAATCTATGCAAGTTCAGATGATGTAGAAGCACAGAAATTAGTTGATTATATAAATAAAAATAAGTTTAATAAATCAAAACAATCAGAAGTTGATAAAGCAGTTCAATCATTACAATCTAAATTTGCTAGAGATCGTACTGGAGAGAACATGAAACGATATGCTGGACAGATTTTAAACGATTCTTTAAGAGATTTTGATGCAACATTAAACTTTAATAAGTCAAATGATGCTGGTTTAACTTATGTTAAATACTATGGAGATGTAATTCCAACGACTAGACAGTTATGTAGAAATGTAGTAAGTGGAGTATATAACAAAAGACAAGGTGGACTTTTCACTATTGACGAAGTTAGAAAAATTTGGTCAAGCACAAGTTGGAAAGGTAAAAAGTCTGGTAATCCTTTAATAGTTCGAGGGGGTTATAATTGCCGACACCAATGGAGTTATGTCAATCCTGATTGGTATAATAAAGCTGGAGAACTAATAATATAAACTAAATAGGAGTCTTATGACGCAAGAAACAGAGGTAGTTCAACCGAAAAACGAACAAACAGAAGCACCAAAAGAAGAAGTAAAAGTAGAAGCACAAGCAGAAACACCAAAGCAACAAACTTTTACACAAGAGCAATTAGATAACATAATCAAAACTAGACTAGAAGCTGAACAAAGAAAAACACAAAAGATTCTTGAAGCAGAAGCATCTCAAAAATCAGAACTTCTAAAAGAACAGCAATTAAAAGAAGCAAAATCTAAAGCTGATATTGAAAAGATTATGCAAGATAGATTATCTGAAAAAGACATAGAAATTAATAAATATAAAGATCAGATGAAAAAAGAGAAAGTTGATAACTCAATTCTATCTATTGCTAACGAACATAAAGCTATTAATGCTGGACAAGTCGTATCTTTAATTAAAAATGAGATCAAATATAATGATGATGGTAGAATAGAAATTCTTGATAATAATTCTAATGTGAGATATAACTCACAAGGAGAACTATTAACAATACAAGATAAAGTTAAAGAGTTTTTAGATGCTAACCCACATTTCCGTCAAGGGTCTTTGTCTGGTTCAGGAAGCCAGAGTAGTGTCGAGGGTAAAACTGTAAAACCTTTCAACATTCAGGACTTGGACATGAGTAAGTCAGAAGATCGTGCTACATATGCTAAATACAAAAAAGCACGAGATGAAAGACCTACTCAAATTATATTAAACAAATAAAATAAAGGATAAAGACTATGGCTAACGAAACAACGGCTGCTACAGTATCAGAACTGTATACAGCAATAATCGCAGAAGCCCAGTTTGTCATTCAAGAGCAATCTTTGATGAGAAATTTGGTTAAAAACTATACAATAAGTGGTGGTGGGAAAGCAATTCAAGTTCCTATCTACCCAGCAATCTCAGCAGCAGCAGTAGCAGATGCAACTGATCTGGGCAATACAGCAATAAACCCTACAGAAGTAACTATCACAGCAAGTGAAGTTGGTGTTATGACTACACTAACTGACATGGCTAGAAATAGTGCATCAAGAAATGTAGCAGCAGACATTGGACAATTATTTGGTAAAGCAATCGCTAAAAAAATTGACGTTGATCTACTTGCTTTGTTTGATGGGTTTTCACAAACAGCTGGAAGTGCGTCAGCAGTTTTAGCACCAGCAGCTATCTTTAATGCAGCAGCAGTTTTAAGATCATTAGGACTACCAGTAAATGAGTGTTATGCAGTAATGCACCCTCATGTAGCTTACGATCTTAAATCAGGTATGACTAATACTTTTGCTGGTTTAGATACTGAAACTTCTAATGAAGCATTAAGAAGTGGATACATTGGACAACTTGCTGGAATTCAACTTTTTGAATCTGCAAATATGGCAAACACAGGTACAGTTGGGGATTACAAAGTTGGTATATTCCATAAAGACGCACTTGGTCTAGCTATGATGCAAGATTTGAAAATTGAAATTCAAAGAGATGCATCTTTACGTGCTGATGAAATTGTTGCGACAGCAGTATATGGAGTTGCCGAGTTACATGACTCTTATGGAGTTGAGTTACACGTTGATTCTAGTATTGTTAGTCCGTAATTTAAGACTTATATCTGGTGGGCGAGAAATCGCCCATTGGACAAACACATAGGAGAATATTATGAATAAAGTTAAGTTAAAAAAAGGCGATAAAATCATAGAAAGATTACAAGTTGATTATGAAGCTAATGTTGCAAATTGGGAAGCAAGAGGTTTTACGTTAGCATCAGATGAAACAAAAAAAATTAAAGAAGTAAAAGAAGTTGTGCAAGTATCTGAAGATAAAACTTATGAAAACGAAACAGTAGTACAATTAAAACCAAAAAAAAGAAAAGAGAAAAAGAAATGAAAAACTTACAAAAATATATTAAACTAGCAGAAGATAATCCTAAAGTAAGTGCTGGTATTATAGTAGGAATAATCTTATTAATTTGGATATTCTAATATGGCAAACTTTACTGGTGCAAATGTAATAGTAGCTGCTGATGTAACAAAGTATCAACCAGATGCCTTTGACTTTGGTATTGCAAATAACGCAACAGAAACAGTTAATTTCTATGCTCAAACTACTAATGATATATTAAGAGAATTAAGAACTAAATGGTTTCCAGTATATAAAAATAATATTTATACAGATATTACAGCATTACAAACTGCTGAAATGGATAATACAAAAATTAATTTAGATCAGTTTGAACGTGCTGGTGTTTATCTATTCTTATCAAGATTCTTTTTACCAGCATTAACTAAATTTAGACCAGAAACAGATAAAGATAGATTTGAAAGAATGAGTGAATTTTATGCTTCTGAATATGCAAAAGAAATGAGATCAATATTAGAAGATGGTGTTGAATACGATAATGATTCAGATGCTAGTATCTCTGTAGGCGAAAGAGAAGTTTTACATGGATATAGACGATTAACTAGATAAATGGCTTTAGAAGTAAAAATCAAAACTAATTCAGAGTTCATTAAAAAACGATTCAAAAGAATAGAGAGAAAATTTAAAAGCATTATTGAAAAAGGAATACTACAAGGTGGTTTTCAATTATTAGATATTATCAGAACTAAAACTGCAAAAGGAATAGACTTTAGAGATAGACCCTTTGCACCTTACTCACAAGGTTACTTAAAACATCTACAAAAAAAGGGCTATCCAACAAAAGTAGATTTATTTTATTCTGGTAGAATGTTGGGTGCTTTAACTCCTAGTGGAAAAACAATTAGAAAAACAGGAACAAATAAAGTATCAGTAGGATTCAGTAATAGTCAAATGCTTAAAAGAGCAGTATTTAATCAAGTGTTAGGAAAAAATAAGAGGGAATTTTTTGGATTTAATGATAGAACTGCTAATATAATAGGCAGACAATTTAATAAATTTGTAGCCAAAGAATTTAGGAAGGCAAGAATATGAGTATAAGAGAAGATATAGCAGCAAACTTATTATCAGTTATTTCAAACATATCTAGTCCAGCAATTAAAAAAGCTACTAGACAACCTTTCTTGTTAGACGAATTATCTATGCAACAATACCCAGCAGTTATAGTTCAGACATCAGAAGAAAATAGAGAGGATAGTGAACTTGGAAGTGGTGCTAAAACAAGACATGGTACGATTGATTTTGTAATATTAGGATTTGTTAAAGGTGCAGAAGCTAATATAGATACTGCAAGAAACGCATTAATTACAGCTATTGAATCTGCAATAGAAGCTGATATTACAAGAGATGGTAACGCACTTGATTCGGAAGTAGTACAAGTAGAAACAGATGAAGGTTCTTTATTTCCAGTAGGTGGAATAAAAATGACAATTAGATGTATGTACGAGTATCAATCAGGAACACCATAAGGATATAACAAATGAATATAGAAAAAATATTAGATAAAATAACTAAAAAAATAGATCAAGTAGAAAAACTACATGACAAAGAGTCTATGCTTTGCGAACAAGTAAAAGATTTAGTTGAAGAAATTAAAGAGAACTATGTAGAGGAAGAAGATCAAACATGGGAAAAAGAAGATAATGATGAAGATTTAGATGACGAAGAAGATGAAGAAGATATTGACGAGGAAGATGAAAAGTAATAAAAGGACTTATGGCTAAAGATATTAAACTATATAAAGATGGTGCAGAAATAAGTATTAATGAAACTCAACTTGAAAATTTTTTAAAATTAGGTTATAAACAAACAAAAGAAGAAAAACCTAATGAAGTAAAATCTTCTTTTAAACAAAAACAAATTAAAGATAAGGATTAAAAAATGGCGACACACTTTGGTAAAGAAGGAGTAGTAACTGCTGGTGGAACTGGTATTGGCGAACTAACTGGTTACACACTTGAAACTACTGCTGATGTTGTAGAAGATACTCAGTTATCAGATTCAACTAAATCGTTTGTAACAGGAAGAACATCATTTTCAGGAAGTTTAGACATGAGTTATGATGAAACTGATACTCCACAACAAACATTAACTGCTGGAACTACAATAGCTTTTATATTAGCACCAGAGGGTAATGCTTCAGGAGATGAAACTTTTACTGGTTCAGGAATTGTTACAGGAATGAGTGTCAATGTTACATTAGATGGAATAACTACTAGAACAGTTACTTTTCAAGGCACAGGAACTTTATCAAGAGGAACAGCTTAATCTAATTTATGTTAGTTATAGACAGGGTTAAATCCCATTTTGAAACTCTTAAAACTATTACAATAGAAGTCGAACAATGGAAAGACGAGCATGGAAATGCTAGTATATTCTATTCAGAACCATTAACTCTTGAAGAAAAAAACATTATCTTTAAAAAGTCTAATAACTTTCAAGACTTAACTATTCTAGTTGATTTACTTATAATGAAACTCCAAGTAAAAAATGACAAAGGAGAAATGATTAAAGCCTTTGATGCTTTGGATAAATTTGCTTTAAGAAAAAAAGCAGACTCCAATGTTATAGCTACTATTGCTAATCAAATTCTTGCAGATACCTCATTCGAGGAAGCCGAAAAAAAGTAGATAGCGACCCTGAAATAAGGTCGCTTTTAGTAGTAGCAGACAGACTCCACATTCCAATTCAACAAGTTCTTGATATGCCAGTTAGTCATTATAATTTATGGTTAGCTTACTTGAAAAAAGAGCAAGATCAGTATAAAAGAAACCAATCACTAGCAGAAGCAAAGAATTATAAATAATGGCACAACAACTTAAAATAGACATTGTAGCAAAAGATAAGTCGAAACAGGCTTTAAATGGTGTTCAAGGAAGTTTATCTAAAGTTAAAAGTGCAGTATTTAATTTGCAAAATGCTTTTATTGGTTTGGGTGCTGGACTTGCTATTAGATCATTAGTTAATACAGGAAAACAAATAGAAGGATTAAAAGTAAGATTAAAATTCTTATTTGGTAGTGCTAAAGAGGGTGGTAAAGCATTTGATGAAATGGCAAAGTTTGCTGCTAAAGTTCCTTTCTCACTAGAGGAAATTCAAGCTGGTTCAGGTGTTCTTGCAGTTGTTTCTGAAGATGCAAAAGAAATGGCTAAACTTATGAAAATTACTGGTAATGTTGCAGCAGTAACAGGACTAGATTTTAAAACTACAGCAGAACAAATTCAAAGATCAATGAGTGCTGGTATTAGTGCTGCTGATCTATTTAGAGATAGAGGTGTTAAAGGTATGTTAGGTTTCAAAGCTGGTGCAGTAGTATCAGTAGAAGAAACAGCAGCAGCATTTGATAGAGTCTTTGGTAGAGGTGGAGAGTTTGATGGTGCAACTGACGCATTAGCAGCAACATTTGAGGGTACTCTTTCAATGTTAGGAGATTCATTTTTCAATTTTAAAAGATCAGTATTAGATGCTGGTTTTTTTGATGAACTAAAAATACAATTTAAACTTTTAGATAACTTTGTAAAAGCAAATGAACAAACATTTAAAGAATTTGGACAAACAATCGGAAAAGGTTTATCAAGTGCATTAAGAGGAACTGTTGAAGTTTTAAAATTTTTTCAAAGAAATATGACAGCAATAATTGAAACTATAAAAATATTAATAGCATTTGCTTTAATTAAATTTTTTATAAGTCTATCTATTGCTATTAAGGGTGCAACTGTATCTATGTTAGCTTTTAATTCAGCAACTAAAAAAAATCTTCTTATAGGTGGTGCAGCTATTGTAATTATAAATTTACAAAAGATTATTGATTTAATCAAAGAATTAACAGGTGCAGAAATGGAAGCTGCTGAAAATGCTGAAAAAATGAAAGAAATATTTATTGCATCATTACCACCAATATTTGAAGTTAAAACTCAATTTCAATTAATTAAACAAGCAATAATAGAAACAATAGATAAAGTCAGAGAATTAACTCATAAGAGATTAGACGAATTAGAAAAGAAAAGTCAAAATATTAAAAATATAATTGCTGAAGGTTTTCTAGGTGGAATCAAAGCCACTTCACAGGCTCTTGCAGAAACTCTTGTATTGGGAAAAAATTTAGAAGAAACATTTAGAAAGATGGCACAAGGAGTTCTAGTTAAAATAACTGCACATTTAATAGAACAAATTGCTTTAATGGGAATAAAAAAATTACTTGATAAAGATCAAGTTAAACAAGCAGCAGAATATGATAATTTAATTAGAAAACAAAACACCAATCTAAAAAGACAAATCGTACTTAATGCTATGTCAGGAGGGGGTGGTGGTTCAGGATTTAAAATGTTTGCTAGTGGTGGTGCAGTATCAAAAGGACAACCAATCGTAGTTGGAGAAAATGGTGCTGAAATGTTTGTACCAAATCAATCAGGACAAATTACTCAATCAGCTAGAGGTGGTTCAGGTGGTGGAAGTACAACAGTTAATTTTAATATTAATACAGTAGATGCTAGAGGATTTGATGAACTACTAACTCAAAGTAGAGGAACAATAACTCAATTAATTAATCAAGCTGTTAATGAGAGAGGTGCGAAAAGTATTATATAATGTCTGGTGCTTTCCCTATATCAACTGCTAAATTTGGAACTTTAGGAATAAAGTCTATTCAAAATACTATTATATCTAAATCAGTATCAGGTAAAAGATTAGTAAGACAAATTGATAATCAAAGATTTGCTTTCACAGTTCAAATTATTACTGGAACTAGATCAAGCACTTATGGAGAGTTGATGGCTTTTATAATGAAACAAAGAGGCCAGAAAGAAACTTTTACAATCATACCACCAGAAATAGAAGATGCTAGAGGTAATGAATCTGGTACAGTTTTAATAGATGGTGTTCACGCAGTTGGAGATACAACGATTGCTATGAATGGACATAACAACGACAATCCACACGCATTTAAAGCTGGAGATTTTTTAAAGTTTGCAAGTCATTCTAAAGTTTATATGGTTGTAGCAGATGTTCAGGCATCTAGTAATGCTTCAACAGTAACAATAGAACCACCTTTACTTGTAGCACTAGCAAATGATTCAGTAGTTACTTATGACAATGTTCCTTTTACAGTATCTTTAACAACTGACATTCAAGAATTTGGAGTATCAGGTGCAGATAATGAAGGCAAATTATATTACGAGTACCAATTTGATGTTGAAGAAGCCTTATAGATGAAATATAAAGTAAAGTATTGGATTAGTGTTGATTTTTTAGCTGAAGAAATAATAGATGCTGATGACTTTAATGCTCAATCTTTTAATCAAGGAAAGTATAGAGACCCATCTAAAAATGCTACTTATACTGTCAATGATTCAATAAAAGTAACTAGAAAAACATTTGAGGAATATGACGAGAAGCCTGACAACAGCATTAAAGAACGAATTAGCGACTAATGATATTAGACCATTCCACCTTATTACACTTGGGTTTGGTACTCCTATTAATATTACAGATTGTTCATTTCCATTAACATCATCTATATCAGGTGGTTCAGTTACATATTTAACAAGTGATTTTATATTAGGTTTTTCTAATTTTACAGAACAAGCAGATGTAACTAAATCAAGTTTAACAATATCTTTATCAGGTGCAGATCAAACATTTATTTCAGTTTGTTTAGGGGAGAATGTAGTCAATGATGCTGTAACTATTTTTAGAGGTTTATTAGCTGATGATAATTCTATTATTGCAGACCCATTTCTTTTATATTCTGGTAACATAGAAAGTTTTTCTGTAAATGAATCTGAAACAGATAGCACAGTTAATTTAGCAGTAGTATCTCATTGGGCAGACTTTGATAAAAAGAATGGTCGTAAAACAAACAACACATCACAACAAAGATTCTTTAGTGCAGATGTAGGAATGGATTTTAGTTCTGAAACAGTACAAGATATTAAATGGGGTAAAGCATAATGGGTTTTGGAAATTTTTTTAAATCAGCAGTTAGTATTGTAACAAGAGCATTTATATCTAATCCTATTGTTTCATTAGTTGTTAGTGTTGCAATAGCTTGGGTAATGCGACCTAAAGTTCCTGAACAACCAGACTTTGGAACTAATGACTTTGATAATTATGAAAAAGGAATCTTATTAAACAAACAATCTAATGACGCAAACATTCCTGTAATCTATGGAGAAAGAATGATTGGTGGAACTAGAGTATTTCTTGAAACCTCTGGTACTGATAATGAATTTTTATATATGGCTATTATTTTATCTGAAGGAGAGATAAACGATATAACAGAAATAAGAATAGATGATAAAGTAGTTACATGGTCAGGCGATCTAGCAGATAACACTCAAAGAACAGTAGCAAGTAATGATGCTAATTTTTATAAAGACTCTGCAAGTTATATTACAGTAGAACCACATTATGGAACTGATGGTCAATCAGCATCAAGTTTATTATCAACATTATCTTCTTGGGGAAGTTTACATAAACTATCTGGTCTTTCTTATTTAGCTTTAAAATTTAAGTGGAATCAAGACGCATTTACAGGAATCCCAAAAGTACAATCAGTAGTACAAGGTAAAAAAGTAGTAGCTTACAATTCAAGTTCTGTTGCTCAAACTGCTGCATTTTCAAATAACCCAGCATGGTGTTTATTAGATTACTTAACTAACGAAAGATATGGAAAAGGTTTAGCAATAGCTAATATTGATATACCAAGTTTTTATACTGCGTCAGGAATCTGCGATACAGATGTTACAGCTTATGGTTCAACTACAATAGATGTTATGGATTGTAACGCAATTATTGATACATCAAGTCCAGTTATAGATAATGTTAGAGAATTTTTAAAAGGTTGTAGAGGTTATCTTCCTTATGTCGGTGGAAAATATAAATTAATTGTTGAAACAACAGGGTCATCATCAATTACAGTTACAGAAGATGATATTATTGGTGGTTATACTTTAGCAAGTCCAACTAAAAACTCAAAATATAATAGAGTTATTTGTTCTTATGTTAATCCTGATAGAAACTATCAAGTAGATGAAGTTCAATTTCCTGAAATAGATGATAGTGGATATTCAGCAGCAGACAAACACGCAGCTATGAAAACAGTTGATGGTGGATTCTTACTTGAAGGAAGATTTGATTTAAAAAATATAACAAGTCCATATCAAGCATTAGAACTAGCAGAAGTTATATTAAGAAGATCAAGAGAAGCATTAGGTCTAACAATCAATGTTAGCTTTAGTGCTTATGATGTGGCCATAGGAGATATTTTAGGAGTAACACATTCTAGCTTGGGATTTTCAAACAAACAATTTAGAGTATTAGGAATTAATTTTAATGCTGATTTTACATTAGGTTTAGATTTAATGGAACACCAAGACTCTCATTATACATGGGCTACTAAAACACAAGTAGCATCAACACCTAGTACAAACTTACCTAATCCATTTGTTATTCAACCACCAGCAAGTGTTACATTAGATGATGAATTAATTGAATATAATGATGGAACTGTAATTGTAGCTTTAAATGTAACTGTTGGTGCAAGTACCGATAGCTTTGTTGATTACTACCAAGTGGAATACAAGTTAAGCACAGATTCAGATTATATTATCTATGCACAAGGTTCAGGATTAAATCATAGAGTCTTAAATGTAATTGACCAAAAGATTTATAATGTAAGAGTTAAAGCTGTAAATACTTTAGGTGTATCATCAACTTATGTAACAGCAACTAGAACTATTGTAGGTGCTATTGAACCACCACAAGATGTTGAAGATTTTTCTTGTAATATTTTAGGACAAGAAGCACATTTATCATGGACACAAATACCAGATTTAGATTTAGCTTATTATCAAATTAGATATTCTCTTGTAACAGATGGAACAGGAGATTGGGCAAACTCTGTATCTTTAGTTGAAAAAGTATCAAGACCAGCAACATCAATTAATGTACCAGCAAGGGTTGGAACTTATTTAATTAAAGCAGTAGATAAACTTGGAAACTTTAGTTCTAATGCAACAGCTATTATTTCTAATGTTACAGGGATTCAAAACTTTAACGCAATAACTTCTGTATCTGAACACCCAGATTTTGATGGAACATTAACAAATACAGCAATAGTAGATGACACTTTAAGATTAGATTCTTCAGAATTATTTGATTCAGCTAGTGGAAACTTTGATGCAGAAACAACTAGATTTTTTGATTCAGGTGTAGCTAATGCAGACTTCTTTGCAAGTGGTAATTACTTATTTGCAGATGTAGTTGATATAGGTTCTAAACATACTTGCAGACTTACAGCTAGTTTAACACAAACTTCAGATGACCCAGACGATTTATTTGATAATAGAACAGGATTATTTGATTCTCAAAATTCTAGTTTTGATGGAGATACACCAGCTAATTCTAATGCACATATTGAGATCGCAACAAGTGATGATAACTCTACATATACATCTTTTCAAAACTTTGTAATTGGTAACTATACTGCTAGATACTTTAAATTTAGAGTTGTTTTAACTTCAAGCGATTTAGCTTCAACTCCTGTGGTATCAGCAGTATCAGTTACAATAGATATGGAAGATAGAATATTTAGTGGAAACGACATATCATCTGGTGCTGGAACTAAAACTGTTACATTTACAAACCCTTATAAAACTGCTAATTATGCACTAGGAATTACAGGACAAGGAATGGCAACTGGAGATTTCTTTTTAGTAGAATCAAAAACTATTAATGGATTTAACGTAACTTTTAAAAATGCAAGTGGTTCAGCAGTATCTAAAACATTTGATTTCATTTGCAAGGGGTTCTAAAAAGGGATATAAGAAAACATTATGGCACAACACGATTATAACATAGCAAACGCATCATTTCCCACAGTTAGAACAGATATAAACAATGTTTTATCTGCTGTTAATTCATCTAATTCAGGTTCTTCAAGACCTAGTAGTGCTGTCGCTGGAACTATCTGGTTAGATACTTCTGGTGCTGCAACTGCTCAACTTTTAAAAATGTATGATGGTGCTGCTGATATTCTTTTAGGAACTATTAATTTTACAGCTAATACTATTGATTGGGCAGATTCAACAATTACTCTTGGTGCAAACTCGGTTGATTCAGATAACTATGTTGATGGAAGTATTGATCAAGAACATTTAGCAAATCAAGTTGTGAATGAAGCTAAACTTCAAATATCTAACGCACCACAAAACGGATATATGCTTACAGCACAATCTGGTAATACTGGTGGAATGACTTGGGCAGCAGCACCAGCAGCAGACTTTGGTTCTATTGGAGAACACGCATTACCAAGTGCTGATGATACTTACAATTTAGGAAGTGCATCTCACCAATGGGCTAACATTTATACTGGAGATTTACATTTATCTAATGAAAGTAAAGCCGAAGGTAATATTGTTGATGGCACAACTGGAAATTGGACTATTCAAGAAGGTTCAGAAGAACTTTATATCCTTAATAACAAATCAGGAAAGAAATATAAGTTTAATCTGACGGAGGTTTAAACATGGCAATTATTTCTAATGCAGTAACGATTGCAGATGCTGGAGCATTTTCAGTTAATCTAGGCTCAATGGTTCATATTAAAACTTTAACTGCTAGTAGTTCTGGAACATTGTCATTCGTACATGGTACAGCAGATGTAGTGTTGGATAGCACATATCCTATTTATAAGTTTGAGTTTATTAATATTCACCCAGCTACAGATAATACTCAATTTATGTTTAATTTTAGTGTAGATACTGGAAGTAATTATAATGTTTCTAAAGTTCATACTGTTATAGACGCTTATCATAGTGAAGATAATAGTGATTCGTTATTAGGATATTCAACAGCACATGATATGGTTGGTACTGGATTTGCAAAGTTTAATTATAATACTGGAAACGATGCAGATCAATCTGTAAGTGGAAATTTTACTATATATAATCCGAGTTCTACAACTTTTGTAAAACATTATATTGCAGATACAAGTACCATTCTTAATGTAAATTATAACAGACACGCATTGGTAGCTGGTTATGGAAACAGTACAAGTGCTGTTGACGCATTACAATTTAAAATGAGTTCTGGAAACATAGATTCTGGTAAAATTAAACTCTACGGAATAAAGGATTCATAATGGCAGTAGTATCAAACGGAACAACTATAATAGATGCTGGTGCTTTAGGAAGTGGTGTAGCAACTGGTAAAATGATTTTAATTAAAACCTTAACTGCTTCAAATAGTGCTAATTTAACGTTTCATGATGGTACAGATTCTGTTGTATTTGATGATACTTATGATCAGTATATATTTAAGTTTATTGATATTCATGTTGAAGAAAATGGTAGGTTCTTGCAATTTCAAGCAAATGCTGTTGGGGCAAGTGGTTTTAATGAAACAGTTACAAGTACAGCTTTTGAAGCTTATCATGCTGAAGATAATAGTTCTGCGGGTCTTGGGTATAGTGCTGCTGGCGATGAAGCACAAGGAACTGGTTTATTACATTTAAATAATGGTTCCACTGATAATGATAATGATAGTTGTTTAGTAGGAACTTTAAGAATTTTTAATCCTAGTAGCACTACTTTTGTAAAACATTTTATAGTAGAAACAAATAATGTAATAACTGCACAATCAGACCATAGTTTTTTTAGTGGTTATTTCAATACAACAACAGCCATTGATGAAGTAAAATTTGAATGTAATTCTGGAAACTTTAATGGAATTATAAAATTATATGGAATTGGAGTATAGATGGGTTTAATTAGTAATGGTTCAACAATATTTGATGCTGGAAGTATGGCTGCTGGTTTTGGTAGTAGTATGACATTTATTAAAAAGCTAACAGCTTCTAGTTCTGGTACTTTATCTTTTGTTCATGGTAGTGGTGGTGTGGTGCTAGATGATACTTATAAGGAGTATATATTTAAGTTTATTAATATACACCCAGCAACAGACGGTGAACCTTTAACTTTTCAAGCAGATACTGGAACTAATACTAATTATAATCAAACAGTAACAAACACTTTTTTTAGAGCAAGACATAATGAAGGAGATTCTGCTACTGAATTAGCATATATAGCATCTTATGACCAAGCACAAGGTAGTGCATTTATAAGAATGAATGGTGGTCTTAATGCTGATGCTGATGGAAATGGGTGTGCAACTTTACATTTATTCAACCCAAGTTCTACAACTTTTGTTAAACATTTTTTGTTAAATTCAGTAAATATTACAGATGGTGATTTTGCTGAAAATGCCTTTAGTAGTGGATATTTTAATACTACAACTGCTTTAACAAGATTTCAATTTAAAGTAGCTAGTGGAAATATTGATTCTGGAGATATTTGCCTTTATGGTATTGCTTAACAATTAACAATGGAGTATAAATAATTATGGCTAGACATCACAATATAAATGGAAACATAGTTCCTTTTACAGCAGAAGAAGAAGCAGCTAGAGATGCTGAAGAAGCAGATGTTCTTGCTGATGCACCAGCTAGAGCATTATCTGAATTAAGAAATAAAAGAAATAGATTACTTGCTGAAACAGATTACCTAGCTTTATCTGATGCAACTTTAACATCTGATATGGAAACATATAGACAAGCATTAAGAGATTTACCATCTGGTAAAGATACTGTTGATAAATGTAGAAATGCTACATTCCCTACAAAACCCTAAAATTCAATAACTTTCACAAGGAGTTTAGATGCAATTATCAAAACATTTTACTTTAGAAGAATTTGAAAAATCACAAACTGCTACAAGAAAAGATATTAAAAATAAAGCTGGTAGTGGAGAGGTTAAAAATCTAGGCGATCTTTGTTATGAAGTGTTAGAGCCAGTAAGAGCAAAGTTTGATAAGCCAGTTACAATTACATCTGGTTATAGATCAGAGGAATTATGCGAAGCAATAGGTAGTAAAAAGACATCACAGCATACTACAGGAAACGCAGTTGATTTTGAAATAGCTGGTGTATCTAATCTTGAAATTGCACTTTGGATTTCTAATCACACTAACTTTGACCAGCTTTTGCTTGAATACTACACAGGAGAGCCATCAAGTGGGTGGGTTCATGTAAGTTTTGACTCTGAAAAAAATAATAGAAAACAAGTATTAACATTTGATGGAAAATCATATACTAATGGATTACCAGAGGCTAAATGGTCTGGTGGAAAATTAAAAAACTAGGAGAATATTATGCCAATGGGAAAAGGAACTTACGGAAGCAAAAAAGGTAGACCACCTAAAAAATCTAAAGTCAAAAAATCAAAAGCTAAAAAGAAAAAGTAATGAGCAAAAACGCATTACAAAAAATAGAATCACACGAGAAGCTATGTCGAATAATGCAGAAATTAACTCATGATAAAATTAACATAATAGAAGAAAGAGTAAAACGATTAGAAAAGATTTTACTAATTTGTACTGGCTCATTAATTACTGGAATGGGATATTTGATTATCACCATGTTAGGATTGTAAATAATTAAAAAAGCAGTACAACTTATAACTGTATGAAGAATAAAAGAATACTTGTTATTTCAGATATGCACATTCCTTATCATCATAAGGA
>Ga0209091_10002254_pt1 | contig 16363 bp, 12 predicted proteins | sample ArcticOcean_MG_C_6_FD_187438 | JGI IMG/M metagenome (GOLD analysis project Ga0209091, IMG submission 187438) | Marine microbial communities from western Arctic Ocean - ArcticOcean_MG_CB8_128 (SPAdes) (version 2) | ecosystem: Environmental > Aquatic > Marine > Oceanic | place: Arctic Ocean...
CGCCGCGTGTCAAAAAAACTCGAACGTGAGAGGAGTGGGCGTTGAAATCGACCCATTGGCGGCTTCAAACGCGAAGAAGAACGTTCAAAAAATGAATCTCGAACACCGAGTGGAAATTCGAGCGCAAGACGCCATGACCGTTACGGATGTCCATCGAGCGGATTACGTGTTTTTGTACCTGCTGCCGAAAGGGAACGAAAAGGTTGCGAAACTGTTACGAGAACGAATGAACGATCGGTGCAGAGTTATTTGTTACATGTTTAAGCTTCCAGATGACAAAGACGACAGGTTTTGGTCGAAACGATTGATGAAAGAAGTCGCGTTTGAAGACTCGCGGAAACGAGAGAGGAAAGGCGTGGACTCGAGTCGATATAATAGAATCTATGTGTACGGGAGTAAAAGAGAGACGGAGAGAAGAGAAAAGATTAGGAGAATAGTCCGAGTTGGCGTAGCCGTAGCCGTAGGAATAGTGTTCGGTAAACTGAAACTGTGGTAGTAAAAAGGAGCACAGAGTAGTGGTTGAGAAGTGGTGAACGTGTGTCCTCGTAAAAATATCTTCTTCCAACAGACTGACAGATCAAAGTGGCCCCTCCATTTTATTCGCAAAGAAGATTTTGTTCTCTCTCATTACTTCTCTCTTTCTCTCTCTCTCTCTTTCTCATCAGTATTAATTTAAACATTTACGCGCCTTTCGCGAAATCCAAACCTTTTCGGATGCTGTCTTTCAACTCCGACATCATACCGTCCAAGCCCGCTTGCTCGTACGCGGTCAACGCGCCCGTTCCGTGAATCTTCTCCACGCCTTCTCTCCCCAAACTCACCTTGGTGGCGAAAAACTCAACCCCTGGGACTACGTCCGACTCAACGTACGTGCATTCCACGACGCCGGCTTCGCCATTCTTCGCTCTCAAGCACGCGTCGCCAAACAACGCCCCGGCGTACGCCATACTCAACGTCGCCGAACCTTTACCAGCCTTGGCGGCGACGACTTCGGTCCCGCCGTCTTGCGTTCTCAACGTCAACTTTTCGATCTCGTCGTCCGTCAAAGCCGCTTTCGGCGTCGCTTGACTAAACAACGGCAAAATAGTCACCCCAGCGTGACCGCCAATCACCGGCACGTCCACTTTCGCCGTCTCCAACCCTTTCTTTTCCGCGTAAAAAGTCTTCGCTCTCACCACGTCCAGCGTCGTCACGCCGAACAATTTTTTCTTATCGTACACCCCTTTCTGCTTCAAAGTCTCCGCCGCGATCGGGACCGTCGAGTTCACCGGGTTCGAAATGATGTTCAACATCGCTTTCGGGCAATTCTCCGCGCACGCTTCCACTAAACCTTTCACGATGCCCGCGTTGATTTTGAACAAATCGTCTCGCGTCATCCCTGGCTTCCTGGGCACACCCGCTGGAATGATGACCAAATCGCAATCTTTCAAAGCGTTCTTCAACCCGTCCTCGCCGTCGTCCACTTGCGAATAACCTTTCACTTGCGCCTTGGTGTTGATGTGCGAGACGTCCGCGGCGACTCCCGGTGTGCCGGCGATGTCGTACAAGCGAAGTTCCGTCACAAGTGGGTTCATCTTCATGAGCAATCCGCACGGTTGGCCGATGCCGCCGGCGGCGCCGAGGACGGCGACTTTGTACCCTCTCGTTTGAGTGTGGTTCGAGAAAAGGCGAGTGGAGGAGGAAACGGATTTTAAGAGTCTTCTTGCTGAGGCCATGATTGTTGTTTCTATAATCGTAAGCGTTTTGCGTCGGGGAATACAAAAATATGGGGAGATTTCTGATCGGAATCGGACTCGAATAGAGTGGGATCGGACCCATCGAATAGGAAAAATACGCTTCGCGTCTCTTTTTTACAAGCTTGGCTTTGTGTTTCTCTTTCTTTCTTTCTTTCTCTCTCTCTCTCTCTCTCTCTCTTTGTGTGTGTGTTTATGAGGTGTGTAAAGTTCCGTCTTCGTACGACCAGCCTTCTGGGAGAGGACAGTCGTTGTCGAGGAGGTATTGTACACAGTCGGGTTGTTTGTTCTCGTGCGCTCTTCGTACGGCGTACTCGTTCCACGGCGCTTTGGCGGTTTCGTGCAAGTACTTCAAACAGTCTAAGTGGCCGTTCTCGGCCGCACGCCCACACTCAATTCCGCTATATTGATCATACTTACGCTCAACAAGATATTCGAGTATGTGAAGATGACCATTTGAAGCCGCCCATTTGGCAGTCCAGGAATCCCAAGGCGCTTTGACTTCTTCGCGTAAGTATTTGAGGCACTCGAGATGACCGAATTCGGCAGCAAATGCACACGCGTCCGCATCGATAGGACACTGATTGGCAACGCAATACTTTATCATTTCCAGATTACCTTGACATGCGGCCGCATTAATCGTCCCTTTATCCCACTCACACTTTTTCTCCTCTCGCGCCCACTTGAGCAACTCGAGTTTATTCGTTTGAGCAACTTTCCAGCAGAACCATGTTTCGTCCCACCAACTCGACCACAACAATTTACGGTCCCACGCAACTTCCAAAGTCGATATCGACGACATCTCGTTCACTTTAAACCCTTTCTTCAAATCACCCGCGCGAGACGATCTCTTCACCAACTTTCTCGTTTCACTATTCACCTCGTACAAGAATTTCACATCATTCGAATTCAATCTCGGAAGAATGTGTTGGAAACAAATATCGTCGTTATTCACGATCAAATCCCACAAAAAAGAATCTCTCCGACCAATCATCCGTACTCCAGACGACGTGACCTTCTCGCGACGAGAGACGACAAAAACAGCGGCAGTTCTTTTCGTTCTTCTTCTTCTTTCTTCTCTCTCTCGTCTTCTTTTCCCACACGCATGTGAGTGAGATTGTTTTTCTCCGAGAAGTAAAAACTGCCGTTTTTTTTAGTTTTTTTCTCAATCAACTCTTTTCTCTCTCTCTCTCGGGGGAAAAAAAAATCATCTCTCTCTTTACTTCATTCTCTCACCCTCTGTGAAGAGTGCTTTATAAGTGTTCATTCATGGCAGACAACAAAGCGGGAGGAGGACCGCAGTCCGCGGAGGAACTCACCACGTTCGTCCAATCCATGCTCGCGCAAATGCAAAGTCGGTTTCAGCAGATGAGCGACGAGATCATCACGAAAATCGACGATTTAGGAAACCGAATCGAAGAGTTGGACGAGCAAGTGAGCAAGATGAGCGATCGAGAGAAGGAGGACGAGACGAAGTAGAGATTTGATGATTGAGAGAGAGAGAGAGGCGATTGGGGATTGGCGATGTGTGCATCTCTTTGTGATGAGATCCTTCTTTCGCGCGTTAAAATAGAGATAGCGAGTAGCTCCTTTTTGTACAACATAAAACAGTGTTCCCTATGTATAGTTGAAAAGTTATTCGTCGTCGTCGTCGTCGTCGTTATCGCCCCATTCGAATTCAGCTTGGGCATTCGCGCTGTACGGATCATCCTCGTTGTTGATTTCGTCGTCCTCGCCGTTTTCTCGTCGCTCTTTCGCTTCTGCCATCTCCCGCTGTATTTGTTCCATCGCTTCCTCGGTGTCGAGTTCTTCTTCTTCTTCTTCTTCCTCCTCTTGTTCCGGTTCGGATTCGGGTTCAGATTCCTCCGCTTCTCGCGCTTCCTCTTTTTCTTCTTCTTCTTCTTCTTTTTCTTTTTCTTCTTTCTCCGTTTGTTCATCGCGCTCCTGTTTGTCATCGGCGACTGTTTCCCGTTCGGCGGCTTCTTTTTGCCGTTTCTTTTCCTCCTCGGCAAACGCCATTTTCCGTAAGTTTGCTTCGTTTTGTAACTCCCACTCTCGTTTCTGCTTCTCCTCCATCGCTCTCGCTTCGGCGTATTCCAACTCTTTTTGCTTTTCGTATTCGACTGAGTCGTGGTACGTTCGACTCGCGGACGCGTGCGGGTCGTCGTTGCCGCCGTAATAATCTCCTTCGGCTGCTCTTTGTTCTTCCTCTTCTGACACCGTCGACGCCGCGTTTTCACTCTCCATCTCCTCGAACACTTCTCTCTCTCTGTCGTCCAGAGGAATTCCAGCGGAGCGCTTCGAAATGACTCGCTGTCGTTCGTCTAACGACGAAAGCCCTCTTTCGGCATTGTTGTTGTTGTTGTTGTTGTTCAATAACGGCACCGCGCTCTCGTCGAACACCTTCATCAACAAAAACACCCACCCGAGTAAACACGCGATCAAAACAGTCATCCACAAGAACAGTTTCATCAAGCTTCCGTACAGGCCAGATTTGAATTTATTCTTCACGTGCAAGCAATACACGCTCGCGTCTGCACTTCCAGATAAAACAACGTCACCTCTCGCGTTCCAGGATATGGTCGTGACGAAGATCATGTGCGCGTTTCGCGCCGCGGCGATGCGTTTCAACGAACGTTTTCTCGAGTTGGAGCTTTGTTTTCTTAATCCTCCACCATCAAAGGCGACGACGTCGCCTTCGGCACTCCCGCACGCGTGTCGAGAACCGTTCTTATTCGCTGCGTATGCAGATATCGGCGCGTCCCGGAACGCGCGAATCGCAGCCATCGGCGTCCAATTGGTTGTCTCAAATTTCACTAAATACCCGACGCCGTCGATGTTGATCCCGCAAAAGAAAAACTCCCCGGTATTCGAAAAGCTCGCCCCTCGGAAAACTTTCAAACAGTTTGGTTTTCTCGAGGACGACGGAAACCCTTTGCAGTTAAATCTAGCGCTGGTTGGATCCGGCAACGCCGTAATCCTTTCACCTCTTTCAATCGACCACATGATGGCGCCTTTCGTCGTCTTTTGGGGTTGTTCTCCTTGTTGTTGTTGTTGTTGATTTTGTTGTTGTTGTTGTCCGTTACTATTACTACTGTTATTACTACTCCCAATCCTCTCCGCGGCGCAACTCACAATCACCCTCTCGTCTGGACTCCACGCGATATCCGTCACCGCCGCTCCGCTCTCGTGCGCGCCCAACTCCATGTCCACCTCTAAACTCGGCCACTGCACAATCTTCACCTCGCCCGTCTCCAATCCAATCGCCAATTGCCTCCCACTGGGAGAAAAAACCGCACACTTCACATCCCTATCGTCTGCCGTCAACGCAACGCGTCTGGGAAACTCGTTCGAGCGAATCATGTTCACTTCGGGTCGGTTTCGTAAATCCTCCGTCGAATCGTTCCTGCTCAACGGATTGTGATGGTTCAGACCATTCGTCGTCCCTGAGTTCAAATTCCGTTCCATTCGAAACACCCCGATCGAGCCTCCGAACACGCAGACGACAAAAACGCCGTCCGGATGTAACGCTAACCTTTGCGGCGCGTCGTCGTCCGTCGCGGCGGCTGTTATCGCCTCGGACACGCACCCATCGTGGAAGGACGACACCGTCACTAAGTTTCGAATGCCGGACGATTTCTTCCCTCCGCCACCGGCGACGAGGAAAAAAATGGAGTCGTAAAACACCGAGGCGTAGATCGGGAAGGAGAATTTCCGGCTGTGTGGTGGAGGTGGGGGTTTCTTTTTGCGAGGCATCGCGCGTGTGTGTATAAATATCTATCCTCTTTTCGCGTGTACGGTGTAATCTTTGCGCGTGGATCGAGAGATGTAAGTGCCGCCAATTGGTTCCGATTTTCCCCAAAGAAAGAGCAGAAAGAAACACGTAAACATCGAAAGATCACGATCACGACGAGCACACGAAAGAAAGAGAGAGAAAAAGAGATGCGCGTCGTTTATCTCCCTTACGCATTCAATTCGGCGAGAGCGGGTCTGTGCTAATAAAAGTAATATACTTTTCTGCGCTCCTTTCTGTCTCTCGTTTGCGTTCAAATGCAACTGTCGTTTCATCCAATCGGAGAACAAAAGAGACGAGTTTACGTTCCTTTTGGGAAGAAGAAGACAACGAGAAAGGATAACACGACGATGATGCGCGGAGTGTTCCGAGGAGGAGGACGAGGAGGCGTTTTATTACCTGCGTCTTTTCTCTCCGGAGGAGGAGTAAAGAGATGCAGTCACTCCTTAGTGGGAGGTTTTGTGGGAATACCTATGCCTACTGCAAAGTCTTGGCGAAGAGGAGGAATACTCGTATCGACATTCGCATCTTCGTCTTCGGTTGAATCATCTCTCGGAAGCAGGTCAACTTTATCCTCGAGTTCTGATGAAAGAAGAAAGAAGTCTTTGGTCATCGTCGAATCTCCGGCGAAAGCGAAAACGATTGAAAACTATCTAGGTAAGGACTACCGCGTGCTCGCGACGAGAGGACACGTGAGAGACTTGGTGAACAAAGAAGGGAGCGTTGATTTTAACAACAACTTCGAGATGAAGTGGTCGCCGACCGTGCAGAATGCGAAATATATGAGGGAGATTTACGACGCGTGCAAGAAGTGCGATGCGGTGGTTTTAGCGACCGATCCGGATAGAGAAGGCGAGGCGATATCGTGGCACGTGCTGGAGATGTTGAAGAAGAAGAAGCTGTTGAGCGGCGAGGATAAAAAAGCAACGACGACGACGTCGTCGAGTGGTAGTAGTAGTAATAAGAGTAAGAGTAAGCACGTATCGAGAGTGACGTTTACGGAAGTTACGAAGAATGCAGTTTTAGAGGCGTTCGGGAAACCGAGGGAGATTGATTTACGGTTAGTGGACGCGTATTTAGCGCGAAGAGCTTTAGATTATTTATACGGGTTTACGTTGAGCGGCGTGCTTTGGAGAAAGCTACCGAACGCGACCAGTTTGTCGGCTGGAAGAGTGCAATCGGCGGCGTTGAGATTAGTCGTGGAGAGAGAAACGGAAGTCGAGGCGTTCGTTCCGAAACCGTATTGGTCGGTCCAGGCGACTTTAGGCGGGGAAAGCAGTCCAGACAGGAGCGCGTTCGACGCAAAGTTGCTCAGTTTCGAAGGGAAGAAAATTTCAAAGTTTACAATCGAAAGCGATGAGAACGCGGCAGAAATGGTGCGACGCATCAAAAATACGCGCGCGTGGATGGTGAAAGAAGTGACCGAGAAAGAAACGAAACGATCGGCGGGACCGCCGTTTACGACGTCGACGATGCAACAAGAAGCGTCCAAGCGTTTAGGTTTCGGGGCGTCGAGGTGCATGAGCGCCGCGCAGAAACTCTACGAAGGAGGCAGTTTTGGCGATGGTTTAATCACGTACCCGAGAACGGACGGGACGCACGCGTCAAAAACTGCCGTGGTGGAGATGCGCAAAGTCATCGAAGGCATCTTCTCTAAGCAGCACGTTCCGGATGAACCTCGATATTTTAGAAAGAAGCAGAAGAACGCGCAAGAAGCGCACGAGGCGATTCGACCAACGTCTGCCGCACGACATCCCAAAGAGGTTGGTAAAAGACTTGGTGAATTTTCCGACGAGGCGCGTTTATACGCTTTGATTTGGGCGCGCTCAATGGCGTCTCAAATGAGCTCCGCCACGGTGGAGAAAATCGCGTTGGACGTGCACAACAACGAATCGGAGAAGAAGAAAGAAATAGTGTTGCGCGCGAACGGGCACAGGTTGACGTTTGAAGGATATTTAGCCGCGTATAATGTCGTCAGCGCGAGAAGAGGAAAAGAGGACGATCCCGAAGACGCTCGAGTGAATAAAGACGATGATGGTGATGAAAAGGATTCGAACAACGAGGACGACGACGATGATGATGAAGATGATTCATCATCGGCGGCGTCAACGTCGTCGCCTGGAAACGAATCGTGGCTTCCCAAATTGAACCAAGGCGATTCGATTTACGTCGCCGAGTGTTCTCCGTTCCGCCACGAAACTGCACCACCGCCGAGATTTTCCGAAGGAACGCTCGTTAAAGCTCTGGAAGAGCGAGGCATTGGTCGACCGTCGACGTACGCGTCCGTGCTTCGCGCGTTAGTCGTCCGAGGCTACGTCGCTAAGAATGGGGCCCAACTCGTTCCCGATTCCAGAGGGATTCTCGTCTCTGCGTTTTTAGCTTCGTACTTCTCCAAGTACGTGGAATACGATTTCACGGCGACGATGGAAGATACCTTAGACGATGTTGCCAACGAACAGAAGCGATACACGGACTTACTGACGGATTTCTGGACGCCGTTTAAAAGCGAGTGCGAGGAAGTCTCGACGGTTGAAGTTCGGGCCGTGGTAGACGCGCTCGACGAGCGGTTGGGCATGCATTTATTCGGTCGCGTCGATGAGGACGCGGAGGAAGGAGCAAATAGAAAGTGCCCGAGTTGTGAAAACGGCCGACTCGGGTTGAAACCATCCAAACAAGGTGGCTTTATCGGGTGCTCCAACTACCCCGCGTGTTCGTTCACGGCTCCGTTGCGTCCTCTGAAAGGATTGGGAGACGAGAATTCCGAAAGCGCGCAAATGGAAGCGTTTCCGAAAAGTCTCGGGTTCATGCCAAATACGAACAACGCGAAAGAAGTAGTCATGAAGATGGGACCGTATGGACCGTACGTAGAATTAGTCGATCATACCATCGTCGTGCCATCGGCAGAGCAGGTCGAAGACGAGAGCGAGGAAGAAGACGGAAGCGAAAAGAAAAAGACAAAAAAGACAAAAAAGGCGACACAAAAAGCTGAGAAACCAAGACGCGTAGGCGTTTCTAACATCGGCAAAAAACCGGAAGAAGTAACGCTCGAAGATGCTCTGTACTTTCTCGCGTTTCCCATTCACCTCGGCGAACACGCCACTGAGGTGTTCGTCGACGAGGAAAAAGAAATCAACCGCGAGGCGCACGCCGGCGAAGTGACGTTGAGTTTAGGTAAATTCGGGTACTACGTGAAATTCGGCGAAACTCTCGCTTCGATTCCCGCAAAATTCATGCGCGAGGATTTACAAAACGACCCCAGAAATATGACGTTAGCGCAAGCGAAGGATTTAATCGAGAAGAAACGCAGGAAACCGGACAGCACTCGGACCAAGGGCCGATTCGCGTCGAAGGCGGCGAAAGAAAAGCTCGCGAAAGAAAAAGCCGAGAAGAAGAAGCAGAAAGCGGTGAAAGCGAAGACGACGACAAAGACGACGACGACGAAAAAAGCCACCTCGAAAGAAAGCGACGACGAAAAGAAAACGACGACACCGAAGAAAAAGAAACCGCTCACGGCGTATTTTCAATTCGCAAAAGACAACAGAGAAAACGTCAAGAAGGAAAATCCTGGAGTCTCGCTCGGCGAAGCTTCGAAAAAATTAGGCGCCATGTGGAAAGAATTAGACGCGACGACGAAATCAAAATACGAAACCGACGCCAAGGCTCGATTGGAGCAGTTCAAGCGCGAAGAAGAGAATAAAGTCGCGAACTAGATGTGTTGTAATGGATCAGCTTAAATGCTTGTTCCCTTTTAGTGGGATGGTGTTCTCGCGGCAGCGGCGGCGGCGCCCTAAGTAAGGTTTCTTAAAACCGAAACGGTATCAAAAAATTGTACTGCCCGGTTCCACTTTTAATACAATTCGCATTGCACTGCCGCCCACACGCTTGCAACACTTTCCCTTCCTCCTCTTTATCGAACCCAAACCCAAACCTCTTCTTCTGATCCTCGTCGTACTGCTTCGTCGCCTCCCTACAACTCCTCCCGCACGCTCGCTCGCAACTCGGCGCGATATCCGCCACCGTCTCCACCTTTTCCAGCGGCTGCGCGATGACTTCGCACGATCGAAAATCCTCGTTCGGAGGTCTTGTGATGCCTTTATCCCCTCGAGAATCGCCAGAATACGGTACCAGTTGTGCGCAGGAGGTCACGGAGACCCCTCTGGTTCGTCCGATGATGTGCCCTGCGTCGTCGTATTTGTTCACCTTGTACTCTTTGCTTACGTCTCCGTAGACGGTAAAACTCCTCACGGGATCTCGCTCGTTAAACGCGTCCATAAAGTCGATGTTATACACGCCCGAAGTGGATGAACTCACCGCTATGGTGGCTAGTAAAGCCGCGCCGAGAGAGAACCCGATGAATGCGTTCCTGGTGTCCCTCGTTTCCTTCTCTCGGAGGCGTTTTTTCTCGTACTCCGTCAACTCTTCTTCGTCTTCAAAGTCGTCGTCGGTTCCTTTTCCTCCTCTTCTTTGCGCCCTCGGAGAGACTTTTAACGCGCTTTTTCGTCCTCCTCCTGCTCGTCGACGATGACATCGAGAGTGATGATGATGGGAATACTCGCAAAAGCGCGGACGATGATAACACGGCGTCGTAACCGTCGTCGATGAAGAAGACATGACGATGATGAAAATGTCTGACGTTTTCCCCAAAGCGAATGCATTCTTCACAAGTTGAACGCGCTTTTATTAATAACCCTTGCTTCTTCTTTTAAGAAGCAAGAAACAACGATGGGGTTGCGAGGAGGGAAAAGGAGTCTGCTCGCCACCGTTTGGAGGAGGAGGAGGAGGACGTGTCGTTGTTTCAACAGCAGCGCGAGCAGTTTAGGTGAAACCAACGCGAGGACGAAGATTCCCGAAAACGCAGTCGAGGCGCAGGTACAGTTCGCGCGAGGAACCTTGACGAGCGAAGATTTAGTGCTCTTTTCGAAACGGAGGGTCGATTTAGACGCGCAGTTACACATGCACGCGTTCGTGGGGAAAGGACGAGAGAAACAGTCGCAAGATTTGCTCAGAAAAGCGCTGGAAAAGGCGAGAAAATCGGATATGAACAGAAGAGACGGAAAGGCGTCGACATCGTTTTTAGACGGGATACCAATCGCGGTGAAAGATAATTTTGCCATGCGAGGGGAAATTGTCACCGCGGGGTCGAGAATGTTAGCAGCGAACGAGGCGTCGTATACGGCGACGGTGATCGATCGATTGGAGCAGAGCGGCGCGGTGGTTTTCGGGCAGACGACGATGGATGAGTTCGGGATGGGGAGTCACTCGCAAAATGGTACGCATACGCCGGTGAAGAATCCAATCGATGGGAGGTTGAGTCCCGGTGGCTCTTCCGGCGGGTCCGCCGCGGCGGTGGCGAACGGGACGTGTTTAGTCGCCATCGGGAGCGATACGGGTGGCAGCGTTCGATTACCGGCGGCGTTTCAAGGCCTCGTCGGTACGAAACCGAGCTACGGAAGGTGTTCGAGGTACGGTTTAATTGCGTACGCGAGCTCGTTCGATTGCCCGGGGATATTGACCAGAAACGTCTGCGATGCGGCGATTACTTTAGCCATCATGCAAGGAGCGGACCCGAAAGACGGGCAAACGGTGGAGGAAGACGGACGCATTTCGAGCGTCGCGACTGAGTTGATTTCGGAATCGCATATGAATTTTAAAGAGTGGTTGGAATCAGGGAAGACGAAAGGTGGAAACGATGGTAGCGGTAGTGATAGTAGTAGTAGTAATAGCGATAGAGTCTTGCCATTGTTAGGCGTGCGCGTGGGCATCCCGGGTGAATTTTTCCTCGAAGAAACGACTCCGGCGGTGATGGAAAGTTGGACAAAATCAATCGAAGCGTTCGAAGAATTAGGCGCGACAATTGTTCCGGTATCTTTACCGTCCGTAAAGTTAGCGTTACCGGCGTATTACGTCTTGGTGTGCGCGGAAGCGTCTTCAAATTTGAACCGGTACGACGATATAAAATTCAGCGCTTCGCGAGACGACGGATTCGGCGAGGAAGTCAAACGACGAATCGTTTCAGGCGCGTTTTCTTTATCTTCACAAAGAGTCGAAGGCGCGTACAAAAACAGCGAAAAGATTCGCCAGAGGATATCGAACGAGTTTAAGGACATCTTCGAACGCTCGTGCGATGTTCTCTTAACTCCGACGAGCGCTCGGGAAGCGCCGTTTTTAGAGGATGTTTTGAGAGAATCGAAAGTTGAATCGTACGCGCAAGACGCTTTGACGGTGCCAATGTCCTTGGCTGGATTACCGAGCGTATCTATTCCGTGCGGCAGAAGCGTGTCAAATGGACGTCCGATTGGTATGCAAGTCACGGCGCCGATGTTTCGGGAGGCTGGAATGTTGCGCGTGGCAAGCGCTCTGGAACGGAAAATTTCCTCGAAAACGCGGAGAATGTATTCAACGTCAACTTCGTCGACGAATTTCCCGATTGAAAAGCTCGAAGATCAGTTGAAGCTATTCCACGAATACACCGAAAACAACGACTATAAAAGTGCCGGCGAGTTGAAGTCGTTGGTCTCGTTGTACCAAAAGTATAAAGATACGCTGGAAGAAATCGACGTGTTGAGACAACTCATCAACGAAGAGAACAAGAACAAGAAATCGAAAGACGCCGAGTTGGAATCCGAATTGAACGCGTTACAAAACGACACGTTGCCGGAATTAGAAACAAAGCTGAAACACCAACTGTTACCGAAAGACCCAGAAGATTCGAGAGACGTTATTTTAGAAGTTCGAGCGGGCGCGGGTGGTGCCGAGGCGGCGAAATTCGCCGCCGAGTTGTTTCGCATGTACGAAATGTACGCCAGGAGGAGAAACTGGAAGTTTGATTTGATGAGTTACAACGAAGAAGAAAAAGGCGGCGGAGTTCGAGAAGCTATGGCGGAAATTAATAGCCATGGTAATCCGATGATTAATCTCAACGAAGAAGACGGGGAAGAGGACGAGTTAGCAAACGGAGGCGTGTATAAAAACTTAAAGTTTGAATCCGGCGTCCATCGAGTTCAACGCGTCCCGGCGACGGAAACGCAAGGGCGGATTCACACCTCCACCGCTTCCGTGGCGATTATCCCGAAAGCCGAAGAGAGTGACATTCACATCGACGAAACGAAAGACGTGAGAATTGAAACCATGCGAGCGTCTGGCGCGGGTGGACAGCACGTCAATACCACGAATTCAGCCGTTCGAATCGTCCACATCCCGACCGGCGTCACCGTCGTCATCCAAGACGAACGGTCGCAACACAAGAATAAAGCGAAAGCTTTGTCCGTGTTGCGAGCAAGAGTATACGACATTGAACGACGTAAGGTTGCCGCCGAAAATGCGCAGATGCGACGAAGTTTGATAGGAAGCGCAGACCGCTCGGAAAGAATTCGAACGTATAACTTTAAAGACGGTCGTTGTAAAGACCACAGAGGTACCGGCGTCGTCGTGAACGACGTCCAAAAACTTCTCGACGGATTCGGCTTGGACGAGTTCATCCGAGACTTGCACAAGTGCGACTTGGAAGAGCAAATGTTAAAAAGCAGCAGCGTTTAGATATGTAATCGCAGTAGTATGTATTAAAAGAGTTTTGTATAAAAGCAGTAGTCTTTTTGCGGTTGCGTAGAGTCAATCAATCAACTCTTGAATCCCATCTTCTTAATCATCGGGTACCAGTCGAACCCGCGCAACAAATGTCTCGGAATGAACGGAATAACAATCGCAAACGCCAACGTCCCGAATATCACGTACTCCACGAAAAACATGTAAAAGCTATTCTCTGGAATCATCAACTCTTTGATGAAGTACATCGCCACCGGGACGACGAACAGCAACACGTTGTACCACTTCAACACGTGCGAAAACGTTCTCGTTTCCACGTGCATAAAAATCAGCATCAACTCTCCGAGAATACACCACGTGAAGAATAAGTTCGCCATCTTCTCGCACTCGAAGTGTGAGCACACCACACCGAACGGAATCCATAAGGCGTATTGCACGGCTTCGTGTTTGAAATTTTGCGTCGCGGTTCGTTCTCGGACGTGTTTCGGGAAGTGATGTGCCATCTGTTTGATGTTCGCCAAGGAGGAAGAGCGTCGCATATGTCCTTCTTTGGAGACGCCAACGCTGCTCATTTTTTACTCTCTTTTCTATCTCTTCTATGTGTGTATCGCTCTGTCTCTCTCGTATTCGCGCGTGATGCGCCGCGTTTGTGATCTTAGTATTACTCTGTTAGTATGTTGTTGTTGTTGCGACGCAAAGAGAAGTCTTTTTTCCTCCAATTTGGCGGCACTTTTTACTCCAACTTAAAAAAAGAACAGAAGAGAGAGATGATGTCTTGTTTCTAAAGCGAGGACGATTCGAGCGCAGAAAAGGCTTTTGACGATGATGGGGGAGAGAGATGTTTTGTGGGATGTGATCGTGAAGTGCGACGATATTTGTTTCACACACATTCTTCCGAGACTGAATTCGAATGATGTGAAATTCTTGGACGGAGTGAATGTTGAGACGAGGAAGTTGATTAAGAGATCGTCTCGCGCGAGAGATTTGAAAGGGAGGTTTAAAGTTGAAGAGATGTCGTCGATATCGACTTTGGAGTTTGCGTGGGAGCATAAATCGTTGTGGACGAGGTGGTTGGAAGACGAAACAAATTTCTGCGAAAGAGTTGCTCACACGAATAAACTCGAGTTGCTCAAGTGGATACGAGAGGAGAAAAAATGTGAGTGGGATTATAAGACGGTTAAAGCGGCCGCAGGACAAGGTAATCTGGAAATGGTAAAGTATTGCGTTGCAAATGAGTGTCCTGTCGATGAGGACGCGTGTGCAGAAGCTGCCGGAAACGGTCATCTCGAGTGCCTCAAATACTTACGCGAAGAAGTCAAAGCGCCTTGGGATGGGGAAACTGCCGCTTGGGCGGCTGAAAATGGTCATCTCCACATACTCGAATATCTTGTTGAGCGCAAGTGTGATAAATATGACGAATATGCGTGTCGGTATGCGGCCATGAACGGTCACTTGGACTGTTTGAAGTACTTGCACGAAACCGCCAAAGCGCCGTGGAACGAGTACGCCGTACGAAGAGCGCACGAGAACAAACAACCCGAGTGTTTACAATACCTCCTCGACAACAACTGTCCTTTCCCACCTGGTTGGTCTTACGAAGGAGGAGGAATACTACACACTACCGATTCCGACGACGACTTTGATGATGTTACCGACGATGATGACGATTCATCGCCCTTATCGTCGTAAAACACACACGCGCACACGTGTTCACGAACGCGCGCGAAAAAAAAAACTTGTAATACTACTACATGTATAAGAGACACACATTTGAAATAACACACACCACCGTTGTTCGCGTCGACATAAATCGGCAAAACGCGGCGGAAGCAAAAAAAAGGGAATGCTTTTGGCGAGAATTGAACTCGCGATCTCCCGCTTACTAAGCGGGCGCCTTAACCACTTGGCCACAAAAGCGATTTCGCTCTCTCAAGGCCAAAAATAAAAAATAAATACATCGCCAAACCTTAAATGCAAAGGTCTGTTTTAGACCATACACGAGCGCGTTTTGGACGCCTCGATGCCATCCAGGCGTGAGAACACGTGGCAAAGTTTCGTTCTGTGTCGTAACACATGCTCTCTCGTGGCATAATCTGATCGTATGCGCGCATTCATCATCGCGCACAAAATGGGCACATTTTTATCCAACGTGGTTCGCTTCACAAATGAACGCGCAAGAAGACTCAAAGTCACCACCACCACCACCACCATCGCGAAACGGACCAGAAAAAGAAGACGCCAATACGAATCACTACGAAACCTTAGTCGTCTCCACGTTCGCTTCGGACGAGGAGATTCGCAGAGCGTATTTAAAGTTAGCGTTGCGATGCCACCCCGATAAATTTGGACGACGGCGACACCAACAAGAAGAAGAAGAAACGAACGACGCGAACAACAACAAAGAACGGTTTCAGCAAATCTCCGAAGCGTACAGAGTGCTCTCAAACCCGGAGTTGCGACGGCGATACGACGACGAAGGCCACGGGGCGTTTTTCTCAGCAGCAGCAGCTTCCTCGTCTGAGAAAGAGTACGAGCACTATTTGCGAAGGTTTCGAGAACTCGTCGTGTTGACGCCGCAAGGCTTAGATTTAGAGTTTTGAAGAAGAGCGAAAGAAAACGAGGATGATGAGTTCAAACGAAGTGCCAATTCACGAGCTGAACTCGAAACTCCGGACGATTGATACCAACGCGAAGAAACTGAAAACGGAATACGAAGCCGTCGCGAAGAGAAGAGGGAGAGAGATGTTGACCGAATACTCGAACGCGTATTTGAGGATGGAAAATACGAATAATTACAGAGTTGCATCGACGTCATCGTCGTCGCCGTTCTCTTTATTAGTATTCCCCACGGAGGAGGAAAACAAAGCCTACTCGCGAGCGGCGGCGCGCAAACGCGAAACCGCCGTCCTCGCCTGGCGCGCGAAGCTCGAACGCGATTTGAGACCAAAAATAGAGCGCGTGCGAGAAAAATTCGCAGATTTGCTCGAGGAATTACACACGACCGTCCCAAATGCGCTCCCAAAAAACGCCTGCTTCTCCGAAAATTTCAAGCAAATCCAAACGAATTTTCTCGAGCGACACGTCTCCGAACTCGACCGCAAGCTCTCCTCGCTCGAATTCGTTCTCGAAAAGACGAATTTTACCGCCTTGGCGGAAAACGGCCGACGACGAACTCATAACAATAATAATAATACTCACGAGAACAATAGTAAAAACGACTGCAGAAACGTCCTGCTGGTTGCCATAGCCGCCTGGTTTCTAGAACCAAAGTTGCCTTAAAATATATATATAATCA
>Ga0209091_10002255_pt1 | contig 16356 bp, 20 predicted proteins | sample ArcticOcean_MG_C_6_FD_187438 | JGI IMG/M metagenome (GOLD analysis project Ga0209091, IMG submission 187438) | Marine microbial communities from western Arctic Ocean - ArcticOcean_MG_CB8_128 (SPAdes) (version 2) | ecosystem: Environmental > Aquatic > Marine > Oceanic | place: Arctic Ocean...
TAATGATTTCATACCATTTTTAGTTCTAACTAAATTTAGTTTTTTTATAATCTCTTTTTGTTTTTGAGATTTTGGCATTTCTTTTAATGCCATAGTTGTCAACTTATATATTAACGTTCTATCTTGGGAAGATAATTCTTCTTTAACTACCGATTCGGGAACACAGTTTGGTACCATCTTTCCGTTCTTCTTCTTCAGACCTACTTGCTTGTAGTCCTTCCAGCAATCTTCGTTTAATATGTCGGTTAACTTAATCATATACTATAAATATAAGTTTTTTCTATTTAATCAATTGAACACGCCATTTGATATCTTTACCTCTTAGCATCTTCTTAGTTGCTTCAACGTTTTTTGGCGAATCATCTGCAAAATATACATCATCATATCCCTCATTATCAATCTTATCTTCTATCCAATCTGCCTTATCTTTTGGATTATTAGATGCTAATGCAGTTACATATATCTTACTCATATTAATACCAATATCTTTTAGGTATTGTCTAATAGGTTTATGTGCAGCTCTGGCAGTTAGGATGTGAACACCACTTCCACCACTACTTTGTACTACTCTACGAAATATATTAGTTATCTTTTTAATTTCTTGAGGGTCTTGTACTTTATTAAAATCTGAGAAATCAAATATATCATTTGGTTTTTCTTTGTAGACGGCGTATTCACCAGGAGTAAGTTTCTTCTTTTTACCATTATTAGTAATATAGATAAACGAAGTAGTTTTAACCAAAGTATCATCAAAATCAAATACTCTAAGTTTCTTTGATTCAATTAATAAACTTCTTGCAATCATATCTTCTTGTTCTTTAATAAACATACTAATATACGAATTTATTTGGAGAAATCCAAATTATATTAAGATTTATTTAGTGAAATTATTAGTGTTGAGTTCTAATAATCGTTTGTTCTCCATTTCTAAGTATTTCACTTTTATAGTCAATTCAGCTACATCTTTAGTAAGTTCTAAGATTTTTTCTCTTAAATCATCTTTTTCAAGTGCACTTTTTTCTAATAATTGTTCTAACCTATCAATTCGTTTAGCACAATCATCTTTGATGTAATCCTCATCTTCTTTTCTTTCTTGAGCTCGTTTTTCATAATATCTCCAAGCTCCAGCAGAACCCAATACTGTGAAAAGGGTGATTAGTACCGCGTAAATAGATTCTGGTTGCATTCTTAATTATATTTATTATGTATTATATTGTCTGTCTTTTCTAATTCAGCTTTTAGGTAATGCTTAGCACCAACTAAATAATCTTTAGCTTTAATGATTTTAGTTTGCCACCAATGTGGTAAATCAATTTCTTCATCCATCTCTTCGAATGATTTCATCATTTCACCTAACTCATCAGCGTATCTTTCAATCACACTTAAATCTGCTCTTAACATACCTGGTTCATTATCTTGATGTCCTATATCAGTATCTTCAAAAACCGAAGTGTCTAATTCTGCGTCTGCAGACATTTGGGATACATATTTATCTTCCATATCTCTAAGCTGAAGTAGATTCTTTTGCTTAGATTTAATCTTAGTGGTTAAGTCTTTTAATACGTTTAGTATTTTTTTTCTTTTAGACTCATCCTTTTCATTCTTATAAGGAACAACGGCATTTTTTCTGTCCGCCTCTAGTTTAGCAATTTCCTTTTTTACTGCTTCTATCTTTAAAAATAATTTGGGAATACCCTCACTCATTAATTGTGAGAATGTGAATCTTCCATCATAGTTTTCAACGATATACTTTTTTAACTTTTTCATATTAGTTACATTGTTATCTAAAGATAAATATAATGTACTTTTATTTAAAGGAATATTATTCCTTTTTTCCAAATATTTTACCAGCTTCAGCTATACCAAATGAACCAAGTGTTATGATTACAAATGAATTATAGATAAACTCTTGTATTACTAAATCTCTTCCGAAGAATCCAGTAACAATATCGGCAAGAGCAAATATACACATCATTGCGAATGATGCAAATCCTACTACTGACTTTTCGTTAATGTCATTATCGTCTTTAAACATATTTTTAAAAAATGCCATAATAAATTTCTTTTAGATTAAATTACAAAACCTTTGTTAACGAAACTTATTTGGTATAAATATTAGGTTTATTTGTTTAAGAGTGATTTTTTGAATCGTTCTACAACTTGTGGTAAAATTTGTTGTGAATTTTTTTTACCATCTATTTTACTTTCAAACACAGTTACTTTATCCACATACGAAGGTTCTCTGTGTTTTTCATCTTTATCTTCTGTAATATATAACCCATCTAAAACATATTGTCTTACATCTACTCCCATGGATTTAGCTTCAATAGATGCTATCATACCAAATGTATCTTCGGAGCCATATCCACCAAACTCTTCTGGAATTTCCATAGTTCTCCAAAACTTCTTAGAATATAAAGTATGCATTCCACAACCAAACTTAAACCATTGTATTCTTCTAACACCTACTTCGGTTGGAGTTTGTTTGAATGTATCTATGAATGTTTTTTTATGTCTGAACTCACCTAATTCATTATTTTTTCTACTTTCGTGAACTAATACATCCCAACTTTCATCCCACCATCTTGGTATATTTGGTGAAAGTATAAATAAATCAGATTCCTCTGATATTTGTTGAGCTGCCATCAATTGTAGTTTTAATTGTTGTTCGTGGATTGCTATATCTGGGTCTACAAATATAAATTGGTCATAATCCAATTTAGCAACATCTCTCTTTTGTTGTGTAGTTCCCCATACCGATTCATCTACTATAATCTGAAGGTGTGATTTTACACCTATCATAGATTCGGTAAATTTATCAATGAACCATTGTTGCTTTAACTTACTGGTATTCCAATCAGTTAGCTTTGGATTTAGATTAAGTGTAACATACATAGTTACATCATCATTACTGTCCAAATAGTTAAAACACTTTTTATAATAAGAAATGAATCTTTCAAACATTTCTAATTCTAATGGCATTACGTGGGTTACAATTAAAGTTTTTCTCATTATGTTACGTTTATTAAAGTGTGTTGATATTCCTTCATTACATTTATTATAAGTTCCAAATTACCTAAGTTAAATTTTCCAACTTCTCCACTATCTTGTATAATTTTTGGTAATTTTTGAATTAGATTAAAATCATCTTGTTCTAATGTATTACCATCTATTCTAACTACAATATCGGAATCAAATGTTTTATTAATTTTATCGGATAGATTGATTAATGTGTTTGGTTGTTCTTCTTTTATATAGTCAGTTACCATAGGTTCATATAAGTCAACATATATTGAATCGCAGTAAGGCTCTAATAATTTTAATAATTTAGGTCTACAATTAAATACTCTAAATTCAATATTATATTTTGGACTTATAATTGGATATTGATGAGAGTCGTTTTCAATCCATATTCCCCATTTTCTTAAATAGTTTCTTACAGCTTTGTTAGATGCCACCTTATAGTAATCATCATCTTTCTGAATTTCATCGTTCCATCTATGTCCTCTACAAGTTAAATGATATACAAATGAATCCCTACTCTGAATTAATTCAAATCCAGCCAATATCCATCTTTGAAAAATATCACTATCCTCATATGGGAATGGTGCGAATAATGGGTCATGTCCACCTATTGATTGGAAATCTTCTTTATAAAGAATCCAAGGTGCAAACATACCTTTAGAAGTTTGGTTACTATATTCACTTTGTGCTTTACTAACAAACTCTTCAAATGCTGGAATGTTTAAATCATCGAAATCCATACCAAAGTTTTGAACAATCTTTTCGTTACCAGGTGGATGTAATGGTGGTTCGATTCTAGTAGCACAAACTACCTTTCCTTTATCTAAATGTTTCAGTAAATTTTCTAAGTAGTTTTCACTAACAATCATATCAGCGTGAATAATACCAATGATTTCGTTTTTAGCCATATCAATACCTACATCATATAAGATAGTATGTCCAACTCTTTCTTCACTTTGATATAAAACTACATTTTCATCAGTTTCCTCAATCAACTCTAACCATTCAAATGTACCATCTGAAGAACCATCATCTAATAGTACTAACTCTAATGTTGGATAGTACTTACGAATCGAAGTATAAGCATTCTTAATGTGTTGTAAATTATTATACGTTGGGATTACTAATGTAACGTTATTTACCATAATTCTCTAAGTAATATTTTAAATCTTCTGGAGTTCCTAATCCCCACATTTTAGGTATATCAAATGTTCTTATTTCTTTGCCATCTGCAATAGCTTGATTAAATACAGGACAAACATAGAACTCTCCATTCACTCTAACATTTTGTTCAATCATCTCTTCTGCATACTTTACAAAATCAGAACCATGTTTCCAATAATAGAATCCCACAGTTGCAATATCTGATATTGGATTCTTTTCTGCTACTTCAGTAACCAAACCTTCATCATTTATCTTAGCAAAACTCCACTTAGGATGTGTTGCTCTAAATGATACAATACCACCATCGGTATCAGTTTCATTCATCTTATACATAAACTCAGTTGAATCCCATTCACAAAATTGGTCTGAGTTAGCAAAGAACAATGGATTATCCGAATCAATAAACTCTTTAGCAAGAAGTGCCGTACAAGCAGCTCCTTCCGTAATACCATTTACCTCAACTATCTTACAATTTGGTGTGATTAGATTTAGTAATGTATCTAAGTTATACTTTTCCCTATGTTCCTTTTGTACTACATAGATAAAGTTTGCATCCATATTAAGATTCTCAGTTACTACTTGAATCATAGGTTTGCCCTCTACATCAATTAATGGTTTTGGGAATGTATATCCTGCTTGCTGAAATCTACTACCAGCTCCAGCCATTGGAATTAGTATATTTAATTTTTTATCTTCCCACTTAGGGTTATCGTTTGTTTTTCCCATTTCTATTTCTTTTAATTTTTTAAATATATTTGTATAAGTTACTTCGGTTGGATTCTTTACTCGTAATACATGAGCTTTTGAACGAGATGCTGCAAGTAATCCGTATGGTGAATCCTCTACAATAAGAGTTTCTTCAGGTAAACAACTCATCATTGATATACCTTTCCAATACATCTCTGGATGTGGTTTGGAGTTCTTAACATCCTCATTAGAGATAACTAAATCCATATACTCCATTATACCCAACTTAGATAGAACGGTTAGCACAGTCTTTCTAATTGAGTTAGAGCACACTGCAATCTTATACCCATCCTCTACTAATGAATTCATTAAAGATTGTAGGGGTTCATTTGGTTGTAGTTCTTTTAACTTTTGTAAAGTCAACTTTTGTTTACTTTCCCAAATTTCTTTATGTAGTTCAGTTGGTAATCCCTTTTCTTTGCTTAACATTTCTAACTTCTGATTGGTTTTCAAACCATCGTATGTTGATAAATGCTCTTTCCAACTTATCTCATATTCAGACCCTAATGCAAAATTCAATGCATCGAAGTGAATATTCTTAGCCTCAACCAATACACCATCCAAATCAAAAATTACTAATTTTGTTTTCATATAAATCTTAGTTTTTTATACATACCCATATCTATAAAAAAATATTTGTATAATGCATGATTGTTTATACAATACCACTTTGGATATGTCATTAATTCAGGAGTTCTATCGGTTAAACATACATTACTGAATTGTTCTTTTGCGGTATTATTAAAATTACATTTTTCACTCATCGGCCAGCCATTTAACATCTTATATACATAATCGCTGTCAATTTGGTAATATGATTTTACCTTATCATATATAAGAGATAGTGTTTTTGCATCCTCACCATTCATAACATTCCACATATCACCTAATCCAATATTTAATTGGTTCCAATATGGACTGTATATTTTATCTGAATCTAAATCAAATTTGTAATTATGAGGAAAGTCAGGACCACTTGGGCCTCTATGTCCTGCATCTAATCTCATTACAAATACTTTATCATAATCACCTTCAATTAATTTTAATGCCGAACTTCTGGAATAGAAAAATGATAATGATTTATAAATTTCTAAATATCTGTACATTGTATTAAGTCTATCAAATCCCTCATCAAACCATATTTGATTATCACAAGTATCTTTTTCAGTTATATTAAAATCAATTTGTGATTCAAATATACTTTTTTTAGGAGCATATAAATCAATTATCTCATCTTTTTTCTCAATTTGCCAAGAATGTATATAATAATCTACATCATAATCTTTAAATAAACTTGTTATTTTTTTATGAGATTCTCTTCCAGCGTTTTTATCATTAGTACGAATTGTATTAAAGTATCCAGAAAGTACAACTGCTATTTTCATATATATTGAGTTAAATTTTGTTCTTTTAAAAATTCTTCCCAACCCGGCGATGGTTGTTTACCCTTTCTAACCATATTAAAGTATATTGGGTTATCTAACTTTGCTACAAAATAATTTTCTATATTATTCTTTGCTAATTCACTACCTTTAACTTCAAAGTTCCAAGGAGTATATTCTGGTTTTAAGAATTTTAACAATTCACTCTTTCTCCATATTGCTGGTTGCACTGATGTTAACCAAGGACTAGTTGGAGACATTTTATGCATAGTATTAATACTTTCCAAATATTCATACTTAGCAAAATCAGGAACAGGACTTAACATTATTTTATTTACCTTACGATTATCCATAAACTTTAATAGGTATTCTATATATTCATTAGTTAACAACTGAGATAGGTAATAATCATCTAAAACAAAAAATACATATTCAGTTTTTGTTTCAGATAAAGCTTTAATAATTCTTTCACCCCATTGTTTTTTACCTGGAGTTATAAATTTATATTTAGGTATATCTAAATTTTCAGTCTCACTAACTATTAATGTTTCTATATTTGGTTCGAAGTATCGTTCATATAAAATACTAAAACCTGGAATTAAATCCAAATACGAATCACAAGTTCCTACTATGGTTGTTAAATTCATACTTATATTAATTCTTTAATCTCTTCAATGGTAAATTGTTCAACTTCATTTGAAAAAGGGCCTTCGTCTAATACCTTTTCATGGAAGTTTTCACCTGGTTGTAATCCTATTATTTTAATTGGATAATTTTCCCAACTAGAGTTACCGTATTTTTCAACCATTGCCCCTAATAAACTCTTTATACTCATTGATTTCATACTCGGACAATATGGTGTACTATCAATTGCATTTTCCATACAATCCAAAATTAAATCAATAGCTTGTTCTACTGTCCAAAAGAATCTTGTTGCGTCAGGTTCGGTTACAATTAACTCTTTCTTTTGTTCTATTAAATCTTTCCATTTACATAATACTGAACCTGTTGAATATAATACGTTACCATATCGTACAATACGATATTTACAATTTGAATTTAAATTCTGATATTGTTTTGATAATCTTTCCATCATTAGTTTAGTAGCTCCATATACACCAACAACTTGTGCTGCCTTATCAGTAGAAATTGCTAATACAAAATCTAAGTCTTGCTTTAAGGATTGTTCATATATGTTAAATGAACCAATTACGTTACTTTTTAGATTCTCACGTACAAACGTTTCGGCTAAACCAACATGCTTAGATGCGGCTAGATGGAATACACCATTTACATCTTTCATTGATTGTCTTACCTCAAATTCATCTGAAATATCACCTGGATGTATTTCTATACTTGGATGTCTTTGTTTCATCATTACTAATGTAGCTTCATCTCTACCTATAATTCTAACTCGTGCACCTTCGTTTAATATATGCTTTACTAATGGTTGTCCTAAAAAACCACCACCACCAGTTACAAGATATAATTTGTTTTTTTCTATTTGTATCATTATTCTATTATTTTTTTGCTAAGTTAATGTATTTTTTAAATTTTGTAGGTTCATTATGTAATGGTATTAAACTAACCAACAATGATTTAGTAATATTTTTAATTTTTTCTAAATCCTCATTTGTAAATTTGGAATTAAAATAATTAATCATTTTGTTTTTATAAGATTCTTTTATTTTTTTATCCAATAGAATCTCATCATATCCAATTAAAGATTGATATATTTTTGCATAATCATAAAAACAATCACCAAAAATACTCAAATCATTTCCTTGCTTTCCTTTAACATCAATCAATCTTATTTTACCAGTATTTGTAAGAATTATATTACTGAATACTAAATCACCATGAATTATTTTATATTCACCTTTTAGAGATTCAACGTTTTGTTTAATATCAACAAATTCTTGATTTGATAATCCATATTTTTTATATTCAAATGAATCAAATCTATTTATCAGTTTTTCATTGTAATCATAATACTGAACAATATGGCCGTTGGAATCTGATGAATGTATTTCACCTATGGTAGATAATAATAAATCAATATGTTCAGTTGTAAGAATTTCATTAATATAAAGAGTACTAAAATTACTACCATCAATTTTTTCCATTATAACCTTACCCTTTTCAGCAAAAATTAATTTTGGAAAATATTTTTTTATTGAATATTTTTCTATTTCTTTATAATAATATGATTCACCATCTAACTTATCATTACTAGAAAGTTTAGTAACTGTTTCTAAATCATATATTAATTTATTAAAATGTCTTGGTTCTACATCTTCCATATAGAATCCTAATTCTTTATTCAAATTTGTTTTAGGATTTATCATTAAATCATCTATATAAAAATGTGCGTATGGTTTACCAAAGAATAGTTCATTGTAAGGAATATCAAACTTCTTTAAAGTATTCATTGTTATCTCACCAATATCTGCTATTATTGCCCCCACGTTACCACCATGAGTTCTCATTCTTCTTGCAGTATAAATTATAATGTGATGGCCTTCTTTTTTTAAATTACGAAGATAATTTATAGTTTTTGATATTGGCTTTACTGATGTATAATCTCCAGCAATTGTTGGAAACGTAACAAGTGTGTTATCTAAATCAAATACAAATCTTTTCTTTTCAGTTGGATATGATTTAGCAAATTCTATTATTTGCTGAGGTGTTCCTAATACATGAAAATCTTTAACTTCATCCGATGAGAAATGTATTCCATCTTTTAGCATTTCTTTGATAATATCAGATGTAAATTTTTCTGAGTTTTTCTCTATTCTATCAATATATTCTAATACTTGTTCTGAAGATTTAAAAACATAACAACCTGAATTTGCATTATCTGATATCTTTACTTTTTCTTTTATATCTACTATTTTATTATTGTTTAGCTTGATATAAGAAAATAAAGGTTCTAAGGTTGTACTTTTAAAGTAAGTTGTAAGATTATTATTATTCTGTCTTATTTTACTAAGAACATCTTCCCCATACCAAGTATCACCATCTAATAAAACAATCTTACCTTTAATATTAAAATGATTTATACAAAGTTTTATTGTTTCAGATGGTCCGTTTGTTGGTGGTAAGGAAGTAAGTTTAACATTTGGATATGATGAATTTACCACTTCATCAAATTGAAAACCATCCAAATATTCATTATAAGGAATGTAAACATTATCAGAATCTTGTAATTTCAGAGAATCTAACAACCAAAATATTATTTCCTTTCCAAGAACTTTAATTAATGGCTTTGGTCGTGTATATCCATTATCAGAAAATCGTTTTCCATTTCCACCAAGAGGTATGATTATATTCATAGGTTTATTCTATTGTTTTATTATTTTTAAATACTGTGAATTCAGTTAAATCTCTATATCCGTTATCTTCACCTAAATCACTCATATGTTCTGGATAGTTTTGGAACATCGATAAACCATGTGCTGCTTGTTGAGGTGTCATATACATATTCCAACCATGAAATGTAATATCATCATCCTTATAGTACTTTTCACTTCTACCTTCATATCTTGCTTTCTTAAACCAATTATACGCATCCTCATTGTCAGTTAGAATCATACCACCTTTCCAAATAGGAAGTAGTTTTTTGATATGAAATGATAAACACATAAACTGATTAGGAACATACATATTGGATGTCAATCGTTTTGCGGCATCCCATATGGGATATGGTTTCAATTGGTACATACCCTTCCAATGATTAGTTTCTGCACTCTTATCGAAGATAACATCACCTCCAGCATGAACTATGGATTGTGGTACTGATAAATAAGTTTGTGATGGAATCGTTACTTCCTTTACTTCCAAATACTTACAAACTAAGAATAAAGCATTTGTACAACTATCTATTGATACAGCAAAGGGAGAACCAGTATATTCTGCTATCTCCTCTTCAAACATTCTTACTATTTTATATGGACTATGTAACATATTTTAATTTTTTGTTAGTATATAAAACTTTTTGGTAAATCCACAGGTTTCAAACATTTTGATACTTATTTCATTATCCATTTTTACTTTTGCATATGCAGTTGGCCATACATTCATACATTCATTAATCATAAACTTACCAACTCCAATACCTTGATAATCAGGATGAGTACATACTCTGATGTCATCTTCAATAACGCCAACATAACCAACTGGCTTTTTATCCAATAAAGCTATTCGGTAAAATTGAGAATGTTTATTCATATATTTGACTTGCATCTCTTCAGTAATATGAATTGATTTGATGAATCCATCTAATACTCTTTTATCATTTCTGAGAACTCTTATAAATTCCCAATATTCATTTGTACATTTTACTAATTCCATACACAAATCTTTTGTAAATCCTCACCTCCTTTATAACCCCAATATGCTTCTAAATATCCTCTATGAGTTGGCATATCCATCATTGGTGTTAAGCAAGTACCAATATCAATATAGGTATTATTTGGAAACTCTCTAAATAACTGATATATTGCTAAGTTAGTAAAAGATGCTGCTGAGAAAAGGAATACATGATTTTCTATGTTATTCTCCCTAATCCAACTAGCCATTATTTCAATAGTATCATAGTTATTACTCATAGCGTTATAACCAACTCTAAAATCATTTACGAAAAATGGTAACCTATCCAATTTAGCATCTTCATGTCCAACAAATACACAATCTCTACCATAAAATATAGGTAGTATCTCATTAACAAATGATGGGTAATTTCCATTTACCCAAAGATTTGCCCAAGTTAAAGATTCATCATCTCCCCCAGCTAAATCAACTTGCCAATTGAAATTTTCTTTACCAACACAACAACTACAACTAATACCTTTATAGTAATTTGGTTGTTTATATTGTAAAGATTCTACTAACTTCTTTTGAGAAAAGCTATGTTCATTTGGGTCAAAGTGTTTAAAATCTGCAGGTTGGTAAACACCACCTTGTTTTTTATCACCTATTTGTATTAGATTACTATCTAATTTTAATTCTTTATTTTGTAATATGTGCATTTCACCATCAGAAAACCTAGAGAAAGCAAAATGTTCTTTGTTTCTAAGTTTATCTCTAAATGTAATAAAATGAGTTCTAAAGTTTTTCATTTCTTAATATTTTTAGTACTTTTTCTGAGGTATGGCCATCTCCATAAGGACAGGATATACTAATATACGGATTTTTTATGAGTTTACCAAATAATTTATTTAAATGTTTTGGGGTTTCACACATATGTAAATGACCTGTTTCTAAACCTTCAGGTCTTTCGGTTGTTTTTCTACATACAATTACCTTTTTGTTAAAGAATGTACCTTCTTCCTGCAAACCACCGCTATCTGATATTACTAATACGGACTTGCGCAACGTGTTAATTAGTTGTGTATGTCCTAGTGGTTCAATAACTGTTACAGTTTGTAACAAACGTTTATGTTCTCTTACTTTTGGATTTGGATGTATTGGTAGCACAAATTGAAATTGAGGATTAGATATTGCTAACTTTTCTATTTCAGCGAACCACTCACCCATCCAATGAAGATTTTCTCTTCTATGTAATGTTACTAATATAAAGTTCTCGGTTGGGCACTCACCTAAATCGGTTAAGTTATCTAATACTGAATTACCTACTACGAATGTTTTACCATGTACTTTTTCACCTTTTAGATTATCAGATGATAATTCAGTTGGTGCAAAGTTAACATCGGCAATTCTAGCTATCATCTGTCTATATCCTTCTTCTGGATATGGATGTTGTAAGTTTCCACTTCGTAAACCAGCTTCTAAATAATAGATTCGTAACTTACGATTAAATCCAGCCAATGCACAACCAAATGCCGAACCAGTATCACCTTGTACTAATACTCCTCTGAAATCTCCATTTGGGAATTGTAACATACAATCTGAAATAATAGAATCTAATCTATTTGAGTTTTCTGATATTGTTATCTTATAATCAACCTCTACATCTTTTAACAAATCAGTATGCTGACCTGTAAATAAAAGTTTATACTCACTTCTATCCATAAGTTTGACTAAAGGTTTAATCTTTAACCATTCGGGTCTAGTCCCAAAACATAATAATATTGGTTTATCTTTCATTTACTAATTTCCAACCTTTTAATCTTTGTTCTCTAAAATATTCGTTCATAACTTGTCTGAATGGTGTACCTTCTACGTTTGTTTGATTTGAAGTCCATAAAGAATTTGCATCTCCACCATATTCACCACCTTTTAAACTTCCCCAAAGTTCCATATCATCTCTTGGATGTGGTGGTACAAATGTAGGAATATTAGCATACTTTTGTAACATATAAGAAAAGTGCATATCCTCACCACAAGTGTTATACTTTGGGTCAGGTAATTCTCTTGAAAAATAAGATAACCACTCTTTCTTAAAAAACCAACTATGTCCAACTAAATCAACTTGAACTACTTTATCATTATTTCCTGGTGTTGGCCAACCAAATCTTAAATAATGTTCATAGTAAGATGAATTTTGAGGTAGTATTGGGTTTGGATATAGTAATCCAACTGTACCTAATAACCCTTCATTAGTTTCCATTGTTTTCATACAATTCTCTAACCACCTTTTACCAGGAATGGTATCATCATCAAATACTACAACATATGGATTCCTAGCATTCATAGCAAAGTAAAACCTTGCCCACACTCCAAAGTTATAGTTACAATATGCAACTGGTATTTCTGAACCTATTTCGTAATTTAATAAATTATTATCACCAGGATTGTTATACCATAGTAGTATTTCATCAGGTGGTAGTGTTTGATTTCTTAACGCTTTTAATTGTTCGTTGAGGTGGTCTCCTCTTTTATAACCATTTAATATTGCTGTAATCATTATTTTATTCCGTTTATCATTTCATATTCATCAAACGCGGGTGGTCCTCCCCACTTAGATAACCACTTTTGACTATTATTATATTCTGCTCTCATTTGTCTTTCAGATGTTTTACCATTGTTCTCTTCTAATCTATGTGAACCTCTAGCACCAAAATGCCAAATTAAAGATGTAGTTGGTAAAATGAATCTAAACCCTTTTTGTAACATTCTTAGGAATAAATCCATATCATCCCAAGATGCAGGAGCAAATAATGGGTCATTTCCACCAATTTCATCCCAATGTTCTTTTTTAATTAATCCACTCACACCTTCACCTTTTGGAATCTCAAAATTATTATCTGAAGTGAATTGTTCAGCGTATTTATCAAACAACTCTGAATTGAAATCATTATGATATGCTCCAAATGATTCTTTTGAAACTACAACTGTACCTGGTCTACTTTTTGAATCTGGAAACATCTTAGGTTCTACTCTATGTGAGTTTACCCATAGTTTTTCATTTGGATATTTGTTATATGTATCCATTAGAGCTTTATCCCAATTTGGTGTTACATAAAAGTCTGAATGTAAGAACATGATGTATTCAGTTTTCACTTTATCAGCACAATAGTTCATTCCACCCCCTATACCAATAGGAAGTTCATTCTTATCAAGATAACATTGTAACCCATATTTTTCGTAATTTTCAGTCAACCACTCATTAGTACCATCATTACAATTCTCAGCATGAATGATAAATGGAGAATTTTTGTAGTAAGAATTCTTACGAACACTATCTATTGCTATCTTTAGATATTCTAAGTTATTATATGTTGAAATACAAAATGTAATCATTATTAATATTTTAAGGGTGCACCCCAATTACTCTGCATTACCATACCCATATATTGTTTATGAAAATGCTTTTCTTCCCAACCCATTTGTTTATATAATTGATATTGTCCACCGAAATGCAATTCTTTAAATAACGGTGATGTTGGCATCATTGACGTACCCATTGCAAGTGCAGCTTCACCATACCACTTTAACTCATTTGGGTGCTTTTCAAATAGTTTTTCAATATTATGTTCATCATCTAACCATTTCCAAACTTTAGTATCCCATATGTAAGGAGAAATACCATAATGGTATATTTTACCTTCTCTACCAAAATGAGACATAATAGATTTATATTCAGCTTCATGTCCAGCTCTTACATCATAAGTTTGTAACTCTGGGAATCTATCTACAAATTCATAAAAATCATCTCTCTCATGCATAATCATATATGGTATATCTTCCGAATATAAGAAATCTTTAATGTAAAAATCTTTAAAGAAATATACATCCGAATCTAAACATACATAGAATCTACACAAGTCTAATTTGTAAACCTTTGATTTAACTAGTTGCTGCCCTACCCATCCTTCTGAATTTGATGTTATTGTATTATCTGGAATTATGTTGGTATTAGATGGAATACGTTCTTTAAACAACTTAATATCATCAGTTGGTACTGAAATATATAATGGTATATTATCTCTATTGAATTTAACTATACTTTCGGTTAATGCTACGCATCTTTCTAAATCACCCCTATAACTTTTAATAAATAATATTATGTTTTCCATTTATAGTAAAATTTGGTAAGTTTCTTAATTTATTATTAATTTTTTCTATTTGGTTAATATATGGCTTTACATCATCAATATATTCTGATGTACTACGTTCTCTAAAAGGTAACATATCTACTTCATATACATCTTCAAACTTTTCTTTATAATCACCAACTACATCAGTATTAATAATTACAATTGGAAAGTGAGATGGGGTAGTCCAATTATCTATTTGTTTGTCTATGTTTTCTAGCCATACACCAATGTCAAATGGAGTTTTCTCATTACCACCCATTAACTTTTGAAAGTTGTGATGCATCCCTCTTTTTATTTGAGATGATATAGCTATACCAACATCTTCAGTATAACAAAAAATACCACTACCAACTTGTACATCCAATGGTGTACTATAATGACATGCAGCTAGTTCGTAGGCGTTATTATATGTAGTGTAACTATCTTTGATACAATCTCTTATATAATTCGACCTACACCCACCAAATGAATTAATCCAGACATCTATTGGTTCACGTTTGAATAATTCTGATATGACTTCTTTTGGAAAATTATGTCTTACCATTTATATAGTTTCGTATAATGCGTTTTGTTTTTCTTGTCTATTTATATCCTTTGGGTGATACAGTGCATACTCCTCTTCTATTGGTAAATAAGTCATTGTATTGTAACCTTTTATTCGCTCATGTACTTTACCTTCCCATTCGATTTCAGAAGTTCTACGATAAATTCGTGTCTGAACATCTGGCCAATTAACCCAACCCTTATCATTTACATTCCATCCCCATTTTTGGATATGCTCATCAGTTAATCCCTCAACTGTATTTACTCTTGGAACGAAGAACAAATCAATATCTTTATTTGATTCTAATAAATCATGCATATTTGTAATCAAATATTCATTTGGCATTTCATCTGCGTCTATTTGAAAGATGAAAATACCTTTAGCATGATTTTTTAGGTTATTCTTATAAGATGCAAAATCTTTATTTAAGGAAAATCCGATAACATTTATATTATCATGTAAATCATTAATAATTCGTAAGTATCCTCTAACATCATCAGTTACTCCATCTTCATCATATTGAATTAAAATTTCATCCTCGGATTGAACTCTGGGATGAAGAAAGTTTACTAATGTTGTAATTTCTTTTATTTCATTACAAACTGTAATTGCATATGTAACATTAACCATAGTATTTTTTTAAAGTATCTTGTTTAAAAAATATTTCGGTGGAATATTGAATCCCATCCATATTATAAGTTCTATAAGCAGCTCCTTTAGCTACAAAATCTTTATTGGTTTTGATATAACCATTATATACCCTATCACCACCTTTATCAAATGTTTCGCCTAAGTCATATAAACCAATTTGAGGTAATTCCAATAAATCGTTAACCACATCATCGGTTTTTGTTAGTTTTTTAAACCATTTGAAGAAATTGACTGGTGGTATATTTGATAATTTAAGTGCAGAAATCTTTTTTTGGTATATTCCCGTAACAAATATAATTGTTTCCTCTGAACCTGCTAATCTTTCCTTATTACCATCGGCGTA
>Ga0209091_10002257_pt1 | contig 16350 bp, 14 predicted proteins | sample ArcticOcean_MG_C_6_FD_187438 | JGI IMG/M metagenome (GOLD analysis project Ga0209091, IMG submission 187438) | Marine microbial communities from western Arctic Ocean - ArcticOcean_MG_CB8_128 (SPAdes) (version 2) | ecosystem: Environmental > Aquatic > Marine > Oceanic | place: Arctic Ocean...
TTGGCTCCCAGTTTGCGGTTGGTGTCGCGCACCCAGTCGAACACCGCGCCCCAGGCGGCGGAGACGTTGAGGTCGTCGTCCATCGCCTCCGTGAAGCGCGTGACGAGCGGCGAGTCGGCGGTTGGTTCGGTCGCTTGGCCAAGCGCGAGTTCGCGCAGCCTGGCGGTGCATTCGTCGATGCGGCCCAGTGCGGTTTTTGCACCGGCCAGGTTGTCGAGCGTGAAGTTGAATGTCTCGCGGTAGTGGGCCGAGATCATGAGGTAACGCACCTCACGCCCGGCGCTGCCCTTGGCCAGTAGATCGCGCAGCGTAAAAAAATTGCCGAGCGACTTGCTCATTTTTTTGCCCTCAACGAGCAGGTGCGCGCCGTGCATCCAGTACTTGACGAACTTGTGTCCGTCGCACTGCAGGCAGGCGCCTTCGCTCTGGGCGATCTCGTCCTCGTGATGGGGGAACACCAAGTCCTCGCCACCGAGGTGGAGGTCGAAATTTGGCCCGAGCAACTCCATGCTCATGGCGCTGCACTCGATGTGCCAGCCGGGCCGGCCCTCGCCCCATGGGCTGTCCCAAAACACCTCGCCGTCCTCCGGCACGCGTGCCTTCCAGAGGGCGAAGTCGGCGACCGATTCCTTTTCGTACTCGTCGCTGCTGACGCGTTCGCCGGGGCGCATTTCGTCGAGATTGATGTTGAGCAGTTGACCGTATTTGTTTCCGGCTTCGCGGTATTTCTCGATACTGAAATAGACGGAGCCGTCGTTGGCCTTGTAGGCGAGGCCGGTCGACTCGAGCTTTTTGATAAGCTTGATGATCGGGCCGATGAACGCGGTGGCGTGCGGCCGGTCGTGCGGCATTTGGCAGCCAAGCGCCTCGAGGTCGGCGAAGAAGGCCTGCTCGAATTCGTTGGTGAACTCGGCCAGCGACTTGCCGGACTCGTTGACGCGCCGGATGATTTTGTCCTCCACGTCGGTGATGTTCATGACGTGCCGCACGTCGAAGCCGTGGAAGGTGAGGTGGCGCCGAACGATGTCGGCAAAGACGAACGTGCGGAAGTTCCCGATGTGCGCGAAGTCGTGCACGGTTGGGCCGCAGCAGTAGATGCCGACCTTTTTTCCGGCGGGATTGAGCGGCACGAACGGCTCGATCGAACGCGACAGGGTATTAAAGACTTTCAAGCCCATAAAGCGGCGACAGACTAATCGTTGCGGCACCAAAGTGAAGCTGGAACCGGAACCTTCAATTAGGAAAGGCACGAAAACCTCAAAAAAGGGGACACAGATGAACGCTGGTTGGCAGGAAAAAAAAGGGTAAATCCTGTGAATCCTGAAAATCTACGTCCCGTTTTCGAGCTGAAAACTTTTTGAGACGCGGATTTCACGGATGAACACGGATACTGAAAACTTGAAACTCTCTTTAGATGCCCATGCTTTCGTAGCGCTTGGCGATGCGCTCGATGCCGCAGACGAAGGCGGCTGTGCGGAGGTCGACGACTTTTTCGCGGGCATTGAAGATGTCGCGGATGTTGTTGTAGGCGTTACGCATGGTGTCGTCGAGGCCGGAGCGGACGAGGGCGAGTTCGTCTGAGCCGGTGGTGAGTTGGTCGCGGATTTCCTGCGGGACGGTGGTGTTGAGCATCTTCTCGAGGGCCTCGACAAGCATCTGGCCGCGGCGCTCCTCGTTGCGGCGCTCGAGGTAGCCGAACCGAATGCGGGCGAGGTTTTTCACCCATTCAAAATAGGAGACGGTGACGCCGCCGGCATTGAGGTAGGCGTCCGGGATGATAACGGTTCCCTTTTCCCGGAGAATCTCATCGGCGGCGTAGGTGACCGGGCCGTTGGCCGCCTCAGCGATGAGCGGAGCCTGGATTTTGGCGGCGTTTTGGCGGGTAATGACGCCCTCCATCGCTGCGGGGATGAGGATGTCGCACTCAGCCTCGAGCATCGCCGGGCCGTCCTCGGTATAGTCTGCGCCGGGGAACCCTTTGACTCCGTGGTTCGCGGCAATGTGCGCCTTGACTGCCTCGACGTCGAGGCCGTCGGCGGAGCTAATTGCGCCGTCGCGCTCGATGATACTGGTGATCTTCGCGCCGTCCTCCTCGCTGAGAAACTTGGCGGCATGGTAGCCAACGTTACCGAGGCCCTGCACGACGATGCGTTTGCCCTCGAGTGAGCCGTCGAGCCTGGCGCGGGCAATGTCTTCGGGGTGGCGAAAGTACTCGCGTAGGCCATACTGCACGCCTCGGCCGGTGGCCTCGACACGGCCGTCAATGCCTCCGAGGTGCACCGGTTTACCGGTCACGCAGCCCATGCCGTTTGCCTGCTCTGGGAACAGGGATTGATATGTGTCGGAGATCCAGCCCATTTCGCGTTCGCCGGTGCCCATGTCGGGTGCGGGCACGTTGAGGCTAGGGTGGATGAGATCGCGCTTGGCCAATTCCTGGGCAAAACGGCGTGTGATTTTCTCGAGATCCTTTTCACTGTACTGCCTTGGGTCGATCTTGAGCGCGCCCTTGGAGCCGCCAAACGGAATCATCACGATGGCGCACTTGTACGACATTAAAGCCGCCAACGCCTCGACCTCGTCCTGGTTGGCGAAGTCGGCGTAACGGATGCCTCCCTTGACCGGCAGGATGTGTTCGCTGTGGACGGCGCGCCAGCCGGTGAACACCTCATAACGGTCTCCCAACTTGACGCCGAACTGCACCTGATAGACCGAGTTGCAGCTTCGGATCTGTTCGGCGAGGCCAAGCGGCAGATCCATGGTGGCTGTGGCGCGGTCGAACATCCGGTCGACGCTTTCGCGGAAGGTGATTTCGTTGGGTTCTTTCATGATTGGTTTGTCGATCTGACAGTTGCAACGGAAGCCAAGCGATTTGAGACTCCGTTGTAAACAGAATAATTTCGCAGGGACGCAATTTGCCCGGCCAACTGCATTCGGAGAGAGGGGGGATGAAGCCAAGCGGGGAAAGCGGCGAGAGGCGAGATTGTGAATTATTTCACAATGAAGTTGCCGCGCCTTTTTTCCGGTGATAAGTTTCTTGCTGCTTGAGTTGTAAGCAGGTTAGGGCGCTTGTTTTTTTTACTGGATTGCTTCGGATTTTGATGTCTGCAAGATCGCAGGATAACCCTTGGTTGCACCGGTTCGCTATGTTCACTGCATTGGCGACACTGGTTCTTATTGGAATTGGCGGATTGGTGACTAGCAAAGGGGTAGGGATGGCCGTTCCGGATTGGCCGACTACCTACGGATACAACATGTTTTTGGTGCCATTCGACCAATGGCTCGGGAAGTTCGGCGTATTTGAGGAGCATTTCCACCGGTTGATGGCTTCGTTTGTCGGGTTTTTGACCATCGGCTTGGCGATCTGGCTTTGGGTGAAAGAAGCCCGAAAATGGGTGCGCCTGCTCGGAATTGGTGCGTTTGTTCTGGTCGTGATGCAGGGGTTACTCGGCGGGCTGCGAGTGACTGAGATCAATCAAAACCTGGGGCTGGTTCACGGTGCCGTGGCGCAGTTGTTCCTGATCTTGGTTTGTGCGATCGCACTGGTTACCAGCGCTTGGTGGCAGCGGGTGAACGTGAGCGACCGGGCCGGTTTTGTACCGCTCAAGGGCATTTTGGTGGCTGTGATTTGCCTGGTTTTTGTGCAGCTACTGCTTGGGGCGACGATGCGGCATCAGCATGCCGGTTTGGCGATTTGGGATTTTCCGCTGGCGCACGGCCAAGTTTGGCCGGCGACGGATGAGGCCTCGGTCGCCACTTACAACGAGAACCGTTACGAATTACAAAAAAGCCTCCACGCAGCAAACCAGTTGCTTGACGCGCAGGGGAATCCGAAGACGTTCCTCGCCAGTGGGCACGAGATTTTATCGTGGCATGTTTGGCTGCAGATGCTGCACCGGCTGGGCGCGGTGGCGACGCTGGCCTTGGTAGTGGCTTTTGCGGTGAAGGCGCGGCGGCGGCTTGGCCACGCGCACGCTTTTACGAAGGCGGGTTATGTGCTGCTGGCGATGGTCGTCGCACAGGCCGGCATGGGAATCTGGACGATTTTGAGTAACAAGGCGGCGGACGTGGCCACGGGGCATGTGGTGCTGGGCGCGGCCTGCCTCGCATTGAGCAGTTTGCTGCTGCTGGCGGCGAAGCGGTGCGTGTTTGTCGGCGATGGTGTGGAAGCGGCTGAGCGCCAGGCCAAGCGCAGTGATGGCAGGGCGATTGATCCAGTCCAAGCGGCGGCGATGGCGGTTTGATTATTTTGATGGATAAAACGGTTCTAGATGCAAAAAAAAATGAGGGGAGCCAGTCGACGGCTTGGTCTGTTTTCTCCGAGTTGGTTAAGCTGCGGTTGACGACGATGGTGCTGATCACCACGTTGGTTGGGTTTTACTTGGGGCTCAATGCGGAGAGCGGCGGTTTAGCGCAGAACTTGGCCAAGCTTGGCTTGACGCTGTTGGGCACAGGGTTGTTGGCGGCCGGCGCGTCGATTCTGAACCAGTATCTTGAGCGCGAACACGACGCGAAGATGGAGCGCACGGCCATTCGTCCGCTGCCCAGCGGGCAAATCGGCGCGGAGGCGGCGTTGCTGCTTGGCGGCGCGGTCTCGGTGGGAGGGTTGTTGTCCCTGGCCGTCTGGGTGAATTTGCTGGTGGCGGTGCTAGGGGCGGTGACGCTGGTGACGTACCTTTTTATTTACACGCCCCTCAAGCGCACGTCGGAGTGGAATACCGTTATTGGGGCGATTCCCGGAGCGGTGCCGCCGCTTATGGGGTGGGCTGCGGCCCGGGGCGGGGTGGAATTTCCGCAGGGTTGGATTTTATTTGGGATTTTATTTTTCTGGCAGATGCCGCATTTCATGGCGATCGCCTGGATGTACCGTGATGACTACGAGAAGGCAGGCTTTGTGATGATGCCAAGTGCGGTTGATGGCGGGGCGCGAACCGGACGGCAGGCGATCAGTCACACCCTCCTTTTGTGCATTGCCAGCCTGATGCCGTTTGTGATGAAATTAGCCGGGGCGGTTTACGTTTCCGGGGCGGTGCTGTTGGGAGGGCTTTTTTTGTGGGCCGCAATACGGTTTTCGCGGGAGTTGAACCGGCAAAGCGCACGGGTTCTGTTTTTTGCCTCCATCATTTACCTGCCGCTGCTGTTGGGATTGATGGTGGTGGACAAGTTGAAAATTGGAGGTTGATGCACGCGACGATTGACAGAGGAGTGGGCAAACCGATAGCCTGAGTCGCTTTTGCGGCGATACCGGATGGGACAGGGCACAGTTTTTTTTGAGTAATTTTTTGTAATGAGCGCAATATCAGAGGCGGCCAAGACAGCTGAAGTAATAGAGGAGCATCATGAGCACCATGAACAGAGTTTTTGGCGAACGTACATTTTCTCCACCGATCACAAGGTTATCGGTATACAGTACGGGTTCTGTGGTCTTGCCTTTTTGTTTTTCGGATTTTGCCTGATCGCCACTATGCGGTGGTCGATGGCCTACGAGGGGCAGCCGGTCCCGTTTGTGGGGCCGTTGATTGAAGCGCTGCTGGGTAACAGCGTCGCGCCTGGTGGCGTGATGAGCGCCGAGCTTTACAACGTGTTCGGTGCGATGCACGGCACGATTATGGTGTTCATGGGCATTGTGCCGGCGGCGTTTGCGGCGTTTGGCAACTACGTGGTTCCGCTGCAAATCGGTGCGGTTGACATGGCCTTCCCGCGAGTGAACATGGCCAGTTTCTGGTCATTCTTTTTGGGGTGCGTCATCATGACGGTCAGTTTCTTCATCCCGGGCGGAGCTGCCCAGGCGGGTTGGACATCGTACTCGCCGCTCGCATCTGTGATTCCCACCGACGGACAGACCTACTGGCTGATAGGCATGATAATGCTAATCACTTCGTCGCTGCTGGGTGCGGTGAACTTCATCGTCACCATCATCAACCTGCGTGCCCCCGGCATGACCTGGCTGCGGTTGCCGTTCTTTGTATGGGCGCAGTTCGTCACGGCGTTTCTTTTGTTACTCGCCTTTCCGCCGCTGGAAGCTGCCGGGATCATGCAGTTGATGGATCGCGTGATTGAAACGAGTTTCTTTCTGCCAACCGGTCTGGTGGTGGGCGGGCAGGATGTTGATGTCAGTGGTGGCGGCAGTCCGCTGTTGTGGCAGCACTTGTTTTGGTTCCTTGCACATCCAGAGGTTTATGTGCTGGTTTTGCCCGGGATGGGTATCGTGGCGGAGATTATTGCCAACAACACCCGCAAGCCCATCTGGGGTTACAAATACCTTGTCGGCTCGGTGGTGGTGCTCGGTTTCCTGGCGTTCATCGTGTGGGCGCACCACATGTACATGACCGGAATGGGCACAGTGATCAGCGCGTTTTTTCAGACCACCACACTTATCATTTCGATTCCGTCGATCATCATCTTGACGTGCCTGTTCATATCGTTGTGGGGTGGGTCGATACGGTTCAACACGCCGATGCTATTTGCGCTGGCGTTCCTGCCGATGTTCGGTATTGGGGGGCTTACCGGCCTACCTCTAGGCTTCAATTTCAGCGATGTGGCGCTGCACGATAGTTATTATGTCATCGCTCATTTTCATTACGTAGTCGCGCCGGGAACCATCTTCGCCATCTTCGCTGGCGTCTATTACTGGTTCCCGAAGATGACTGGGCGAATAATGAACGAGTTCTTGGGCAGGGTACACTTCTGGGGGTCGCTTATTTTCATGAACTTGATTTTTATGCCGATGTTTGCGCAGGGCATGGCCGGGATGAGCCGACGCATGTCCGACGGCGGGGCCACCTACTCTCTGGCCAACCCGGATAACGCAGACATCACAGTGGGCGCTTTGGGCGACACAATCATGGGGTTGAACGTATCCATCTCGGCTGCCGCTTGGGCGATGCTTATAGCACAGTTGCCTTTCATTTTTAACTTGTTCTGGAGTGTGAAACACGGGGAGAAGGTCAAGTCCGACAACCCGTGGCAGGCCACCACGCTGGAGTGGGAAACCCCGACGCCTCCGCCGCACGGTAACTTTACCAAAGAGATTAAAGTTTATCGTGACCCGTACGAGTACAGCGTACCGGGCGCCAAGGAAGACTTCACGCCGCAGGCCCAACCCGCAAAGTAATCGACTTTATCCGACATGGAAATCCCCTATACGGTTAAGCCAAGGCCGGACACCGGTTTGTACAACGCGAAGCTGGGCATCTGGCTCTTCCTTGCTTCCGAGGTAATGCTGTTCGGCGCCCTGTTTTCCTCATATGTGCTGCTGCGCGTAGGTGCCGAGCCCGGCACATGGTCGATGGGGTTGATGGACATCTACGTGGGTGCCGGAAACACGATGGTTCTGATCGCCTCAAGCATGTTCGTCGTCCTCGCTTGGGCGCAGTTGAAGCAGGGCAACCTGGCCGGATACAAGAAATGGAAGTGGGCAACCATAGCCTGTGCCGTGCTGTTTCTCATGGTCAAGTGGTCGTACGAGTGGCCATCCAAGTTTGCCCACTACGATGTCTGGCTGAACGACGCGAAAGTGCTGCACGAGAAGTTTGAGAAAGGCTATCACGAGTCAGCGTCGCACATCGAACCCGGGGGCGCCGCGCATGACAACACGGATGCCCACGACGGTGATGTCGAGAAATACATTGAAGGCATTTACACAACGCGTTTTTTCAAGGAATCAAGCGTTACGAGTGAAGATGAATTCAAGAAAGCCTGGGAGAACGGGACACTTGCGCTTTCCGGCCACATCAACTCCTACGAGGAAGCCCAGATCGATTTTAGCATTACCCGCTGGAAGGCGGACTTCGGCGTGTCAAGGGCTGATGCCACTAAGGTCTTGGCCAAGTTCAGTGAGGCCAAGGCCGACAAACTGCTCCAAGATGGCGGGGAGCTTTATGAAAAGACCGATTACGACACAGCAAAGCTTGCGGAATACGAGCTTGGCCAAGCGGGCTTTACTGTGGCCTTGAGCGTTGCCGGCTACGAGACTATCAAGAAACATCCGTGGATGTGGGGAACCAAGCGCGTCAACGAGGACATCGGAGGAAAGCCAAGGGTGAAGTCATTGGTTTTCGGGTTGGATGAGACCCAACACCACCAAGAGATCACGCTGGATGTGGGAGACATTAAGCGACTCTCTGCCTACGAGCCCAAGCACAGTACATTTTTTGGAATTTACTACACTATTACCGGATTGCATGCCCTCCATGTGTTTGGCGGGATTCTCATAATGCTCTACAACATGCTTCCGGTCGGGTTGGCACTGTGGCACAAGGATCGTGAGCAGTACACCAACCGGATTGAAACATTCGGCCTGTTCTGGCACTTTGTTGACTTGGTATGGATCTTCCTGTTTCCGATCCTTTATATTTTATAGAAATGAGCGATTCACACGATTCATCTGACTTTATTAAACATCTCGTCAATCTGTTTCGTATCGTTGGCGGCGTACTCGTAGTGGGCACAGTGATTACCGTCCTGATCGATATCAATTTTCCCCTGTCCCTAGCGTGGGCGGCAGTGATCGGCCTGTCGATTGCGTTGGTCAAAGCTAGCTTCGTGGTGGCTATTTTCATGCACTACAAGTGGGATAAGAAACTGATCTGGATCACTTGGACCATGGTGCTTACCTTCTTCTTTTTTGCCGGCATGATGGGGTTGATCCTGTGGTCCGAAGGGAATATTCCCAAACTGGACAGCGCCTTGGCGATCTCCACCGGAACGAACGAGATTCCTACAATTTGGATCGTCTTGGCATCGATGTTGGGCGTGGTGTTGCCGGCGGCGTTTACCGTTCTCACCGTCAAGTTGCTGAATCAGCCCGCACCCGTTGAAGCGGCAGCGCCCAAGGCTGGGCGGACGGCCCCAAAAAAGAGTTAATTGAATATGTCACTCAAGGCGTTCCATTTAATTTTCATCACCCTCTCGATCTTTTTTACGCTGATGTTCGGGATTTGGGCAGTGGTGAATCACGGCTCTAGTGGCAAAACAGCTGATTTGTTTATGGGAATCATCTCGCTGGTGGGCACAATTGGCCTGTCGGTATACCTCCGTTATTTTTTAAAAAAACTGAAACACATCAGTTACCTTTGAACCGTAAGCATATAATCGGATTATTGCTCTTCGCCCTGGCCATGCTCGCTTGGCCAAGCACGCTAGAGGCGTGCGCTGTTTGCTTCGGCGCGCCCGACTCCCCAATGACCAAGGGCATGCGGTGGGGCATCGCGAGTCTTATTTTCATACTGATTCCCGTACTCGGTGGCGTGGGTGGTTTTTTTGTTTTTCTTTCCAAGCGAGGCAAAGCCTACGCCCAGTTTGAGGACCCCGAATTGTTTAAGGAATGATTCTCTAAAATGGACTTACTATCAGGAATAATAAAAGCATTCTCCTTACCGGAAGTCGTCTCCCAGAACGGGGGCCAGATCGATGGGTTAATCATCGCCGTTCATCTACTGATGTTGGTCCTTTTTGTTGGCTGGATCATTTATTATTTCGTCGCGCTATGGAAGTTTCGCGCCACCAATAACCCCAAGGCCGACTACAAGGGAGTCAAGAGCAAGACCATCACCAATTCGATTGAAGGTGCCGTCATAGCATCTGAGCTCGTTCTTGTCGTAGTTGCCATCTACTTCTGGAATTTTTATGTGAACGAGCCCTCCGACTTCAGCGAGGATAGTGTGGTGCGTGTCACCGCCGAGCAGTTTGCATGGAATGCCCGTTACCCCGGTGCCGACGGCATACTCGGAGCGCAATCCAAGACCCTCGTCAGCGCGGCAAACCCCTTTGGCACCGACAAGTCAAAGCCGTACTGGGAAGACGACGTCGAGGTGCTCAAGTCCGACATCGTGGTGCCGATGATAAAAAACGAGGACGGCACACACAAAAGCGTTACCATCGACTTGACCTCAAAGGATGTCATCCACTGTTTCAAGGTATTGCCACTGCGTGTCTGTCAGGACGTGATTCCCGGCATGCGCATTCCGATTCACTTCAAGCCGGTGAAAGTGGGCCGCTACCAGATCACCTGCGCCCAGCTTTGCGGCGACGGCCATGCTCGCATGAAAGGCGCCGTGAAAGTCGTTGACGAGGCCGCATGGAACGAGTGGTACAAGGCGGAAGTCGAAAAGAAAAAACCGGCCTCCGAAAAGCCAACCGCCACCACGGCCACGGTCACGGACGACAAAGCCTGAGCATCGCTTGCCCTGATCGAACTCTCCGGAGCGCTCTGGGCGGAGTGCACTTTTTTTGTTAAAATGGAATCGTACTCACGAACCGTGCGCTGGCTTGTCTGGGGCGGCTTGGCCGTGGTGATCCTGGCTGTCCTGTTTGCATTCATACGGGAGCAAAGTGCCCCGGGTTCGAGCCCCGCCGAGTCCATCTTGGCAAAGCGGGACCTGCCGGTCATCTCGCAACTCAGCGACTTCACCCTGACCAACCAGTTGGCCGAGCCGGTCGGCTTGGCGAAGTTTGCCAACAAGGTATGGTTTGCCGACATCATCTTCACTCGCTGCCCCGGGCCGTGCCCGGTGATGACCAAGCGCATGGCCGAGTTGCAGTTGCACTTTGCCTCCGAGCGGGACGTCGCCTTCGCCACGCTGACGACCGATCCTGGCCACGACACCCCGGCCGTCATGCAGCGCTTTGCCGGGCGCTTCGGAGCGAATGCTGAGCGCTGGCAATTCCTCACCGGCGACAAGCCGGAGATTGTGCGCTTGGCTGTGGACGGGATGAAACTAATCGCCCGCGAGAAGCCGCCGGGCGAACAAGCCACGCCGGAGGATCTGTTCATCCACGCCACCATTTTCGTGGTCATCGACCGGCAGGGCCGACTCCGCGGTGTACTTGAGAGCATGGAGGACGGCTGGAAGGAAAAAGCCATCTCCATCGCCAACTCGTTGTTAATCGAACCTTCAAAATGACCATACAGGATTTGCCTCTCATCAACGCATGCCTCAACGCGCTCGCCACCGTGTTCCTTACGCTTGGTTTCGTGTTCATCAAAAAGGGCAATAAGACCGCGCACCGCAACTGCATGATCAGTGCCTTTGTGACTTCTGCGGTGTTTTTGACCTGCTACTTGATCTACCACTATAACACCGGGTCGACAAAGTTCGTGGAGCCGGCTTGGTTTAAACCAATCTATTTTACGATATTGATTACGCATATTATTTTGGCGGTGGTGATTTTGCCGCTCATTTTCATGACGTTCAGCCGTGCGATGAAGGAGCGGTTCGAGCAGCACAAAAAAATCGCCAAGTGGACGTGGCCGCTCTGGATGTACGTCTCAATCACCGGCGTGATAATTTACCTCCTGCTCTACCAGATTTTCCCGCAGCCCAAGCCCCAGCTGCCCCAACAACCCCTCGCCGAGCAGTTGAGCACTGAATAGCGCTTGGCCAAGCGCTTGGTTTCAAGCTCGAGGGTGAGCCTCGTTGTAGGCGCGCTTGATTCGCTCGGTGGTAACGTGCGTGTACACCTGTGTTGTCGTGAGGTTCGCGTGGCCCAGCATCTCCTGGACGCTCCGCAAGTCCGCCCCGGCGTCGAGCAGATGCGTGGCGTAGCTGTGACGGAGCTTGTGCGGTGTGAGGCTTGGATCCAGTCCGCAGGCGCTCAGGTAATTCTTCAATCGCAACTGAACCAGGCGCGGGTAGATGGTACTACGTTTTTTCTCTGAAGCGAAAAATACAGGCTCGTCGGGTGCGGGCGGCTTGGCCAAGCGCTCCCAGTAAAGCCGGATCGCCTTGACGGCCGCGCGGCCGATCGGTACCTGCCGTTCCTTTTTGCCCTTGCCGTGTACGTTGACGACGAGCTCATCCGGCTCGATTTCCCCGGCTAACATCCGGCAGATCTCGCCGATGCGCAGGCCGCACGAATAGATTGTCTCGAGGATCGCGCGATCCCGTAAATACGGCATATCGCCGACTTTTTTCTTTGTCCCTTTTTTTACTTCGCGCTCGGCCTCGAACTCCTGCATCGGCGCGTCTAGCAGCGCGTTCATTTGGTCGATGGTCAGAAATTGGGGCAGGCGCTTGGCCGGCTTGGGCAGGGTGACCCCCTTCACCGGTGACGATTCGACGAGGCCACGCCGCATTAAAAACTTATAAAACGAGTTGAGCGCGCTGAACCGCAGCCGGATTGCTGCTTGGCTGAGTTCCTTGCGGCCAAGCTGCCGCAGAAACAGCCGGAAGTCGTTCCGCACCAGTTCACTCCAGCGCACCGGCGACCCGTTGGTATCGCGATGCCACTGCGTGAACTCGCTCAGCGCCTGCCGGTAATTGCGCTGCGTGTACACCGAGGCGTCCTTTTCGTCGGACAGGAAGCGGAGAAACAGATCTGTCCAGTCCAACGGCGGTTCGTGGGTCTCAGTCATTTCCGGCACGCCACAAACCCTAGCGGTGCTAGCCGTATTTTAGGAAGGCAATTTCCCAGTTGAACAAGCTTTAAGCAACGGATTCCGTTTTTTTGATTCTACCTGAGAAATAACGTTTTCGATGTCCCCTGCCTCCTCGCTCGATTCCCCAACCGGTTCCTATTCCTACACCGCATTGCAACTCGGGGATGTTTCCTCGCTCCCTTCCGGTTCTTTTGGCTCAAACGGTTCAGCCAACATCTTGGTCACAGGTCCAGTCGATCAAAGTGACGTTAAAGACCCACTAGCCAAGCTTCTTTAGGGAGGCTTTCGGTTGCCTCTGCTTCGTCTTATGCTATGCGTTGTCCTGCAAGTTAGGATTATTCTCGGCCCAAAAAAGCCGTGCCTGCAGAGGCCACGGTTCCGGCCAATACAGCTAATTGGTGTTGTACTGTTTTTAATGGTTCTCTATTGTTTAACTCCCGTCATGCTTATGAACTACTACTCACTAATATTGCAGCCATGTTTCTGTTAGGGGGTGTAGGGATCAAGAAGCGGATCGTTCTCAGGAAGATACTGTTAAGGGAGAAAAAATTAAATATCACAAACAGGTTTTGCGATTGAACAAATGTAAATATTGCTGATAACTTGGGGCTACTTTACTAGATATAACCATTCTTAAAGATTTTCAAATCAAGAATACATATGGTCCGAATAGTCGTCAGCAAGATAATAAAAACGGCGTAATTTCTGCTTTGCCACGCAAAAGCAAGGAAGAAAGAATGGCGTGTTAGATTCTTTACTTGTTGCTTCTTTAGTGGGAGATATTGAAGTGCTTAAAAAAGACTTGGAAGATGGTACGGATGTGAATCAGAAGATTTTAAACAGATACACCCCTTTGCGTGTTGATAAGAAAGAGGGGCGGGGAAGAATCATTGAACTGTTGATTGCCAAAAGAGCTGATGTGAATGCTAAGAATGATGATGGGGAAATCCGGTTAGATTGTTCCGTAGACGATTACGAACTCGCCGACATCTTCCTCAAATACGGAGGCAAGACTGCTAAAGAATTAAAAGTTGAAGTGAAATAAGAGAAACAATGTTTGTGCCTGCGAAACCAAGAAATCTAATAGGCTTTTTATTGGGCGTACCTTTTGTATGGATAGGGTGTGAGCATTTCATCAGTCCAGAAAAATTTGACTTAATTGTTCCGCGTTATATTGGGTTTCCGCGTTTCTGGACACTAATCAGTGGGGTGATCGAAGTTCTACTTGGAATAGGAATCATGCTACCTCATTGTCGTCAATTGGCGGCCCGGTTTCTAACGTGTTTTTTAGTGTTTGTTTATTTTGCTAACTTAAACATGTGGTTAAATGACATAGCTTTTAACGGTACAGCGCTTAGTCTTAATGGTCACATTATCAGACTCGTGGTTCAGTTGATGCTAATCTGTACTTGCCTATGGCTTGCCGGATTAGTGGGAAGAAGAACCAGTAGAGTATTAAAGTCTTAAAGAGTTTAAGGGAATTGATGATAAAAAAAATTGCACCTCTCAATACAGCTATCCTCCTCATTTGTGGATGGATCGCTTCTCCTGAAGTTTTCCTCACGGCAAATGAATCTGTTTTGGATCGTCCATCCAAGAATAACGTTGAGCTAGTGGATGACCGGGTTAGGGGCTTCTTGGTTCAGGCTAAACTGCATCAAATTCACCTGGAGATGGCAGCTAGCGAATGGAATGCGATGGAAGCAATTGATCCAAGAAGAGGAAGGACTGGAATTGAGAATTTAAGCAAGTCGGATGAGGAGCAGCGCCAAGTTCACCGAGGTCGATTTCCTTGGGCAGTAGGTTCCGTCACTATTGGGGAACAAGTTTTAAAAGACATTGGCGTTCGGTATAAAGGTAACGCCAGTTTTAATCTTATGAGGGGAAGCCTTAAGCGGAACTTGAAGATCAAGCTTGATTGGGTCAAGGATGACCAAAGTTACAACTCTGTAAAAACGCTTAACTTGAACGCAGGCGGCCTGGACCCCTCCAAGCTACGAGATGCGCTTGGGTATGCTCTGTTTAGGGAGGCAGGTGTTCCTGCTCCGCGCACAACATATGCCGAAGTCACATTGACAGTGCCAGGAAAGTACGACAAAGAGCATCTTGGTCTCTATACGATCATCGAGCAGGTCAACAAAGCTTTTCTTAAAGATCGTTTTCAGAGTGACAAAGGGCTTCTTATGAAACCGGAAGGTGTCGCCAGCGTCGAATACTATGGCAACGAATGGAAGTTTTATGAGTCTCTCTACCGCCCTGAAGATGAACCTCTGGTAAGCCAGTCTAAAAGGGTGATTGAGTTTGCAAAGCTAGTAAATGAGAGCAGTGACAAACAGTTTATAAGTAAGATTAATTCGTATCTCGACATCGACACTTTCCTGCGATTCATTGCGGTAAATGCTTTGATTGTTAACCTCGATACCCTGTTAGCTATGCCTCAAAACTATTACATCTACCTCCATCCGAAGAGTGAGGAATTTGTCTTCTTTCCATGGGATCTTGACATTTCATTCGCGGGATGGCCGCTGGGCGGCACGCCTGAGGAACAGATGGACCTAAGCCTTATGCATCCACACTCATCAGACGAGCACAGCCTTATAGATCGGCTGTTTTCCATTGAAGAAGTAAAAGCGAGGTATGCTCGAATCATTGATGAGTTGATGGCTAGTGCTTTTTCGGAAGAGCGGTTGCTTAAAAATGTTCAGAGATTAGAAGATACAATACAGGAAGCGATTGAGAGAGATGCTGCTGCGATCGCATCAAGAAATGAGCGGGGGTACCCGGCTCCTCGTGGTTATCAACCACCTAGTCTAAAGGCATTTATCGCTGCGAGAATGGTGTCAATTAAAAGCCAGCTCGATGGTCAGAGTACTGGCTATGTTTTTTCTCATGCTAGGCGTGGAGGAAGACTAGGACACCGTGGAGAAGAAGGATTTGGCCGGGGTAGGCTCGCAAGTCACATGCTATCCCAAGGCGACAGAGACAAAGATAATATGCTCTCAAGAGAAGAGCTCGTAAGCCTATTGGAAGGATGGTTTGACACTATGGACGGTGGTAAGCGGGGTGAACTTGACAAAGCCTCTTTTATTAATTCGCTACCAGATGCTTTTTATCCATCGAACGATGCTGGTTCCCGTAGGCTATCTCGGAAAACACCGGAAAGATACGTTTCGGAAGGGCTTTTCTCCGTTGCTGATCCAGACCTTGACGGCTTGGCAACCAAAAAAAGTTTAATTGGCTCATTTGAGAAGTGGTTTGATTCATTGGATAAAAGTAGTCGTGGTAAACTTGATGAAAAATCACTTGTGATTGGATTAAGGGACTTCATTTCCATGACACCAGGACAGGGCCAGTAAGCTTTAATGGAATTATGTACAGTTCCATAAAAGTAATGGAAATATGATTATTCTGTAATAAACTTTGAATCTCAATCACGACAAGCGATGGGAAAAAGTGGAGCTCACCAGTTGCCAGTGGGAAAGGGGACAGCCCTTTGACATCTATTATCTTTAGGTGCCGTTAACACCCACTAATTTAGGATTATACAGACAAGCCGTGTCGATGGATTGCACTGGTCAATTCATGAAATGAGCGTTTTCGAAAAGCGTGTTAATTCCTTTGGTTCAGCAAAAGACTACCACTAGATACACTTTTGGTTTCAATAGTTACGTATTACAATATATTATTTACACCTTTCTTATAAATACGAAAACTGAGTTCCCCGAGATCACCCAAGCCGCATTGTGAATCGCAGCAGGAAACGAGTTTGCGCCAATAAAAAGATCAGTCTTTCACTGTGCGTTCCAGGACTGCTAGTGCCTAGCCATGTGCTTCCTTCGGTTTTTTTCAGGAAGTTTTTATAAGTTCAGTTTTCAGGCCGTTCTAAACTGTCACAAGCTCTAATGGACTTAAGGTGATTTCTTTACTGTCTCTAGGCAGCAGCAATACACTCATGGTTAAGCAATTAAATTTGT
>Ga0209091_10002258_pt1 | contig 16349 bp, 13 predicted proteins | sample ArcticOcean_MG_C_6_FD_187438 | JGI IMG/M metagenome (GOLD analysis project Ga0209091, IMG submission 187438) | Marine microbial communities from western Arctic Ocean - ArcticOcean_MG_CB8_128 (SPAdes) (version 2) | ecosystem: Environmental > Aquatic > Marine > Oceanic | place: Arctic Ocean...
GCGCGAGCGTGCGAAGATATCGCCGGTCTGCGTATAGACGTAAACTGGCAAAAATAGAGTGACTTTTTATAATTTTATAGTGGAAATTAGAAGTAGATTAGAAGCAGCAAACGTAGACGAAGACGATCGCGCGGCGAGAGCACAAAAATATGTTGTATATAAGACTATCATGTACATTAACGCAAGCAACAAAGCATCTTGGAATACTTTTAAACTCGAAAACACCACTTGAAGACACTTTTATAGACCACTTTCGCCGCCTTTCTCGTCACTCGATGCTGCATCGCCGCCGTCGCGCTACAGACGTTGCGAACAAACGTCAACCGTTTCCAATGTTTCTCGAACGACTCATTTGCGAAAGTGTCTTCCTGGCTCCCTCTCTTCAACGCATCGTTAAACGCCTCGAAAAATTCTCTCTCTGTCGTGACGATCTCATCGTCTTCTTCCTCTCGTCGCGTGATCTTCGCGTACGCACTCGTCAACACGTGCACCACCGCCACTTCCAAAGCTTCCTCCTCCTCCTCCTCTTCTTCTTCTTCTTCTTTCAACACGGTTACCCAATCGTCCAACAAATCCTCCTCGCTCTCTGATTTCCCGTCCTCTTCTTTCTTCGCTTCGTATTCTCTTTCCGATTTCCTTCTGCTTATTATTTTACCGCTCACCGCCTGCGTCGTAAACGCGAGAAACGTTCGTTCGCTCGAAAACGCGTCCAAAACGACTCCAAGCGTCTCCCGCTCTCTCTCTCGCTTTTTTCCCCTCTTTCGTCTCTTTTTTCGCGTCGTCGCGGAGCAGAGTTTAGCGCGGAAGAGAGCTAAAGCGCGAGACGCGAGCGAGGCGATCGTTTGCTTTGTTTGTGCGCGGAGCGGCATGATGATGAAAACAAACGCGTTCTGTTTTGTATTTTCGTTTTGAGTATCTTTTTACTTTGCTGCGGATTACTTTTAAATATTCGTTTACAATTTTGTGTGATGATCATTAATGTTTTCTAATACTTTCTCCCTGCGTCGTCGTCGTCTGAATCGTTCCTTTTTGCTGCGTTTTACTACTTATCCATGTACTCTCTCACGGCATCGAAGACTTCGTTTTCGACTAAATTCAGCTGCTCGTTTTGGGCAACATCGTTTTCGTTTTCGCGGTTTTTCGCCGCCAACGCTTGCAACTTTTTGTTTCTATTTTCCTCCCACAAGGACAAACCAGAGACGTATAAGATGGTAAATCCGTACACGCTGGCAACGCGGTAATCGAGAGGAATGACGCCGTAGACGACAAAGTTGAGTGGTACCCAAAAAACGATGTTTGAGATGTACAAATCGAGCCAATCGCGTTTGAGTTCGGCTTTGATTTCCTCTTTCGATTCGCTCCGCAACAACGCCATGATGACTATGAAACCACACGCCCAAACTGGGTTATACACGAGCGCGTCAAAACCCACCTTCTTCGTCAACACCACGTGTTCCGGGTTGCTAAAAAACCACTCGATTACATTCGATTTGGTCAACTCTATATTCTCCGAAGCGAAGCCTTGCGCGGCAGCCATGGCGTCCGCCGCGTTGGCCAAGTCGCCGGTTAACTCGTCGTCGTACGTCGTCGATGCCGTCAACGCGGAAATGGAAACCGCGTCGGCGGAAAAACTCGATCCGCTCGGACTCGGTATCACCTTATCCACTAAGGTGTACCATAAGTACGACGTCAAACCGTCGAAACTTCCAAAGGTCACGTACCGTCCTCGTCTCCGGTCGTCTCTCGTATACGTTTCCTCGCCTTCTTCATCCGCCTTCGTCTCACTCACCCGTTGCGCGAGCTCGTCGGAGATCCAATAACACGCCGCCCCTACGCCCATGTCCCGCGCGAGCTCGAATCCAAATTCAACCGACGCAGAAGCTCGGAAAACTCCTTTGGCATTTCTTCTTCGTACTCTTTTTCCAATTCGAAAATGTCCTGCCATTTTAAAAGTAGAAGAAGACAAAGCGCGCGTCGTCGTCGTCATCTTCATCGTCTGAATCGTCGTCAATTCAGACGGGGCCACAGTCAGTCTTCTCTGAATAATGATGTTGAAATCTTCTCCTCCTCCGCGCGAAAGCGCGAGAAAGGGGGAGGTCAAGTGCTCTCTTCTTTTCCTTCTGAGGACCAAAGAAAAAGTTTTTGAAAATATGGGAGAGATCCTTTTCCTCTATTAGGGTTGGAAACCCTAATACTCGTACAATGAAGTTTTTCTCTTTCGTCTCACCAGTTCCAAACCTCATCATAAAATAAAAGAATTCGAAGACTCTCCCTCACGCGATAAGTGCACGAGCGGACGACGAGAAGAAGTTTTATTATATATTAATCGCATTTCTGCATCATGCAAATCTTCGTGTACGTGTTCGTGTCGTTTTTTTTACGTTTCAAGCGTCGCGTCGGTGTTGTTTTGCGTTCGGGACATTTGTCTTCTCTCGCGCGTAAATCCTCTCCCTTTTTTGGGGCTTTTGATGATGATGATGATGATGATGATGAAATAGAGAAGTTTCTCTCGTCTCGTTTTCGCGCCGATTGATTGGCTTGAACAACGCGCTCTCGAAAGAGGGAAAGCTCGGGTTTTCTTTTCGCCCGCTGTTTTTCATTTTATTTTCGCGCGCGCGCGTGTTGATGTTTGTATCTGTGTTCTGACCTGTTGGTGTTTCTCTCTTTCCTCTCACTAAAACAGTAAAACTTTGACTGGGAAAACCATCACGCTCGAAGTCGAGTCCTCGGACACGATCGACAACGTGAAAGCGAAAATCCAAGACAAAGAGGGCATCCCACCGGACCAGCAGCGATTGATTTTCGCCGGTAAACAGTTAGAAGACGGGAGAACTCTTGCGGATTACAACATCCAAAAAGAATCAACCTTGCACTTGGTGTTGCGTTTGCGAGGCGGCGGTAAGAAGAGAAAGAAGAAGACGTACACGAAACCAAAGAAGATCAAGCACGTGCACAAGAAGAACAAGTTGGGGTTTTTGAAGTTGTACAAGGTTGACGACGCCGGTAAAGTGACGAGGTTACGGAAGGAGTGCCCGGCGCCGGAGTGCGGCGCGGGCGTGTTCATGGCGAACCACTTTGACAGACACTACTGCGGTAAGTGCGGCTTGACGTACGTTTACGAAAACAAGTAAACGACGATGACTCGTTTTTAGAAATAAGTAAATGGGGGTTTGGTACGTTTGCGTGATTGGAGAGTGATATCGCGAGATGTTTTTTGTTTCCCAATAAAAAAGGGAGACCGAGAAGTTGAGGACCGAAAGAGTCTTTTCGATCGTTTCTTTTGTCGCAAAATAAAGATGACGGAGAAGCGCGAACTGCCGCTTAGTAAATATTAACAAGATTTAGTTTTGTTGTTACACGATAAAGATTTGCTACTGTATCGGTTGCATCTAATTTTACACGCTTACGCTACTTTCGATCTATCCGCTACTTCTAAATTTAAATAAAATACACGTCGCCGCGCATCGGTGACTTCTATATCTGAGCTTATTTCGCGTTCAAAGCTTGGAACCTTTCGTATCTTTTATGTAACGAAACCACGTCATTCGATCCGGTGAGTTTTTCAATCTCTCCTAAAGCGCGTACAAAGTTCAGCTCGTAATTATCTTCGATTTCCGTCGAGTCGAACTGAACAGCCGTCAGCCGACGCCAAAAGTTCAGTTTTTTTTCGTCGCTCGCAAAGGATGAAGAGAAAGAACCGAACACTTCATCTAGTTTATTGCACGGCGCAAACGTCACGGCGCAGTTCGATTCGTCGTGCGCCGCGATTCGACAACACGCTTCGCTACTTTTATTACCACTACTACCCTCATCTTCGTTATCGCTAGAACGCGTACACTCAAACTCCGTTAACTTTTGAATCTCTCTATCGTCCTCGCCAATCAACTCTGGTTGTTCTAACCGTCTTTGCAGTATCTCTTTCGCAGATTCCGCGCCTTTGCATCCAATCCAAGCCTCTCTCGCTCGATATAAGAACCAATAAATGGGAAAGTTTGACACCGGTGAAAGAAACAACGGGAGCGTAAACGGCGCGCACGCCAAGTTGAAATACTTCGCTCGTCTCGCTTTCTTCTTCCCTCTCTTCAGCAGGTCTCGTATGGCTATGCGCACGTCATCCGCGTGCATCAACGACTTTGGGTACACGATTTCGCAGGAGGAAAGCGTCGCACCGAGCGCCTTCGACGGTATCGCTTTCAACACGTCTTCGTCCGGATCCACTCGCTCTAACAACTTCTGCGCGATATCAAAGACTTTCCGTCCAAACCCTTTCTCGCTCTTCTCCCACGTTTGCCAGGTTTTTGAGGCGTACGCGGACGCTTTTTCTTTCAAGCTATTCACGAACGACGGCGTGAACCGTTTCACCGCATCTTTCTCTTCGTTTTCTCGCACGACGCGAACGGCTCGGTCGTATCGACTCGGATTTGGTTCTCGAATCGCCGAAGCGTGTATGAAGAAAACGTTTTCGTGTGTGCTCTTTTGTGTTGTTGCTGCTGATGATGATGAAGAAGATGATGATAACGACGACGCTTCTTCACCACCTTCTTTACCTCCGCCTCTTTCAGCTAAACTCTTCGGATGATTTTGTGTCGATGATGATGATGATGTTGATGATGGAAAAATCCGCCGCCGTGGCACGACAATTAATCGCAACCGAGTGAGCACTTCTCTCGACGTCCTCGCCGCCGCCGCCGGGGCACCACCCATGACTACGACGACGTCAACGAGACGACGAAAGAATCCTTTTTGTCTTTTGTCTCTCTCGGTTTTTGTCTTTCTTCTCCCCCTACTTGAGGAGAAAAAGAATAAAGTTTTTCTCTCTCTACAACGCTTCTTCTTCTGGGACACAAAAATGATATGAAGGAACATTTTTGTTGCTTTTGTCTCTCCTCTCTCTCTTTTTCTCTCTCTTTTTCTCTCTGACTCTCTCCTTTTTGGTGGAGTTGTGTTTAGGGTTAAACCTGGGTAAAACCTGTCTTTTTTCGATCAAAGGACAATTCACGTGTGGAATAAAAATTAAATTGTTTTTCTCAAATTCCTTTTTCCCGCGCGGTAGTATTTGCGTCAATTAGTTTAACGCACACGAACAACAGAGAGACAACAGAGAGTTTATTTTCTGCACCTTTCTCGGTGGTTTTGCGCGATCTTCTTCGTAATCAACAACACAAAGTTTTATATACACATACGCTGTATATAGAAAAGAAAAAGAGATCCACTCTGTCTCTTTGAAGGCCTTAAATCTCTCATCACATCGGATCCTTTTTAATTATGAGCTCAGACGAGAACAAGGACAACAACAACACTCGAGCAACTCCTGCCAACGCTGCTCTGGCGGCGAGCGACGTAAACGTCGACGTCATGGTGTCGCAGTTGACGGAAAGAGTGCGCGAGATCAGCACTACCGTCGACGAGAGTAAAGAAGGAGACGATGATGATGTCGATGAGAACGTCGACCTCCAGTCCGACAATTCGAACACAAAGAATAATAATGCGAACGAGGAGGAAACGACGAATTTTGAGGACGAGGAGGAGAAACAAAAAGTTGGCGATTCAAAAAGAACGATCTTTATCGGCGGGATCCCGCCGTACGAAATCGACGAAGAGCGAGTCACTCGGTTCTTTAAAACCGAACACGAGGAAGAGGTGACGACGAAGTTAATCCCGGACCTGAGGAAAGGATGCCACAAAGGCTACGGGTTTGTGAAATTTAAAACCCAGGAATCCGCGGAGCGATTCTTGGAACGAGGGAAAGTGGAGATCGACGGGAAGACGATTGACGTGAAAGCGGCGAATAAGGATTCGCCGAGGTACGATCCGAATCATATGAATCATAATAATAATAACAATAACATGATGATGATGATGATGAACGCGGGCGGTAACGGCTTTTATGACAACAATCATCAATATCAGAGAGGCGTCGGCGGCGGTTTTACGCAACAAGGCTATCCGAACCAGATGATGATGGGAGGCGGAGGAGGAGGAGGAGGCGGACGAGGATTCATGGGAGGTGGAGGAAGAGGCGACTTTGGTGGCTTTCATGGTGGAAGAGATGGGAGAGGAGGGAGACACACGAACCATTACGGCCAAACGCACGGGTATCATCAACCGAACATCGTCATGGGCCCGGACGGGAACATGATGGTCGTAGATCCGTATTTTAACCCAAACAACATGGGCACAGGTGGTGTTGGTGCGAACCAAGGAATGTTTGGACAACCGAGACCGAGGCGATTCTCTGGTGGCCGTGGCGGAGGGTTCATGGGCCAAAGAAGAGGCACATACCCGGCCCAATTCAATCAATCAGGGAACGTGAACGGATTAAACGGCGATGGCGTGAACGGTCCGTCACAATCCGACGGGAACGATGGGATCGTGAATAACCCGGACGAAGAAGATTCTGACGACGCAAACGGAAATGCGAAGAACGTAGCCGCGATTGGTGGTAATAACGAAACCATTCCTTTGTTGGACGAAAATGGATTTCCGTTACCTGCGGAAGAGCAAGGAAGCGAACAAGACCGCGGGGTTGGAGGCGCGTCGCCGTCGACATCATCCAGACGGTATAATAATAACAACAATAACATGGGAGGCATGGGAGGTGGATACCCGCAATACTCCTCGCAAGTGTTCGTCGGCGGCTTGCCGAAAACCGCTACGGAGGAGGAAGTTGGATGGTTCTTTTCGCAATACGGTCCAGTCGCTCGAGTGCGTTTGATTTACGATAAAGAAACCGGCGCATCCAAACGATACGGGTTCGTCGAGTTTGCACACCCAGAGATTGCCGCTGCGGTAAAAGATTTACGCAACTTACAGTTTCAAAACCGAACGATTGATGTAAACTACGCGTCTCGACACATATCTCAGATGAGTTACGGCATGCCGCCGAGAGGCTCGCGGCATCATCAACATCAGCAACAGGCGATGATGCAACAAATGATGGCAGCAGGGGGGATGCCTCCTCAGTTTGATGCGATGGGTAATCCAATCATGTACGCACCGAACGGAATGATGATTCCGCCTCCTCATTTTGCCGCCATGCAGCAGCAAAACGAAGGGGGGTTAATCGGCGGAGAAAACATGAAATCGGGAGACGATGGGAACACTAGCATTAGCAACATTGGAGGGGTCGATATGAGTAGTTTGAACGCAAATATGAACGCAGGGGGTATGTCGGGAGGAGCTAGTCTAGACGGGAAAGAGTATCCGAACATGTACGGTGCGCCGTATGGGATGGGGTTCCCTCCCGGAAACGCGGCCATGTTCGGACAGCCCGGAATGATGGAGCCGAACGGTATGGATCCGAGCGGAATGATACCGATACCGCAGCATCACGGACAACAGCAGCAACAAGATTTTAGCCAACCACTTCCACCGACTGGAATGAGTGAAAGCGTTGTTCCTGATGAGTGAATATAAAAATGGGAGGAGTGTGAGCGCACGCTACCACGATGATTTATATTTTTTGCTTATATAGTTTTGCTGCTACCTAAATTTAGACTCCGAGTTGTAAATAACTTTATTCATATACTATTTATTAATTGCTAAACTACTAAAGCTAAACTACTACTATTGCACTACGTTTTCCGCTCCAAACCGTCATCCATTCCATTCAGCAGCATGACATTCCCATCGATTTTCTTTTCAACCTTCTTTTGTCTGCGTAGTTCGTACGATTCCCAACCTTCCACCTCTCGCAAATCTTCCGCGGTCACTTTGGTATCTTTCAACGATAGTTCCTCCAACCCTTCGCAATGCTTAAATACATCCGACGGAACTGTGCGTATATTTTCGTTCCCGTCCATTCTCAACCGTCTCAGCTTCCTCAAAAACGCAAACTCATCCGGTATTTTTTCGATTTGATTTCTCTCGCACCTCGCGTCTGTCAACGAGGCGCACACCGACACGCACGTCACGTCCCGTATCCTATTCTCCGAGCAACTGAAAATCTCCAACTTTTTCATATTCCCAAACAAACTCTCCGGTAACTCCGTCAATTCGTTGTTATCTACGATAAGTTCCACGAGATTCGGCAGATCCAAAGCGCAGAGTTTCCTCAATCGGTTTCGACTCAAATTGAGTATTTTTAAACTCTTCATGTGCAAAGATTCCGGTAGTCTACAAAGCAAATTATTCGCGACGATTAACTTCGTGCATTTCTGCAACAAGTTCACTTTATCTGGAATCTCCTCGAGTTGGTTCTCGGAAACGTCGACAACTTTGCACTTGTTCGCACCGACGACGTCGAATATGAAATCTGGGAAGCGCGTCCAATTCAGATTTCTTTCCAAGTTACACAAGCCAGTCGTTTGCGCTAACTTGATGCGTTTTTTCACCGCATCCGCGGATTGGCGGTTAGACGAGGTGTTGTAGGAATTTAAGAGTTCCTCGAACGGTTGGACGACGTTGGCCGTCCACCACGATTCCATTGCTCGGTGATATTTATACTCGCGTACTCTTGTTTTCTCGTACGTACCAGTAGGAGAACTTTTGTGAAGTTTCGATGTGAGGTGCAAATATTCATAACACAAAAACGAACGCTAAAAGATAGTATATCATCGGGGGGCGGCGGCGTCGACGATGTACACGCCATCGGCGCAGTGACTCTCGCAGGAGTTGTCGTACCGAGAATCACGAACGCCGACGCACGGACAATCCATCGGGTGGCCGATGAAATCGCTATCGCTACTGCTGCTATTACTATTACTACTCCTCGAGACGAGCCCTGAGGAAGAAGAAGGTCGTCGGAAACATTGGACGACTTGGACAAAGTTACATCTCGAATCGCACCCGAATGCGGCGAAGACAGGGGTTATCTCCGAAAACGCACTTTTGAGTGCGTCCAAAGACACTTTCTTTCCCGCGCTTCGAGAGAGTTTCTCCGGCGTGCCTAAATCTTTCGCCAACTGAAACATCCCGACGTAAAAATCTTTCTGCGTAAGCGGGTTCACTACGTTCTTTCCTGTGCTACCAATTATGGTGGCATCATCCTTCGCAGGCCACATCGCGCACGACCCGTGCTTCTCCCACTCGTGCTCGGCTAAACCGTCGTAATACCAAGCCGGCGCTAATCTCTCAAACTCTTCGCCCTTCGGCAACGCCTTCTCGTCGTAACGAAAGCTTTCGTTTCTAGGGTACCCCGGCGGTATGCGACAATTTTGAGGCCAGTAGCATTTCTTCTCGTCTTTAGTACTTCTCAATACGACCGCGGGGTCGCTCAAAGGCTCGGAATAACTTGGCCACAATCCGTGCACGGTCAACTCGTTCTTTAAGTATCCCTTCTGGCACTCCGTCTTTTTCTTTCCTTTTCCCAAAAAAGAAGATGAAAAAGGAGAAGAAGAGTCGAACGAAGCGCAAAATCCAGGCGTCCACGAGCGCGCGAGCTCAAACATGTCGAACCGATCGGATTCGTCCCCGTTTATTTCTTTCGTATACATTGGGTCGTCGCATCCGTCGTGCGTTTTCGTGCCTTCGTTTTGGCACGAGGAGGACGGGGAGGAGAAGATACCGTTATCTCGGGAAACATCATCGCGAAGAGACAGACGCGGTGGACGACGCGCGAAACGCAAGTACGCGGCAGATGCGTGCTCCAAAAGGAGCAGAAAGACGTAAAGTACGGATGCGAGATAAGGATGGCGCATTTTGTGCTTATGAATGCACCGCCTCCGAGGTCAAGTTGTGAAGAAGATTTCACGACCTTAGAAGAAAGGAATAAAAAAGAGCAGAAAAATTGAGAAAAACGAGAAAAGGACAAAAGGATACTCTTCACACCGCTTACGCGAGCGCGTTCTTTCGGAATGTTAAAGAGAATTCTACTCATGGACAGAGGAAACTATCTCCCTTCGGTACTTTCGAGACAACCAATGCGGACTGCGTCTTGCCAGAAAGAACCGTGTGGTATAAGTGCCATACGAGAATATCTTGGACGTTTGTCGTTTCGAGAGCGTTCAGTAAGTGCAACGGGTTCCCTTCGTTTTCGTTTTCGCTGGTTTTATTATCTCTTCTGAGGACGTTACGTGTGATTGCCTGCAGAAACGCGTCTTCTAAGTAGCCAGATCGCACATTCTCGTCGAATCGTACTTTCTCAAGGGCGTGTAAACGAACGCCAAATCCAGCCATGTCGACGTTAAATACGCGAGGTTTGAACGTTTTTAAATCTCCGCACCAAAACGAACGAAAGCCTACGACTTTTGGAGAAGAAGAAGACGGAGAAGATCGCAATGCATCGCTTTGATGTTGCGTTTTAACCACGGGCGCTTCAAACTTACTCTTAGTGCTCGGAAATCCAACAGGCCAAACTCCTACCTTTCCTATCTTAGTCGCTCTCACAAAATGTTCAGTGGCGTACGCGTTATCATCGTCCACAAACAGAACGACCGGATCCTGTTCAACATACGAAATCTGCTGTTCCAACCAATCTAAAGCTTTATTTCGTTGCGCAACTCCTCTGTGCTTCGATCGTTCTACCTTCACTCTCAAAGCCTTCACGAGCACGCGTTCAAAGTACGCAGGCCTCTCTTCTCGTTCGTATCTCTCAACCAGTGAACTCTTTCTCCAATCGCTCTCACTTTCGACGAGGATCCATATCAGCCCCAAACAAGTCGAACAGAGCGTATTTTGGAGAGCGAGTAATTGAATAGTCTGGAAGTTTCTGTTTTTCTCGCGATGATACGTCGGAGTCACCACCGCGAGCCTTATCTTTCTTCCCCGAGCTTCAACAGAAGAAGAAGAAGTAGAAAACGAGACGACTGCATCTCGCCTCGTTTTCAAAATCAACACGAGAGATATCCAGTACGCGATCAAACTAAACGCGACTAATCGCCACCCGTTATTGGAGGCGACAGCAACGTTGTTCTTCATGTCCTTTTTGTATCGGAAACAGTTTGTTGTTTTCTCGCGTATTTTTGAATTTTCCCCAAAATTTTTCTCTCTTAACTCTCTTCTCAGCGCTCGAACCAACCATGATCGACGATCATGACGCTCAAGAAAACAGAGCGACGATGTCGTACTACCCATCTCTCGCGACGGCAGGCCAGAAACCACCACCACCCTCGGCGCCGAAGAACACCATCGAGCTTGGATTCAACTTTTCTAATACGGAACAAAATCGAAATGACATGTCGGAAGGAGGAGCAAGAGGAAAGAAGAGCAACAACAACAACAACAACAAGAGCAGATCAGCGCGACCGTTTAATCGAGTAAACGACGAGGAGTGGCTCGACGAGAAGAACAAGAAAGGCGACAATAAGTTCCGAAACGCGCACGGGTTTGGAAATTACCGGAAGAATCTCGGGTACAAAGCGGAGCAGAAGTTTGTTCAAAAGCAAGGGAAACAGTTTGCGCACGAAAAGAACAAGGAGAAAAAGAGGCGAGTCTATCGAGGAGGGAAAATCGAAACGAACGCGGTGAACTCGAGAGTTTTGTTCGACAGCAGCAGTGATGAAGATGAAGTGCTTTAGTTATTAATACACGTACACGCTAAAATATACTACACGCACGCTCACTCACGCAGAAAGAGAGAGAGAGAGAGACAGAGAGAAACACGTTGTAAACAATTTATACAATCAATTTTTTACCGAGTCTTCAAGAACGTGCGATCTTCGACGGAGTAGTCGCCGCCGACACCGGAGGTGTTGAATTTATGTTTGAACTCTGACCAACCTTGTCGTCTCACTTCCGCTGGCAACGACAACCACGCTTTGGCAATGGTCGACGCTAGCCGTTCGTCGTGCCACGAGAACGATAGTCCAGCCGGATTTTTACCACCAAACAGTTCGCCGTTTTCGTCGAAGCGTTTTAAGAAGCTTTCTGCGGCGCTGAATGGATTGTGCTTTGCTCTTTGCGAACCGAAATTACCTCCTCTTCTTCTGCCCATAATCCCAGGATCTTCGCGCGGACAGAATTTCATGCAATGTTCTAACGCCGCGAGTTGATTCCTTTTCACGAACCAAATGCAATCTACTGGACACATATCGATGGCGATCTCGATCGTCTCGCTATCGTCGGCCCATTGGTTAATTACTCTCGCTCGACCATAATCTTTATCTACGTCCATGCTGAATGTCTTTGCTGCATATTGTGCACAATTTCCGCATCCGATGCACTCGCTTTCGTCCACAAAAACCGCTCGCGTCTCGCCTTCCTCGCCGCTCCATTTGGACACCGGCGTGCCGTCAAACTTCGTCTCTTCGCTCAAGAAGAAATGTTTCCGAAAATCAATCACGGCGAGAAGGTACGGTTCTCGCGTTTGTCGATCGGATAACGTCTTATACGCCGCGTTTAAAATGACCGCGAATCCGTTCGTTTCCTCTTCGGAAATGTCTGCGTACTTCGACGTTAAAATATCCGGATGCGAAATCTTCAACTTTTTCTTGAACGCTGTTTGTACGATCGATTGTATCACTGACTCGTCTCGAGACGCCCAAACGTCCGCGTCGTCCAAATCTAAATCTAAAAGCTCAAAAAAGTCCGACGGTGCTTTCAAAAAGCGCGTCGCATCGATCGCGTCGACGTCTTTGGAAAGTTCGCGGTAATACGGGGATTCTGTGACGTCCAAACGTTCTGTTTGGATTAAAGAAGAGTTCGTTGGTGACGACGAGGATTCGTTTTTGGAGGAAGAAGATCCTCGCGCTTCGTCGTTCGCCGATTTGGCACGAACGGCTCGATGATCTGTGATGGGTGTAACGCCATAAATTCTGCGTTGGAATTCGCGTCGTGCGAACGATTTTGTCGTCGCTGGTGCTCTGTGAACGAGCGAGGATGATGTCGTCGTCGCGAGCATCGTAACCTCCTTTAATGACGCTTTTTTTTCCAAAGCAGGAAGATATTTATTTGAACAGAAGCTTAAAAAAGAGGGAGAAGGACAACGAAAAGCCACAAAAGCCGGGGCGGCGTACACAGAAGACTTTTATATATGTATGATTACAACACGAGCGACAACGCGATATTAATTTAAAGAATCGCCGCCTAACTTCTTCAGGGCAATTTCCACCTCCTCTCTGGTGCTTTGACTGGCGTCGTTGGTATCGCTGGGGGATAAAATCGTCGCTTGCGCTTTCTTGGTGAGTTTGGCCAAATCGTCTTGGGTTGGGTCGTACGCTAACGTAGATAATGCCCAGATGCACTTGGCGAACGCGTTTGGACGCAACGAATCGGTTTGGCGGATGGCGTCTCTCGCTAAGACGTCTAAGACGTCTTCGTCCAAGTCGAGTTTTAAGAGCGCGCAGCCCCACAAGCCGAGCGCGAGGGTGCCGGGGTTGAGTCTGGAGGCTTGGGCGGAGTCCGCGAGCGTTTGCGCGAGATTCGTGAGGTGCGCTTCAAACTTACTTCCAGCTTCTGAAGACGACGAAGGTCGATGGTTGATGCGGCCGTATGCGCAGAGCAGCTTTGCGCACTCGTCCGGTTCCAACTCTTCGTATTCGTCTTCATCCAAAAACCCTCGGACGAGCTTGTTGACGACGTTCTCGCCAGGCGAGATTCGTAACACGCCCCAGGCGTGTAAGATTAACAGCTTATCCGAGCGTTCTAAATCATCCACGCACATTTCGACTTTTCGAACGAGTTTATCGATTATCGAACCATCCGCAGGAATGCGTCCTCGACGAGACAGCGCCCAAAAGATTTTTGCCACGAGTTCCGGATCAGATTCGTTAAACACGCTTTCTCTGTTATCTGCGATGGCTTCCGCGACGGCATCGATTGCATCGTCATCGTATTTCAACGTAAATCTCGCCTCGCCGATAGACCACGCAATGGCATCGAGCTGAGATGCGGAGAGTCTTTTCGTCATTCGCGGAATCTCTTGATTCAACGCATTCATAAACGGAGCCGGAACTTGACACTTACAATTCGCGAGCGCCCATACAGTCATGGAGACGTTCAAAACGCTTTGTTTACCACCGAAATTATCTGCCACCAATCGTTGCAACATCAGCGAAATCAATTCGGGATCGATCGATTGCGCGTTGAACTTTTGAGATTTCAGCGACTTGCTCAACCCCCACAAAAAATTTGATATATCCCTGGAGGTAAACACAAACCTCGGGTCTGCGTTTCGATCATCCATCGGGTACGCTTTCAAATTGTGAAGCGCACAATTTTGCATCTTTTCGTAAAACGACCATCGGTCGGTCGCGTTGTCTCCGTGCGCCACGCCGACTAATAAATTCGCCATTTCTTGCGGCTTCCAAGCATCCGCGTTTTCCACCCACGACGTTTCGCACTGGTCGTAGATTTTACTCAAAACTCCATCCTGGTCGCTAATTTTATATTTAAAACTCCCGAACGCCCAAAGCAAATTACTAAACGCTTGCGGTCTAACGCTCGACCCGCCTTGTCTTTTGACGCAGTTGGCGAAATTTCTCGCAATCGTATCCAACATTTCCGCGCCTTTCTCGTTCATTTCTTTATTCTCCCCGTTATCGTCTTCAAACACTCTCAACCGAGCCAACGACCACGCGACGTTTGCGAGACCAAACTGGTCCATGTTTGCTAAGTTACTCTCCACCACACGCATCAAGTTTTCAAAATCCGAGTTCTTTATTATCCGTTCGTACGGATGTCCGTCGCCGCCGTCGCGACTTCCCGTTGTCCTCCTCCCGGCTCTCGCCACGCTCGTCGACGATCCTCTCCCGTTCACAGAAGAAGAAGAAGACGAAGAAACATCAAACTCTCGCGTCCCTTTACTCGCGATGCGATGCAACGCCGTCGACGCGTTTATGGAATCAAACTGATCGACTTCGTTCCTCACCACTTGGAACACTTCGTCGGAATAACACTGGGTCAATTTCCCTTGAATCTCAAACCCAGCTTTGGATCCACCCCCGGGGCCGTTCTTACTCTTGTTGGTGTTGTTGTTATTACCACCACCACCTCGATTATTCTCTCCTCCTTTTTGCCACTTCCCTTGCTTCTTTAACGCGTTTTTTGAGACTTTCTTCCCGGAAGAACTCGAAGAAGAAGAACTCGAAGAAGAAGAAGAATCGGGGGGCGAAACCGCGTTGGCGGCGGTCGGTTTTGCACACAATTTTTTCCTCTTATTCGACGCGTTGTTTCTTAAGAGTAACGTTTTCGGCGAAACGCACATCGTTCGAAAAGATGAAAAGGAGGTCATTTTTGTGTTAGTGCGTATTCTCGTCGTCGTGGAAAAAGAAAGGATGCTCCTCGAAGTGAGAACAACAGCAGCGCGCATATGGACTTTGTGGGGCATTCGAATGTCTCTCTTTAATTGGTGAAAATGGATTGAAAAAGTCTCTCTAAAATTGGTAACTTTTCGCCTTGTGTTCCTCCTTGGGAGGATTATACACGCACACCGGACACGGGCTGTATTGCGTGCAAAACAAAGGCAACGTGCCGACGTAGAACATCTTCCCGAATAAGTTTTGGTCCCCGAACGCGGATCGACCGACGAGTAACATGGTCGCGCCGAAACCTTTCGCGGCTTCGACGAGCTGTTCGCGCGGGTCGAGGACTCGAGGGGAAGTCGAGTTCGTTTTGGTGCCGAGGTTGATGACGTCGCGTAAACGAAACGTTTCTTCGCACTTGTTGTCCTTTACGAACACTTCGACGAGTTTCTTACACGTCTCGAGGTTAAGAGTCACGTCGGATTGCGTGACGTGTTTCGAGCGCATGGTTTGTTCTTTCATCGGAACGTGCGCTAAGATGACGTCGTCGTTTTCACGCGCGAGCTTTTTGACGTAGAATTTAACCACATCGATCGACGATTGCGTACCACAGATCCCCAACAAGACAACGTTTCTTTGTTGTTGTAGTTGTTGTTGTTGTTGTTGTTGATCGGCTTCGCTTTTCTCGCCTTCGCCGCCTTCTCCCTTCGGAGGCGTCTCGACCGCGTACTTTTGATACGCCTCCCCTTCTGTTTTCACGCCAGCAACCGGTTTCTCCTTAAACTCCACGTTCTGACGGTAAAAGATGCTCGGCACGTCGACGTTGTGCAACACGTTGGTTGCGACGCTCCCGACCACGAAACGTTCCAGCAAACTCTTCCCGTGCGTTCCCATCAACACGTAATCCGGTCTCGGTACGAAAAACGCCGGCTCTGGTTCCTCCTTTCGCTCTCCAGGCAAAGCGCTCGCTTTCTTTGCAAACGCACCATCGCATATGCCCTGAATCGCCGCCGCGGCGTGCGGAAATCCGCTTTCCGGATCCACCTCGAAGACTTCAATCGCGTTCACGTTCGCCCCCGACTCCAGCGCGAACAAACTCGCTCTTAACTTCCCACCCAGAGGCATAAACTCCGGAACGAACGTCTTCTCCAGCGACGCGCCGGGAACGTCCACGACTTTTTTCTTCAAACGCGCGTCATCCAACACGCTCACGGGCCTTTTCCTGCATCC
>Ga0209091_10002266_pt1 | contig 16312 bp, 15 predicted proteins | sample ArcticOcean_MG_C_6_FD_187438 | JGI IMG/M metagenome (GOLD analysis project Ga0209091, IMG submission 187438) | Marine microbial communities from western Arctic Ocean - ArcticOcean_MG_CB8_128 (SPAdes) (version 2) | ecosystem: Environmental > Aquatic > Marine > Oceanic | place: Arctic Ocean...
TAACCAAGCACAAAAAGAAAACTATCTGACAAAGATTGCATCAAATGAGATTCTAGTAGGAGTTGGTTTTTCAGAATTTATTGGCAGTAGGAATGATGCTGGTTTAACTTTTACTGATGGTCTTCTAGAGGGACGTGCAATGTTTGTGATGGATGCTCAGGTTGCGACGCATTTTCTACTTGCGGACAACTTAGGTCAAATGTTTATTGTGGATGCCAAAGATTCTGGCATTAAAATTGTTACTCTGACAACAGTTGATAAAACAAGGCAATATGCTGAGATTATATGCAAGGATGTTCCTGCCGACTTGCTAAATCTTTCTAGCTTATCCACAGATCCCATATCAAAAAGTATTGATGCCGGAAGAATAATGTTGGCAGCTGATACCTTGGGAGCCTCTCAAGCCATGATCGATCAGGCGGTTGATTATGCGAAGGAAAGAAAGCAGTTTGGAAGAGCTATTGGATCATTTCAAGCAGTGAAACATATGTGTGCTGAAATGGTTGCTGACCTAGAGCCTTGCTATGCATTAGTATGGCATGCAGCTCATTGTCACGATAGTTCTCCCGATGAATCTAAGCTTATGGCTTGTCATGCCAAGGCACATGTTTCAGAAATGGGCAAAGGTATAGCAAAAAAAGCAACCGAAGTTCATGGCGGCATGGGATTCACAGACCTGCTTGGATTACATTACTGGTTCAAGAGAATAGGTGTGAATCGTCAAATACTTGGATCACCTGAGCTAGTGCGAGAAGAAGCCATGCAGTCTCAACTCTAAATTAGCTCTTTGCGAATAACTTCCTCCAAAAGATGCAACCGATCATTACCAAAGAACATTTGATCCCGATAAAAAAAAGTTGGAGAACCAAATCCTTTTTTTTCTATGAGCTGTGCTGAGTTACTCATAAGCAAATATTTTGCCTCTTGAGAGTAAATGTATTGCTTGAAATCTTGCGGGGATAATCCGGTCTCTTCTGCAATCTCCATAATGATAGTTTCGTCGCTTATGTCTAATCCTCTTCCCCAGTAGGCATCAAAAACCTTTTGAGAAAATAATGGTAAACAATTTTTTTGCATGGCGAATAAACATCCTCGCATTGCCTTAACTGAATTTACGGGAAAAATTTTTGGCTTAGAAATATTAATGTCTCTATGTTTTGCCCATAGGTTTAAATCATTACCAGAGTATTCTAACTTTAATGCATTTGGATTTTCTCTAAATTGATAAACATCTTGGTTAACTGAATTAAAAACCCCACCTACAAGAATTGGCTTCCAAATAATTTCTACATTTTGTCTTTGAGATAATGGTAAAATTTCTACGAATGCTAAGTAAGTCCAAGGACTTGAGCAGTCAAAGTAGAATTCTATACAGTTAGATTTTTTCATATAAAAAATATTTTAAATTAACAATTTTGTCAAAAAACATACAAATCATAGCAATAATCCTTAGTATTTGTATTAGCTGCTCTTCTGAGCCCGAAATAAATATCAAGGCTAGCATTGGTAAATATAACTTAGCGAATGAAATCAATGCAAAGATTGGCGAAGAGCACTTTTTTCAACACCAAGCTATAAAAAATATTAACCCAAGGTTAGGCAAAGCGCTTATCAAGCAATTAGATTCCCAAAAAATTTACTTCACTAAAGATGAAATTTTATATTTTACAAATAAGTTTCAATCTTCGGGTAATGATGTTGAAATCGCTACAAGCTACGAATTAATTAACTTATATTTCAATCGATTGATTGAAGCTACTAAGTATCAAATTAAAGTAATTCAAAAAAAAGATTTTAACTTTAGTAAAGATGAAAATATTCTTATTGATAGTGACCTTCAGGAATTTCGTGAGAAAAGCATAGATCTCAGAGAGATCTGGGTGAAGCTAGCAAAAAATGATGTATTAACTTCTATGCTAACTGAAAAGAATGAATATGAGGCGATAGAGCTAATTTCTAAGCGCTATAAAAATAGACTGCGTAGAATATCGCAGAGAAATGAAGAAGATATTTTTTCTATTGTAATGAATAATCTCACAGGGTTATTTGATCCCCACTCCTCATATATGTCTCCGAAATCAGCAGAAGATTTTGAAATGACTATGAGCTTGAACTTAGAGGGAATAGGAGCGCTACTTACCACAGAAGATGATTATCCAATTATTGTTAGTGTTGTTCCTGGAGGCCCTGCAGAAAAATCTGGAAAAATTAATCCTGATGACAAAATAGTTAAGGTGAGGCAGATTCAAAAAGTAGAGGTTGACTCTGTGGATGTGGTGGGATGGAGAATTGACGAGGTAGTTCAACTTATTAGAGGTGAGGCCGGAACTCAGCTAGAGCTAGAAATTATTCCTGCTAAGACCGAAGACCTGAGTGATAGAAAATGGGTTTTACTAACTCGCGAAGAAGTAAAACTTGAGGAGCAGGCCGCCAAATCTCTAATCATTGATTCGGCTCATGGAGGAGAGAATTTTAAAATAGGCATTATTGATTTGCCTGCATTTTATATTGACTTCAATGCATGGCGGGACAGAGATCCTGATTTTAGAAGTAGCTCAAAAGATGTAGAGAATATCTTGAATCAATTTAAATTAGCAAATGTCGATGCTGTAATAGTTGACTTAAGAGGCAACTCCGGAGGTTCCTTATATGAGGCTAATAAATTAACTGGTTTATTTGTATCTTCAGGGCCAACCCTGCAAGTCAAAGAAAGCAATGGAGATATTAGGCCATGGGGAGATGCTAGAGCAATTCAAGTATGGAAAAAACCAATGGCTGTGATGGTTGATAGATATTCTGCATCTGCATCTGAGATTTTTGCAGGCGCAATTCAAGATTATCAAAGAGGACTAATTATCGGGCATAAAACATTTGGTAAAGGCACGGTTCAACAATTGGATGATCTGACTAGCGGTCAACTAAAGTTAACAGAATCAAAATTTTATAGAGTTACTGGCTCAGGCATGCAAAATAGAGGAGTAGAGCCAGATATAACTCTTCCTTCAACCTGGGATATAGAAGAAAGTGGCGAAAGTTCATTAGACTCTGCTCTACCCTGGGATCAAATTAGCCCCATTCAATTTAGAAAGTTTAAGCTTAGTAAAAATGCTCTAGATAGATTAAAAATTGCTCATGAAAAGAGGATGCTCGAGAGTCCAAATCTGCAATATATTTTAAATATAAGAAAAAGATATGATGAGCAGCAAGGAAAGAAATCTATTTCAATTAATCTTGATACAAGAAAAGCTGAGAAAATCGATCGACAACTCTGGATGCTTGAAACTGAAAATCAAAGAAGAGCTGCGCAGAACTTAGAGACATTTAAGACATTTGAGAGCCTTGAAGAATTTAATGAGAATAAAGAAGATAATGATCTTGATATTGATCTTAAAAATGACTATCTTTTAAATGAAGGTATGCTTATTCTTTCAGATTATCTTTACCTAGATATTAATTTGTTACTTTCAGAGGCAGCATAAAATATGAAAATTGTTTCCTTTAATATGAATAGCATTAGGGCTCGACCACATCAATTAATTCATCTGAGAGATACCCTGGATCCAGATATTATTGGAATTCAGGAAACTAAAGTAAATGATCCGGAATTTCCAGTAGATGAGATTAAGGAGATTGGCTATCATCCAGAATATTGGGGCCAAAAGGGTCATTATGGAGTTGCTATTCTTAGCAAGAAAAAACCTGTTGAAGTGCAAAAAGGTTTTATAAAGGATACTGCTGAGGATCAGAAAAGGTTTATTCAAGCAAAATTTAAATGGGGCAAAAAAAGTATAACGATTATGAATGGGTATTTTCCCCAAGGGGAGAACAGATCACATGAAACGAAGTTCCCAAAAAAAATAAAATATTACGCTGACCTTAAAAAACACATTAAAAGAACTCAGAAAACTGAAGATAATATAATTGTGATGGGCGATTTTAATGTTGCGCCATCTCCTTTAGACATTGGCATTGGTGAAATTAATGCAAAAAGATGGCTAAAAGAAGGAAAAACTGCTTTTTTACAAGAAGAAATTGATATGTGGAATAGTATTAAGGACCTTGGATTCATTGACTCCTGGAGAGAGCAAAATCCAGAAGAGAGCTCAATTTATTCTTGGTTCGACTATCGCTCAAGGATGTTCGACGATACTCCAAAAAGAGGCTTAAGAATTGATCACATTATGATTTCAACAAATCTTCTACCTTCAATGCAAAAAACTGGAATAGACTACAAAGCAAGAGCAATGGAAAAACCCTCAGATCATTGCCCCGTCTGGATAGAAATTAAATGAAATTATTTAAAGAATTTACTTTTGAAGCCGCTCATAAGTTACCTATGGTCCCAAAAGATCACAAATGTTTTCAGCTTCATGGTCATAGTTTCAAGGTGAGGGTTTATGTTCAAGGCCAAGTGAATGAAATTGGCTGGGTTATGGATTTTTCAGAACTAAAGAGTATCTGTAAACCATGGATTGAAAAGCTAGATCACTCTTATCTGAATGATATCCAAGGTCTTAATAACCCAACAAGTGAAAACATAGCAATATGGTTATGGAATAATCTAATTACGTCTCTTCCTCAACTCTCAGCCATAGAAATTATGGAAACTTGCAACTCAGGTTGCCTATACTCTGGTTAGGATCTTTTTGACTGAAAAAAGCTTTGTAATAACCCCGCTGATTTATTCTTCATGTGCCCATAACTATAGTTCACTTGATGATTAAGATGCTTAGAATCTAAAAAATTATCAACTGAAATTATTGCTCCAGTTTTGGGCTCAAGCGTGGAAAAATATAAGTTTGTAATTCGAGAATCAACAATTGCTTTTGCACACATATGACATGGTTCTAACGTTACATAAAGATCACAATCAACTAAACGATAATTATTTATTGCCCTGCTCGCATTGTTTATCGCTATGATTTCAGCGTGCGCAGCGACGGATTTTTGCGCAATCACTTGATTATGCCCAAACCCAATAATGCAGCCCTTAGATATAACTACAGCTCCAACTGGGACCTCATCTAATTCAAAAGCTAATCTGGCTTGCTGAATAGCCATCTTCATAAAATGCTGGGAATAAGAAGACATTAATAATTTGAGGTTTTAAGTATTTTTTATGTATTTTTTGAACGCTTAATCAGATTCTTCGACAAACTATCCTTTAGAGAGAGTGATTGAGGGACTTCACAGACGAGATTTATAAATGTAAGAACATTGCAAGCTGAAATATCTTTGCTCATGCTATTCAAGAATTTGAGCCCATTCCTCCATTGGCCTTCTTGATGTAGAAAGCTTGCTAAGCTGATGATTAGTATCTTCAAATCCAATACAGAGCCCACAAAATAAAATGTCTTCTGCGTTAGTGCCAAAAAAATCTGATACACAATCATGTTTTAGTGACCAAGATTCTTGAGCACATGTGGAAAGTCCTTGTTCGGTTGCAAGCAACATTAGTGACTGCAAAAACATACCTAAATCAGACCATTGTGGCGGCCCCATTTCCTTATCTATAAAACAGAAAAGTGCAGCTGGGGCGCCAAAAAAATCGAAGTTTTTTAAAACCTGCTCAATTCTTTCGCTCTTCATGTCTCGAGATATGCCGAGTAATTCATACATTTGCTCACCCATTTCGAATCTTGATGTTCTATAAGGCTCATGAAGATTAGCCGGATAAATAGAATACTGAGCATCAGCCTCCTTAGACCACTCAGAAGAAAATTTCTTGAATTTAACCATTGCTTGACCATTAATTCCGTATATTTTCCAAGGTTGAATATTGCCACCAGATGGAGCGCGAGATGCTTTTTCAATCAGGGTGTTAAGCAAGGAAGTTTCAATAGGCTTATTTAAAAATGCCCTTACAGATTTTCTTAATAAAATGGCTTCACTAACTTTCATACTATTTACTCGGCAATTAACATTAATTATTCAGGTTTATCAGATAATAGAAGTGATTTTAATTTTCTCTTAACAGATGCGGGTACGAGCATCTTGAGATGCCGCAGCAGCTTTCTTAAAAATATCACTGAATCTGCTTCAAAATATTTTTTTGCATGAGCCTCTAGCAACTCCAACTCGACATGAATATTCGAACCTTCAGCAGTCCCTCTTTGAGCTAGGAGAAGATGGATATGATCTTGCATAAAAGCTTTCTCTGAGAGTGTAACTCTCCATTGATCATCATATGGATACCTTGAGATCATAATTTCCTCGCCGACAGTTTTTTTAATATATCTATTAATATTCAAAAAGTATCCTTCAGGCTTAATGCTCTTTTGAATTAGTGCAAAATACTTTTCTATTGTAGAAAAATTCATCTCCATCATTGATCTTGTATTAATAAATAAATCTATTTTTAAATCCTCTGTAAAATCAATATTAGGCGGAATGATAATAAAATCATAGTCTTGAATATCACTCAATGAGAGATGATCTTTCTTAAGATCTGAGAAATACAAAATTTTCTTCCCTGCAGAAGAAAAATGTTGGTCTAGGTAATAGCCTGATAGGAGGTTTGTCTCAGGCAAATCTATTAGAATATATTTAGAGGCGTGTTTAGAGCAAATCATCCTAGCGAGGGATCCATACCCCCCACCTATTTCACAAATAATTGGATTGGAAAGATTGCATAAGACATGATTTTCAAGGATACAGGCATAATCAACAAGAAAAAGTTCGTGGTAATCCATATATTTATTAAATATATTTAAACAGTGCTCTGACTCTCCAACGTTCTTATCCTGAAGATAAGAAAGAGACTTTTCTGCGCCATTTTTTTCAGCTAATTTAAAAAATACATCTGGAATGAATTGAGTCTCAACCGCATCATCCAAGCCTTTAGACAGAAACTTATCTGACCTAAATTTTTTGAGATGAGAGAGATTTTGATCAATTGCATTAAAAAAAAGATCTAATTTAGATTTATTTAAATTTTTCCAATGCTTGCTTTCACCATTTTCTAAAAATTGTTTAGAGCTGTTATAAGAATCAATAAGGTTTTTTGAATTATGGATATTCATATTTAACGTATTTTAATAATTGAAGTTTTGTGTAGAATAATATTCTAGGCTCTGCGGAAGACTCAAACTAGAATTAAATAGGGTTTCATTATATCGTGAATTATAGACCAGAAATAGATGGATTAAGAGCAATAGCTGTGATGCCAGTTATTTTTTTTCATGCTGGTTTTGAATTTTTTAATGGGGGGTTCGTAGGGGTTGATATATTCTTTGTAATTAGCGGTTATCTAATTACGGCCCTAATTCTCAATGAGCTAGCATCGAAAAAATTTAATCTAGTAACTTTTTATGAACGAAGAGCTAGAAGAATTTTGCCTGCCCTTTTATCAACCATTTTTTTAGTAATGCCATTTGCATGGCTTTATTTTATGCCTGGTCACATGAAAAATTTTTCTGAAAGCGTTATTGCGGCAACATTGTTTTCATCTAATATATTGTTTTGGAAAGAGAGTGGGTACTTCGATATTGCCTCTGAATCAAAGCCTTTGATTCATACATGGAGTTTAGCAATCGAAGAGCAATTCTATATCCTATTCCCTCTATTCTTGATGCTGGCATGGAAGCTAGGAAGAAGCATAGCTGCATATTTAATTATTCTAGCTTTTGTAATAAGTATTTCTTTGGCACATTGGGGCGCATATACTCATCCAACCGCCGCATTCTTTTTGCTTCCAACTAGGGGATGGGAGCTATTGATGGGATCTTTAATAGCATTTTATGTCCATGAAAAATCACATGATCCGAATATTAAAGTGTCGCAAACATTAAGTTTATTGGGGCTGTTGTTAATAATATATTCCATTCTATATTTCAATAACGACACTCCAGCTCCTAGCTTATTTACCTTGATTCCCACTATAGGTACTTCGCTGCTTATTCTTTATGCTATCCCAGGAACAGCTGTGTCAAAAATTTTTAGTAGCAAAATTTTAGTAGCTGCGGGTTTAGCATCTTATAGTTTGTATTTAATTCATCAGCCTGTCTTTGCAATAATAAGGTATAGATTGGGCCCAGAATCAATCACAGAATATATATGGATAATCTCTGCGGGCATATTTATTTTGTCCTATTTGAGCTGGAGATTTATTGAACGGCCATTTAGAAATAAATTACTATTTTCTCGAACGCAAATTTTTTCTTACAGCTTTATCGGAATTCTTATTTTATTGTTTATAGGGGCGCTAGGAGTCTATACAAATGGTTTTGAAGGCAGGTTCTCCAATTATGAGAGAAAGGTTTTGGCAGAATATGTCGACGCGGGAAAATATGTGAGCTCAAGGTTTGATAATCTGGATCAAGACTTTGACATCAATGAAAATACTCTTAATGTTCTAATTATTGGTGATAGTTTTGCGGAGGATATGCTCAATGCTGTATTTGAATCTGGGCTTAGCAGTAACTACTCAATTTCTACTAGAAAAATCCAGGCTCATTGCGGGAATATTTTCACTGACAGAGACTTATCAAAGTATATTCGACCCCAAGACCTGGCTGGGTGCAAGAATGGGTATGAAGATAAAAAGTTGCTTGAACGTTTTAAAAGCGCTGAGGAAGTATGGTTAGTTTCTAGTTGGAGGTTATGGGTGATACCAATGATGCAAGAATCCATTGCAAATATAAGAAAACATGCTCCTCAATCAAAAATTAAAGTCTTTGGGAGGAAGCACCTAGGCCAAAGAAAAGCCAATGAATTCATAAATTCATGGAATGTAGATATAGATGAACTTCTATCTATCAAACCTATGCCGGATGCTCATATTCAAGTAAATGCAAGTATGAAAAAGTTGCTGGATAAAGAAGAGTTTATAGATGTATCATTCATTTTGTGTGGCTCAAAAATTCAATGCTCAAATAAAACTCCAAACATGCTGCCCATTTCATATGATGGGCTTCATTTTACTAAGAGTGGTGCGAAGTACTTTGGCCAAAAATTAAGTCAAAATGAAATTCTGATAAATAATTTAAACAGCAAAGAAAGATAAAATACTAAGCTTTAAATAGAAAAAGCTCTAAAAAAATTAAATTCTCTCATCATTAATATTTAAAGATAATAAATTGATTTCAGCAGGGATAAATAAGACATTTCGCCCAATACGACTTGTGCCACCTAAACTCGCAACTATTTCAGTACTATGATTTAAATCATTGATCTTAATGCTCTGAAAACCATTTTGATGAAATAACGTATCAAAGTCCTCATAAAACTCTTCATCTAGGATTTCTGATAAAACTATAGTTTTATCTTTAACGATCCTATCAATCATTATTCTTAAAAGGGGTAGCTCTCCTCGCTCGATATCAATCTTTATCAAAGAAATTCTTTTCATTGATAGCTCAGAGTTAAGAATAGATAATATATCCCTTGCAATACAAATTTTAGTTCCCGCATCTTTTTCAATAAATCTGTGGTTTACTGCGGAAAAGCCTGAGGGTGCGTCTCCCTTTGAATTATAAAATTTAATCTCGCCATCATAATCCGACAGCGCATAGTTATTTAAATAAATATTTTTAAAGTTATTTGATTGAGTATTTTTTTTAAGCATTTTAAAGGTATTAGGATGAGGCTCAAAGGAATAAATGTCTATTTTGGGATTAGCATTTGCTGCAACCAATGAATAAACACCAGAGAAAGCCCCTATATCCATTACAATCGAATCTTGTGCTTGCAAGCAGAGGTTATTCCACAATTCTAAGCTATGGCCCTCATAGTTCCCATATATACCTGAGTAAAAAATGTCATTGCTTATTTCATCACGAAAGTTATGTAAAGTAACTTCAGTTCCATTAGCCTCGAATATGAATTCACCATAGAAGCCCATTGATTTATATATATTTTGTGGGATTTTAATTCTTAAATAATTTCTAAGAAACTTACCGAATTGACCAAGTAGATATTTGATAGCTGCCATTATTTGAAGATTACTTTATATTACAATCTCTCGCGAAACGGCAATTCATTAATAATAGAGCTTATAATACATCAATAACTAAGTTTTTATAAAATCCTTTAAATGATTACCTCAGATAAAAAAGAACTATTTAAAAAATGCTATCTGTGTGACTCACCTGATTTAAAAACTTTTTATAAAGAAAAGGGAATTGTGAAATGTAGTGAGTGTAACTTCATTTTTTTTCAACCCATTCCTTCATCTAGTGAGCTTGATAGGGTTTACTCAAAGTATGAAAGAGAAGAGTACATAACTGAAAATTCTATTGCAAAAATTCAGATAGAGCTAGATGGCATATTGCGATCTTATAAAATATCAGATGTCCTAGACATCGCATGCGGTGAATGCTACTTCTTGGATATTTTAAAATCTATCGACCCATCACTAAACTTGTTTGCAACAGAGCATGCCTCGGCAAAAGAAAATGTTCTAAAAAAAGGATACCAGTTTATTGAGGGAGAATTTTTTCCAATAACAGATAAAAAATTTGATTTAATAATATTTACTGAAGCAATTGAGCATATTAATGATGTAAATAAATTCTTAAAGAGTGCGCATACATTGCTCTCACCTAATGGGTTAATATATTTGACAACTCCTAATTTTTCATCAATTGAAAGACTGTTGATGGGTTCTAAGTGGGGGATGGTCGTACCTCCAGAACATCTTTCGTATTTCACACCTAAGACACTAAAATTTGCAATGAATATGAATGGTTTTAATGAAAAATTTTCGAAAACTGAAAATATAAGTATTTACAGAATAGTTGAATTCTGGAATAAATTTTATAGAAAAAAGCAAAATAAAAATTTATCAAATATTTCTGCTCAAAAAGTGTCAGATAACCTTCAGAAAATCGCAACTTCGAATCTTTTATTGAAGTTTTTAAAGGGAATTATTAATAGTCTTTTAAATATATTGGGTCTTGGAAGTAGCTTGAAAGCAATGTATCAAAAAAATAGTTAGTAAAAACTATGGGGTATCAATTTTGTTTAGAATACTGCTATCAACTGATCACTTTGGTTATACGAGGCTTTGAGAAGCATAAATTATTCCTACTCAATAGTCGCAGTTTTACAAGCCCTTATTTAGCAATGGTTTACGAGGGGCAAATCTGTCTTTACAACATCTTTACAACATTTGTGGTTTATTTCTGTCTGTATCACTATCTTAAAATCCTTGTTATATCAGCAGTTTAGCACTTCTGCTGTTGTAAAGTTTACAACGCTAAGACCTTAAGAGGAGTGTGAAAGTAATTCTTGTGACTAAAAATGTCAACATCGCAGCGAAACGAAGCATCATTCAAGCAAGGGCTCAATTTGTTTTACCCAATACATATAACCTTTTGCTGTAAGGTGTATTCCATCATATGTATACGCAACATCTAACCCTTCTGTTTTAGACAAATCGGCAAGAGATACAAAAGGGACATCGTAGTCATCTGCAAGCACTAATAATTTTTCGTTTAATAAATTTACTTTGGAAACTGATTTTTGCCCACACCTACTTACTTGACATTGAATCGTAGACTGAACGAAAACAGATATTCCTTTAACCTTTAAGGAAGAAATAACTGAACCATAGTTATAAACAATTTCGTCAATTGCAATTTCTCCTGAGATATCATTAATACCCAACATAATAAACGCTGTATTTGGTGTTACAGAAATAATTGAATCAATTCGCTTAAGCACATCTGATGTCTTATCGCTTTCAACTCCCCTGTTGGCCACTTTTAGATTAGGGAAGAATTCGGCCCATTCTCCTCTTTCGGTGATGCTATCACCAACAAATACAACTTCTGCCGACGAAGAAAATTTTTCAAATAACTCAATACGATATTCTCTGTTGCGTTCTGCCGAAAAAGGATTAGGCATCAAAAATTGTTTAAAGGTTAAAATTTGTGAATAAGGAAATATCTTATAGACACCAACTAAAACGCCATAACTAAAAAATATAGTCAGTACAGATGAGACTATCCCATAGCGGATTATTCTTCTATTCATTTGGGACCCTTCTTTTAATCACAAAGAAAAAGTCTATGCCAACAAAACCACTATTAAACCACTCAAATCCCTTATGGAATAAAATAACAGGCAATACTGCCAATGCTCTTAAACCATCAATTTCTGCCCTATATTTCATGTGCAAATTTTAAACTTGAATTAAATATATTGTTACTTATGAACTGCAGTAGTCGCAGAACTTTACAACAATGTTTACAACAAAGATGAAGGAATGGGTCTTTACAACAACTTTGTAACATAGGAAACAGCTTAGGAATGGGAGTTGTAGGGCGACAATCTATTCCCACTCAATAGTCGCAGGTGGTTTGCTGGATATGTCATAAACAACACGACTAATCTCTTCTATCTCATTAACAATTCTATTTGAAACATGTCCTAGGAAATCATAAGGGAGTTTAGCCCAAGTAGCAGTCATAAAGTCGACCGTTTCAACTGCTCGAATTGCAATAACATCTGCATATCTTCTTTCATCTCCAACTACTCCAACTGATTTAACTGGAAGATAAGCGCAGAATGCTTGGCTAACTTGATGATATAAATCGGCCTTAATGAGCTCCTCAATAAATATTGCATCGGCATTCTGAAGAGTGACTACTTTTTCTGGAGTGATTTCTCCTAAAATTCTTACCCCTAAACCAGGGCCTGGGAAAGGGTGGCGATTTAACATCTCAAGCGGCAAGCCTAATTCAGCTCCCATTTTCCTTACCTCATCTTTAAAGAGGTCTCTTAATGGCTCAACAAGCTCCATCTTCATATCATCAGGGAGGCCACCAACATTATGGTGAGATTTAATTACTCTTGCTTCCTTTGATTCCGATTCAGATGATTCAATAACATCTGGGTAAATGGTTCCTTGCGCAAGAAAGTTAATATCATCCTTTAGTTTTGCGGACTCATTATCAAATATATCAATAAAAGTTCTACCAATAATTTTTCTTTTTTGCTCCGGATCTGATGCACCCTTTAAGTGTCGATGGAATATCTTCTTGGCATCAACGACCAATAAATTTAGATCCATCTTCTCTCTGAATAAATCTTCCACCTCTTCAGCCTCGTTTTTTCGAAGCAGTCCATTATCAACAAACATGCATATTAGATTTTTGCCAATAGCTCTATCCAACAACATAGCTGTGACCGAGGAATCAACGCCTCCAGATAATCCAAGCAATACTTTTTTATCCCCTACCCTTTCTTTGATATCAAGAATACGTTGCTCAATTAAATTTTCCATTTTCCATTGAGCCTGACAGTTACAAACTCTAAATACGAAGTTTTCTAAGACAACATTGCCCTCTTTTGTGTGAGTAACTTCGGGATGAAATTGAAGAGCATATATAGGTTTTTCAATGTGCTCCATAGCAGCAATTGGAGCCGATGAAGTTGATGCAATAAGATTAAATTTATCTGGCAGCGTGGAAACATGATCACCGTGACTCATCCAAACATCTATTGAGGATCCAGTATCAAGGCCATCAAATAGAACGCAGGATTTTTCAATGGAGATAGATGCATGTCCAAACTCTTTTGTTTTAGAGGCGGTTACCTGTCCCCCAAATTGTTCTGCTAAAGTTTGCATCCCATAGCAAATACCCAGAATAGGAATATCTAGATCAAAAATAATTTCAGGAATTCTGGGAGTATTGTTATTTGTCACTGATTCCGGCCCACCAGAAAGAATAATGCCAGTAGGATTGAGCGCAACTATTCTCTCTTTAGAGATATCCCAAGGCAAGATTACAGAAAATACATCAAGCTCTCTGATTCTTCTTGCTATCAGTTGTGTGTATTGGGAGCCAAAATCTAATACTAAAATTGTATCAATATTCTTTTTGTCTAAAGCCAGTCTATCCGAATGCGTCATATTGAATAATTAACTTCTTTGATAATTAGGAGCTTCTTTGGTGATCATCACATCATGCACGTGACTTTCCATCATTCCAGCATTCGTAATTTCCACAAATTGCGTGTCAGTTTGCATTTGGGGAATAGTCTTACATCCAACATAACCCATGCTTTGTCTAATGCCGCCAGTCAGCTGATCAATAACACTAACAACCCAGCCTTTAAAAGGCACTCGCCCCTCCACGCCCTCTGGAACCATTTTCTCTTTTTCGACGCCGTCTTGAGAGTATCGATTAACATCATTTCTTTCTGACATAGCACCCAGCGAACCCATTCCACGATAAGTTTTAAAACTTCTTCCTTGATAGAGCTCAACTTCTCCAGGAGCCTCTTCTGTACCAGCAAAAATTCCTCCTAACATAACTGCATCAGCTCCTGCTGCGAGAGCTTTAGAAACATCTCCAGAAAATCTAATTCCTCCATCTGCAATCAGTGGAACGTCGTTGGATTTAAATTTCTCTTTAATTGAAAGAATAGCTGTAATTTGAGGCACTCCCATCCCAGCAATGATTCTTGTTGTACAAATAGATCCTGGGCCCATTCCAATTTTAATTGCATCAGCACCTGCATCTCTTAGGGCGATAGCTCCTTCAGGAGTCGCTACATTTCCTCCCATCACATCAATATCTTCAAATTCTTTCTTGATGAGTTTGATTGTTTCCACAACATTTTTTGAATGTCCATGCGCGCTATCCACAACAAATAAATCAACCCCTGCTTTTGATAGTGCTCTGGCTCTGTCAAGCGTATCTTCTCCAGTACCAAGAGCTGCTCCCACTCGTAATTGACCCCTTGAATCCTTGGTTGCAAATGGGTGTTCTGCAGATTTTTCGATATCTTTCATAGTCACAAGGCCTGTTAAAGAACCAACAGAATCAATAACAAGAATTTTTTCAATTCTATTGTTATACATCAATTTTTTTACTTCCTCTTGATCTGTGCCCTCTATGACTGTAATTAATTTATCTTTTGATGTCATGATTGAGGATACTGGGTCCAATGGGTTGTCTGCATATCTAAAATCTCTGCTTGTTACAATACCCATTAATTCACCATCATCAACAACCGGCATTCCAGAGATACTCAATTCATTTGTTAGCTGCATTAACTCTTCTATGGTTTTAGTTGACTTGATAGTAGTTGGATCTCGAACAACACCACTCTCATACTTTTTAACAGCTTTAACTAACTTAGCCTGCTCTTCAATAGAATTATTCTTATGAATGATCCCTATGCCACCATTCTCAGCTAGTGCTATAGCCATTCTAGATTCAGTCACCGTATCCATAGCTGCTGATACCAAGGGTATCTTTAGGGTAATATTGCGGGAGATTCTAGTTGCAAGATCTGCTTCAGCAGGCAAGAAATCTGTGTAACGAGGGAGAAGCAAGACGTCATCAAACGTTAATGCTTTTAATTTGATCTTTTCCATAACAGATTATAGCCTAAGCTGAAATTGAAAAAAAGATATTTTATGGCATGCCTATGAGCTTATGCTGTTGAATGCTCAGTTTCCACTCAGGATGCTCTAAACAATACTGAATAGTCTTGGTGGTATTTTCTTTTCCATAAATACCATCCATTGGTTGAAGGTATAAATGATCAAAATCTAAATCTAAAAAATCATTTAAGTTCTGGCCTTCTTGAGGAAAAACAGTCTTTAATTCATTTCCATGCTTTACAACTAACTCAGATCCATGTTTTGGAGACACACAAACCCAATCAATATTAAAATCTATAGGAATTGTTCCATTTGTTTCTATTGCTGTTTCAAAAGCATTATTTTTACATTCTTCAATTAGCTCCTCATCTAGCTGAAGCATTGGCTCACCGCCTGTAAATACAATGAGTTTATTCTCTAATTCTCCCCATAAAGTATTGAGTTTTAATACTAGATCTTTAGCAGAATAGGTTCCACCATTAATACCATTGGTTCCTATAAAATCTGTGTCACAAAATTTACACACAGCACTTGCTCGATGCTTTTCTTTACCAGACCAAAGGTTACAGCCTGAAAACCTAACAAATACTGCGGTTCTCCCGGCTTGTGCGCCCTCTCCTTGAATTGTTTTATAGATTTCTTTAATTGTGTACATTAATTTTTATAAAGAAGTGGATCGATAGAATTATTAAGAGCAAAAGCTTCTAGCCTTTCATTGCAGGATCCGCATTGCCCACATGCTAGCTCTTTTCCCTCATAGCATGTCCATGTTTTGGAGTAGTCAACCCCAAGCTCTATACCTTTTTTGATAATCTCTGCCTTTGTATAATTTAAAAAAGGTGCCTCTACACTAATAGGGAATGTATGGCATGTTTGTGCAACTGCATTCATTGCAGATAAAAATTCAGGCCTACAATCTGGGTAGATAAAGTGATCGCCAGCATGAGCTCCATACCAGACTCTATCTATATT
>Ga0209091_10002268_pt1 | contig 16307 bp, 18 predicted proteins | sample ArcticOcean_MG_C_6_FD_187438 | JGI IMG/M metagenome (GOLD analysis project Ga0209091, IMG submission 187438) | Marine microbial communities from western Arctic Ocean - ArcticOcean_MG_CB8_128 (SPAdes) (version 2) | ecosystem: Environmental > Aquatic > Marine > Oceanic | place: Arctic Ocean...
AATTGTGGCAGTTGTCTTAGGTACTGCTTCAAATGGATTTGCTAAAGGGTCTCAAGGTTTTACTTTATTAATACCCAGTATGTTAACTGCCTTAACTATAGTTGGGTGCATGTATGCTTTATCTCTTGTTATGAAAAATATCCCTGTCGGTATTACTTACGCCTCTTTTGCAGGACTATGTATTATCGCTACAGTAATTGTAGGAGTTTTAAAATTTAATCAAATTCCAAATTTTTATACATTAATAGGTCTAGGCTTTATTATTTTAGGAGTATTAATGGTAAACTTGTTAGGAAATTCTTAAACACGCTTTAAAAAAACTTAAATGAACTGTAATATTTTACAGTAAAAAAGTTAGTAAAAAATTTATTAAATTATTGAAATATTATTTGTTCGTTAAGTTGTATTCAAGAAGTTTATTTCTCTTAAAGTAAAATAAATGTTTTGTAAGTAGTCTTACAAAGAAGTATTATCTAAATATCAATAAAGGAGGTGCGATTATGAATTTATCACCACCTGACACATAACTGGTGTGATTTAATAATCAAAGACTAAGTAAGATAAAAAAATAAAATCCATTATTATGGATTTAGCAAATGATGCTGACTTATAGGGGAACTCTTTTGGAGTTTCACCAGAAGGGTGTCCCCCTTAAAGATTAGATGGTAAAATATGCGAGCCATCTTCATTAGATTTAATTTCATATTCATTTAAAACATTAGATATATCAAGTGTAGAATAAAGATGGGGGAACATATTTCCATCTGAAGCTTGTTCATAAATCAAATTATCAAGCTTAAAGGTATCAATTTTTAATAAAATTAAATTCTTTTGATTAAAAAAAAATTTATTTAATGTTCCTTTTAATTGTTCCTTATCAGAAAAATGAATATATCCATCCTCTATATCTTTTTTTGAACCATTAAACTTACCCTTAGTTTTAGCTTCTAACAATTCTGCTTTAGTGCAAATTTTATAAACAAATTTAAAATCCATTTAATATTACCAAGACGAATTTGGCCCATTTAGAAATTCAATCTCCTTTGGTGTTGATTTTCTCCCTAAAATTTTGTTTCTATGAGGATATCTATGAAATTTTCTTATTGCTTTAGTATGGTCTTGCCAAAATTTCTTTATATCAGTCAAACCAGAATAATCTTTTAAATAACTATCTAATAGATGATAAGCCATTTCGTGATCTGTTATTTCTTCACTATGAATTAGAGGTAAAAGCATAAAAAACCTTTGATTTTCATCCATCTTTTCAAGAAAACCAGAATAGACCGCGTCATTTACAATTAATCTAGTTTTGTGATCCTGTTCAAAAGCTTTCTTGTCATTTCTAAACATGTTTCTTGAAAACTGATCAAAAAGAATAACTAAAGCTAAACAGCCAAGTGGACTATCCTGCCAATCATCATATTCATTTGTGCTTGCTAGCTCATAATCTTTTAAAAATTTATCTCGAATTGTCTGATCAAAACCTTCATGCTTTTGAAATCTTTTTTTAGGGGGTGTTTCTTTAAACCAAAAATCTAATATCTCTTGAGCTTTTTTATGCATTTATTTTACAATTATTATTTCCTTAAACTTAGTGTATAAAATTTTAGAATAATTATTCATATTTGTCATATTGTCCTTAGCTGCTTGATCAAACCTATCAAGAGCACCCTCTCCTAACTGATCTTCTAAGGCTTGTTTATATTCAGGAACACAACCCCACTCATTAACTGTTGTATCTTTAATTTCTATATGAAATTGAATGCCATAAGCATGACTTTGATATTTAAAAATTTGATACTTTGTTATTGGTGAAGATGCTAAAACTATTACATCTTTATTGTTATCTAGCCCATCAACTTCATATGAATGCCATTGCAAACTTTTAATCTTTTCTGGAAAAGAAGAAAATAAAATATCATTATTTTTCTCTTTTGAAAAATTAATATCCATTATTCCAATTTCTGCAGGTTTTGATTTAACAACTTTACCTCCTACAACTTCACCCAATAACTGACAACCTAGACAAAAACCTAAATAAGGTTTTTTTAAATCAACAACAAATTCTTTAATTTTTTTTTTTTCCTCTATTAGCCATGGGTATTCATCCTCCATGTAAGTATCCATTGGTCCACCCATACAAAACATTGCATCAAATTTTGATAAATCATCTGGAATTTTTTCACCTTCATCAAGCTCTATAGTTGTAAGTTTAATGTTATCTGCCAACATTAAATCTTTTATATATCCAGGGTCTTCAATTTTAATATGTTGTAGAACTATTACTTCCATTATTTTAATGCAGGTTTTAATAGTTTTAAAAGTTTATTATGAATTGATTGATTGGCAGAAACTAAAATATTACCTGCAAGAATAGCATCTTTATTATCCCAAGTGCTGATAACTCCTCCTGCAGCCTTAATAATTGGCATCACAGGGTGTATGTCCCATATTTTATTTGAACATTGTATTACTGCATCAACTCTTCCTTCAGCAAGATGAGCATAGCTTAGTGCGTCACTACAAGGAAATTGCATTAACTTTAGAATTTTTGGAATTTTTTTTTGTTTATCTAACGAAAGCCAGCCATGAAAAGCTGCTGATACTTTAATATTTGAAAATGATACTTTTTTATTAACAGTAATTTTTTTTTTTTTTCCATTACTAACTACATAAGCAAGTTTATCAGAAAAATTTATATAATATTTCTTTAGAACAGGAAAATTAGCTAATCCTAAAACTGGTTTTCCTTTAAAGTTTAAAGATAATAAATTACTCCAAGTTGGGTTTCCAATTACAAATGATCTTGTTCCATCAATTGGATCTATCACCCACGTAAAATTACTAGATGATTTCTTATGTCCAAACTCTTCTCCAATAATTTGATGTGTGGGAAATTTCTTGTTAATTTTGGATCTTATAAATTTTTCAAATGCTTTATCTGAAGTGGTAACAGGATCATATCCTTTGCCCTTAAGTTTGTTAGATACTTTAAAGGTTTTATTTAACTTTGAATAATAAAACTTAGTGAGTTCTTTAGCTAAATTATTCAAAAAAACTGCATAAACCTTATATTCTTTTGAGTTAAATGAGTTCATTTGCAGAATTAATACTACTTTATTTATCTTGATTAAAGTTAATTTTTAAATAATTCTCGAATAATATTTATGAAGATAGAACTTAATAATAAAAAGATTATTTTTAACAACAACCAAAATAAAATAGAAATTCACCCTATCTGGTTACGTGAAAGAGTTAACAACAAAGAATTTTTAGACAAAAGAACTGCACAAAGACTTTTTGATCCTTCTTTACTTGAAAATATTGAAATTGAGCATGCCATCATCAATGATGGTGTGCTTGAGCTATCTTTTAGTGATGGTGTTAAATCTAAATATGAAATTACTAAACTTACATCTGAATTTTTAGATTCTGAAAATTTATTAAATACTGTAAAGGCAATATTATGGGATTCAAAATTAAAAGAATATCCAACTTACGAATACAAAGATGGTTTTTTTAAAAGTAAAGAGATGTTTGATTTACTTAAATCTTTTTATGAACATGGCTTTGTGATAATTAAAAATCTACCCAAAGAAAATAATTTTATTGTTAAATTTGCAAACTCAATTGGAAGCATAAGACCAACTAACTTTGGAAAATATTTTAATGTTAAGTCTTTGCCTAGACCCAATGATTTAGCATACACATCTCTTCCACTATCTCCTCATACTGATAATCCATATCGTAAGCCTGTTCCTTGTATTCAATTATTACACTGTATTGAGAATGAAGTTACTGGAGGCTTATCAACTTTAGTTGATGGGTTTAAAGTTGCTAACTATCTTAAAGATAATAATTCAAGTTTTTTTGATATATTAACAAAAATAAAAGTGAAATTTAAATTTATAGATAAAGATGTAGTTTTGGAAAATGATGGTCGGCTTATTGAATTAGATGAAAATAAAAATTTAAAACAAGTAAGATTCAGTACTAGAATGGATTATGTTCCCCTCCTAAAAAAAAGTCAGTTAGACCTTTACTATAAAGCAAGAAAAAAAATTTCGGACCTTTATAATTCAAAGAAATTTAGAATTGAGTTCAAATTGACACCGGGTGATCTTTTAATGATGGATAACCATAGGTTGCTTCACGGTAGAACTGTTTATGACGCTAGTGAAGGAAAAAGATTTCTACAAGGTTGTTATTTAGATCATGATAGTAGTGAAGGAAAACTTAGACATTTAAAAAGAAGTTTTGGGTAATTAAGATAATTTATTAATTTGTTCTTCAGCATCTTTAATAGATTTTTCATAATCTAAAGCCATTTGATCTGCAGCTATAATATCTATTTTTTTAATTCCAAAGAAATTTAAAACATGAACTAACCAAGGTGTTAAAAAATCTTCTTTGCTGTTAATTTTTGTACCACCAGAGGTAATCACAAGATATACTTGCTTATCTTGAAGTAAACCAACTCTACTTCCATCTTCATTATATTTGAATGTTTCTTTAACTCTTGCAGCAAGATCTGACCACGCTTTTAGAGTTGCTGGTGGTCCAAAATTATATATTGGAACTGAAATGATAATTATGTCACTTTCTTTTAATTCTAGAACAAGCTTGTCCGACAGTTCAAACATTTTTTTGTGCTGTTCTGTCTGTACATTTTCTGCGATCTTCATTCCTGATTCAGTTAATCCTGATATAAAAATCATCTCATCATTAAGATCCCTATAAATTACCTCATCTCCATTTTTTTTAATTTTATTTAATAGTTTTTTTGCTAGAGCTCTTGAGGTAGAGCCTTCTTTTCTAGCGCTGGAGTCAATTTGATAAATTTTCATATTTTGATAAATAATTATTAACCGAAATTTTGCATAAATGGAAAGATATTCAGAATGTAATATCCAAGAACTTGTAATTGATTAGTTAAAATTAAAAACCCTGTAACTAACAATAAAAATCCACCAATTTTTGAAACTAAATTTATATTTTTCTTAAAATTCTTAGAAAACATTAAAAATCTTTGTATTAAATAGCCTGATAAAACAAATGGTATCGCTAAACCTAGTGAATAAAAACTTAGCAAAATTATTGCCCTTAAAATAGTTTCTTCAGTAGAAGCTAATGCTAAAATTGAACCAAGAATTGGACCTATGCAGGGAGTCCAACCAAAGCCAAAAGCCATACCAATTACAAAAGAAAACCATATGTTATTTGGTTTTTTTGTGTATATTTTTTTTTCAAAATTTAAAAATCTAATATTAAAAATTCCAAGTAACTGTAATGAAAATATCATTATAACTAAACCTGCAACTATTCTTAATGTTTGTGAATTTTGTAAAAATATTTGACCTAAAAAAGAAGCAGCTGCTCCAAAAATAATAAAAACAAAAGAAAATCCTAAAGAAAATAATATTAAGGGAATTAAATTTATCTTCTTCTTTGCAAGTAACTCATTTAAAGAAGTTCCTGAAATAAAAGAAATATAACCTGGTATTAATGGCAAAACACATGGTGACAAAAAACTTATAAGTCCTGCAGCAAAAGCTATAAATAATTCTGTCATATTAAATATTAAATGATTTTGTAATTAAACCTTTAACATTAGTCTTAACATGAAATAGTGATCCAGATAAATTAAATTTTTTAACTTCATTTTTTTTCATTCCTTTTAATGCTGATGTTACATAAAGGTTATTCATATTTTTTCCACCAAATGTGCAATTTGTAATATTTTTAGCTGGTAATTTAAGGTTATGTATTTTTTTTCCTTTTAAATTATAAACTGAAATACATGCTCCTCCAAAATGACATATCCAAATATTTTTCTTATTATCAATAGTCATTCCATCAGGTGAACCATCTTTTTTAGAAAATTTTATAAATGTAGTTTTTTTTATTATTTTATAATTATTATTTATCTTAATCTTAAAAATTATTTTACGACCACTATCTGTATGTAAAAAAGTATCATTATTAATAAATACAGGCCCATTAGTTATATAATATTTTGTATCAACTTTATGAAGTGTTAATCTTTTATCTAAACAATATAAAGATCCATTTTTAATTTTTCTCTCTGGATTATCCATTGTTCCAAACCACAATCTTCCTTTAAGATCTGTTTTACCATCATTTATTCTATTTAATGGTTTATCACCTTCTATTTTAATAGATTTTATAATATTTTTATTTCTAAAATTAACAATTCTAAGCTCTGACTGTAAACCAAGTAAAAAAATATCTTTTCTAATATGGCTAAGAAAACCAATTTCTTTATTTATTTTTATAATTCTTTTTTTATTAGATTTTATATTTAGAATTAAAATTTTTTTCTTCTTTATATCAACAAAGTAAATGCAATTATGTGATGGTACCCATAAAGTTCCTTCACCCAACATAGTTTTTGCCTTCCAAATAGCTCTAGGCTCTGAAGTCTTAATTTTCAAGTTATTCTGGTACAACTTTTGAGTTTTGTTCACCTAGATTATCAATTGATAATCTAATTTTATCACCCGCTTTCAAGAATAATTGAGGTTTCATTCCCATCCCCACTCCTGGAGGCGTTCCTGTTGTTATGATATCTCCAGCTTGCAATGACATAAATTTACTAAGGTAAGAAACTAAATAAAATACATTGAATATCATTGTTTTGGAGTTGCCTGTTTGCATTCTTTTACCATTAACATCCAAACTTAAATTTAAATTATTAATGTCAGAAATATCATCTTTAGTTACTAGGTATGGTCCAATTGGTCCAAAAGTATCATGTGATTTTCCTTTTACCCACTGACCCATTTTTTCTATTTGCCATTCTCTTTCACTAATATCGTTAACCAAACAATAGCCTAATATATGTTTCTCGGATTCTTTTTCAGAAATATTTTTTAGATCTTTTCCAATTACAATTCCTAATTCAACTTCCCAATCTAATTTTTTAGAGTCTTTATATATTTCTATATCATCATTAGGTCCATTTATTGAACTTGTTGCTTTCATAAAAACTATTGGTTCTGATGGAGGCTTGGCTCCTGTTTCTGCCGCATGGTCTGAATAATTTAATCCAATAGCAACAAATTTTCCTGGCTTAGTTATACAAGATCCAATTCTTTCAGAGCTAGAGAGTTCCGGCAAATTTTCAAAATTAATATCATTTAATTTATTTATTGTTTCCAAATTCAAACTATCAGGATTAAGATCTTTTATATGAGAGCTAATATCTCTAATTTTACCGTTCTTGTCTAATACTGCTGGTTTTTCTTTTCCTTTTGCTCCAACTCTTAATAATTTCATTTTTATCTCCTATTTAATTAAATTGACATTCCACCATCTATAGAATGAGTTATCCCAGTTATAAAGTCTGACTCATCACTAGCAAGATAAATTGCTAAAGTTGCAATTTCTTCAGCAGTTCCTAATCTGCCCATAGGTTGTCTTGCTATAAAATCTTTCTTAGCTTGTTCAGGGTTCGGTGCTGCTTTTACTCTATCTTCCCATGAAGGTGTGTGAACTGTTCCTGGTGCTATCGCATTACATCTTATATTATTTTTAAGGAAATCAGATGCTATAGATTTAGTAAAACCTATTATTGCTGCTTTAGTTGTTCCATAAACAAATCTATTAGGTAAACCTTTTAAGCTTGAAGCAATCGATGAAACATTAATTATACTTCCTTTATTTTGTTTAATCATTTTTGGTAAAATCGATTTTGTCATAAAATACATCGACTTAATATTTACATCAAAGGAAAAATCCCAATCTTTTTCATCACATTCAAGAATGGTCCCATGATGAACAAAACCAACTGCATTGAACAAAACATCTACTTTGTCTAATGATGTTGAAAAACTCTCTATAGCAATTTTATTTGTAGAGTCTAAATTTTTTACTTTAATATTTGGATATTCTTTATTTAAAGTTTCTAAAGTTTTGTCATTTATATCAGTTGCAATTACATTTGCTCCTTCATTTTGAAACGCTATAGCAGTAGCTCTACCAATGCCTTGGCCAGCAGCTGTTATAACTACATTTTTACCTTCTAATCTTTTACTCATTATTAATATGTGGCTCTTCCACCACTTAAATCAAAAATTGCTGCAGTTGAAAAAGAATTTTCTTCTGATGCCAACCATGTAACTAAGGAAGCTAATTCTTCTACTTTTGCAAATCTTTGTCTAGGAATTTTAGAAAGCATATAATTAATATGTTCTTCTGTCATTTGATCAAAAATTCTAGTTTTTGCAGCTGCTGGAGTAACAGCATTAACTGAAATATTCTTATCTGCCAATTCTTTACCTAATGATTTTGTTAAACCAATAACTCCTGCTTTTGCAGCACTATATGCACTTGCATTAGGATTTCCTTCTTTACCAGCAATAGATGCTATATTTACAATTCTTCCATAGTTATTTTTAATCATATGAGGAACTATTGCTTTACAGCAATAAAAAACTGAGTTTAAATCTAAATTCATTACCTTTAACCATTCGTCATTTGGGTAATTCCATACTTGTGTATTTTTACCAGCCATTCCAGCATTATTTATAAAAATATCTACATTTTTTTCTTTAATAATTGTTTCAATATTTTTATTTATGTTATCAAAATTTGTTACATCAACAATTTGATAACTGCATTTATTATTTGAAAGTTCTTTTATTGCTTCATCAATGGCTTTTTGATCAATATCCCAAATTATAACTTCAGCACCAGAATCTAAAAATCTTTTTGTTATTGCATAACCAAAACCTTGAGCTCCTCCAGTTACTATTGCTCTTCTTCCTTTTAAATTATAATCATTCATAGACATTCCTTTTAATTAAAAATTTATTTAATTCAATTATATTTTATTCTTTCTTTTAAATAATGAAAAAAGTAAAGCAATAGTTGATAAAATAAAAAAAGTTAACACAATTGGTCTTGTAAAAAACATTAACCAGTTACCATCAAAAATTACAAGAGATTGTCTCAATGTTCCTTCAACTAGTTCTCCTAAAATTAATCCTATTATAACTGGTACTACTGAAAAACCATATCTTCTCATAAAAAATCCTATCACTCCAAAAAAAAGCATTATCCATACATCGATTATAGATTGACTAAGTGAATAAATTCCACAAACTGATACGGCAAAAATCATAGGCCATAAAATTTTATTTGGAACTAAAGTTATTCTTGCAAAAAGTTTGGCACCAAAAAAACCAAAAATGAAAAATAATATATTTGCAATCAGCATTGATCCAAAAATCCCATAAAGAAATTCAGGTTGTTCTCTAAATAAATCAGGACCTGGTCTGACACCATGAATGATTAAACCCGTTAATATTACTGCTGTTGTTGCACTACCAGGAATTCCAAGAGCTAGCGTTGGTACCATTGCTCCACCTGTTGCTGCATTATTAGCCGCTTCTGCGCCTGCTATTCCTTCAATAGAACCTTTACCAAATTCTTCAGGATTTTTTGACCATCTTTTAGCTTCAGAATAACCAATTAAAGATGCGACTGTTCCACCTTCAGCCGGTAGCACACCAATAAAAGATCCAATTCCTGATGATCTTAAAATTGTCTTCCAGGTTAATTTATAATCTTTTAAAGTTGGTAATCTAACTGCTTTTAATGCAACTCTTTTAAAAACTTGATCTAACATAGTTGATTGAGTTAGCATTTCACTAATTGCAAACAAACCTACCACAACTGGGATAAAACCTATACCTTCAGATAGTTCATTAATTCCATAAGTAAATCTATCTATTGAAGTCATAAAATCTTTTCCAATAGTTGATATTAGAATTCCAAAAGCTCCAGCAATTAAATTTTTAATAGGACTACCGTCACCTATTGAAGCAAGCATTGTTAAACCAAATATAGCTAATGCAAAATATTCTGGTTGACCAAATTCATATGCAAGTTTTGCAAGTAAAGGAGCAAAAAATACAAGAACAATAACGCTAAAAATACCTCCAACTGTACTAGAAACTGTAGCCATTCCCAATGCTCGTCCCGCCTCACCTTTTTGTGCCAAAGGATATCCATCTAAACATGTGGCGGCAGCGGCAGGTGTTCCGGGTGTGTTAATTAGTATAGCAGTTATTGCCCCTCCATAAGTGCCGGCACAATAAATTGAAGTTAAAAGTACAATTGCAGAAAGAGGATCTAAAGTCATGGTAAATGGTAAAATTAATGCACCACCAGTTGTTGGTCCAAGGCCAGGTAAAACACCTAAAATTAAACCAAATAAGGTTCCAAAAAATAAAACCAATAATAGCTTAGAGCTAAATAAAGGAGCCATCATTAAGGATAAGTTTTCCATATTAATTATAATAAATATTTGTAATAATTCCTGGTGGAAATCTTAAACCTAAAATTGTTTCAAAAAAGATAAATACAATTAGTGGAAAAATAATACTAACAAGTAGTAGATAGAATATTCTTTTTTCACCCCAATAATAAGAAACAACAATAGATAAAGCTGAAATTGCTAAAAAAAAATCTAAAGTTTTTGAAATAATAATAAATAATATAAAAGTAAATAATGTTAAAAAAAATTCTTTAGGTAATTTTTTTTCTACTTTCCATGGTTTTTTAATAGATAAATAATAAATAATAGTAGTTAAACTTATTATCAAAACCAATAAAGCTTTAGGAAAGGTGGCTGGCTGTATCCCTCTATTTAAAATGGGAGGAACTATATCAAACGTGAATGTTGTTATTAATAAAATTATTGAGATAAAAATTATTATAAAGGAAACTTTAAATTCATCTTTTAAAAAAAAGGGCAAACTAGTTTTGTTTGCCCTTTTTTTATTTTGCACACTATTCATTTAAAAAATGTACAACTAATAATTAATTATAACCCAAAGCTTTAAGTTGAGCAGTCATCTCAGCAAGCATTACTTCCATTTGCTTTCCCCACTCATCTGCACCTACTACACTTGTTTCATCAAGACCAATTTCTGTTAAGAAATTTTTGTAGTAATTGTGACCCATAGCTTTTAGCATTCCGGCTTCTAGTTCTTTAACTCTTTCCGCTGGAGCACCTTTTTTAGTTACAAATCCTCTTACTGTCGACAAAGAAACAGGTATCCCTAACTCTGTAGCTGTTGGGCTATCTCCTATTTTTGCCATTCTATTGTTTGCAAGAACTATAGAAACACAAAGTGTTCCATTGTTAATTTCAGTTAATGCTTCTCCTAAGTTTAAAACACCCACATCAATATCACCTTTGATTAAGTTAGTTTTAATCGGAGCAACACCTTTGTATGCAACAATTGTAGGATCTTTTAATTTTCCTTTTTTAGTGAAAGCAATTGCACTTACATCATCAATTCCACCAACATGAGTAGTTCCATATTTAAGTGATTTTGATTTTTGAACGCTAATAAATTTTTTAGCGTCTTTAATGTCAGCTTTACAGTTAACAACAAACAATTGAGGATCATCAGTTCCTCTTGCTAAAGGTTGCATGTCACTTAATTTAACTTTAGTTTTACCTAATGCCATAGATACGGCATGTCCAGTAGTCCAAGTTAAAGTATGTTGACCGTCAGCAGGTAATGACATCATGTAATCCATAGACACTGCACCACCACCGCCTTTTTTATTTACTAGTTGCATGTCTTGCTTAAGAACTCTTCTAGCTCTTAAAAGCATCATTCTAGTAGTAACATCAGTACCACCACCGAAACCAGCGTGAGTAATTGCCTGAATAGCTCCATCAGCTTTTGCTGATGTAGTTACTAAAGGTAATGCTATAATAAAGAATTCAGTTACTAAAAATGCAGCAACTAAAAAAGCTTTAAATGTTTTTTTCATTATTTCCCTCTATAGTTAATTTATATTAAAATATTTAAACATAATCTGTTACAAAGTTTAAGAAAAAAATGACTAAAAATAAAATTAATATAGCTATGTTATTAGGTGATCCATCAGGAATTGGTCCTGAATTAATCTCAAAATTATTATCTGAAGAAATTACTAACAAAGCAAACATAATTGTGATAGGTGAAAAAAATATTTTAGAAATAGGAAATAAAATTTCTGGAAAATCTCATAATCTTAAATTTGTAGAAAATTTTGATCAAATTAATTTTAAAGATGGAAACAAATTTTTTATAGATATTTCTAAAGGTAAAAATTATAATTATAAATTAGCAGAATGTTCAAAGGAATCTGGAAAAAGTGTTTTAGAAGCACTCAATCTTGCTTTAGATCTTGCGAAAGAAAACAAGGTACATGCAATTAATTTTGGGCCTTTTAATAAAACAAGTATGAAATTAGGTGGAAATAAATTTCCAGATGAGCTTCATTTAATGGCTGAGAAACTTGATGTGCAAAATTACTTTTGTGAATTTAATGTTGTAGATAATTTTTGGACTGCAAGGGTTACTTCTCATATACCAATTAGTGAAGTTCCTTCTCATATAAAAAAAGAAAAAATTATTAAACCAATAAAATTAATCAATGATGTAATGAAACTAAATGGTGTTAAAAATCCAAGAGTTGCTGTTCAAGCTCTTAATCCTCATGCTGAATTTGGCACAGAAGAAAAAAATGAAATTATTCCAGCTATAGAAGAAGCAAAAAAATTAGGTATTAATGCTGATGGTCCTCTACCATGTGATACTTCTTTTATTACTGCTTTTAAAAACAAAAACCATGACTGCATAGTTGGAATGTATCATGATGCTCTTCAATCCGGTCTTAAGGCATTTGGGTTTGATAGAGGAGTAACTGTACAAGGTGGTTTACCAGTACCTATAACAACACCTGCACATGGAACAGCATTTGATATTGCGGGTGAAAATAAAGCTAACTTAGAACCTACATTGCAGTCATTTAAGATTGCTTTAACAATGGCAGAAAGTAAATCTAAGAATGAGTAAAATAAAAGATATAAAAACCACTATATACAAATGGACAGGTAAAGTAGTCCCCCCTTCACAAAATTTTTGCACAAACCCAACGGACCTTCTTCGTGAGACAGGAGACAAAATGAAATCATTTAGATTTCATGAATGGTTAGTTTGTGAAGTTATATCTGATGATGGAACTGTAGGTTTGGGTAATGCTGCCTTAGCACCCGAAGTTACAAAAAAAGCTATAGATTGTTATTTAAAAGACTTGGTAATTGGAGAAGATCCTTTTGATTATGAATATTTATGGGAGAAAATGTATAGAAATACAATGGCATGGGGAAGAAAAGGAATAGGCATGGTTGGAATTTCAGCTATTGATCTTGGAATCTGGGATTTAATGGGAAAGATTAAAAATAAACCTGTATTTGAACTTCTTGGTGGAAGAACAAAAGAAAAAATTCCTGTTTATGCCTCAAGATTATATAGCCAGCCAATAGACAGTCTTCAAAAAGAGGCTGAAAAGTACATTAATGAAGGTTTTAAAATGTTTAAAATGAGGTTTGGTTGGGGCCCTAAAGATGGTGTTGACGGAATAAAAAAAAACATCGAACTTGTAAATGCTACTAGAGAAGTAATTGGTTATGAAAATGATTTAATGCTCGAAGCATATATGGGTTGGGATTTAGATTATTCTAAAAAAATTATTCCTGAATTAGTAAAATACAAACCTAAATGGTTGGAAGAGCCTGTTATTCCAGATGACATTGCGGGTTATGTGGAATTAAACGCCCTTGGAGACATACCTATAGCTGGTGGAGAGCACGAATTTAGTTTTTTAGGTTTTAAACATCTTTTAGAATTAAAAGCTGTTAGTTATATTCAGTATGATGCTAATCGAGTAGGTGGAATAACTGCTGGTCATAAAATAAATTTGCTAGCTGAAAAATATAATATCCCAGTAGTACCTCATGCTGGTCAAATGCATAATTATCATTTAACAATGGCTAGTAATAATTGTCCTTTTTCAGAGTATTTTCCTGTTAACCAAGTCGAAATTGGAAATGAATTATTTTATTATTTATTTAAAGGAGAGCCTGAGCCCAAAAATGGATTTATAAATTTAGATAACAATGTTCCAGGCCTAGGAATTTCAATTAACGAAAAATATAAATCTGATTTTAAAATTATTAAATAACTATATAAAATTATTTTATTAACCTTTGATACCTAGGTGTGTATATTTAACATTTAGATAATCTTTAATTGCGTTTGATCCACCTTCTCTTCCATATCCACTTTGTTTAATTCCTCCAAATGGCGCTTCGGCAATTGCAACAAAGCCTGTGTTTACTGCTACAGACCCTGTTTCCATTAACTCAGATGCTCTATGAGCTTTTTCCATTGAATTAGTACATATATAACTGCATAGACCTAATTCATGATCATTTGCTCTTTCAATTACTTCGTCAAAAGATTTAAAAGACAACATTGGAACTAATGGTCCAAATGGTTCTTGTTTCATTATAGTATAATCATCTTTTACATTATCAAATATTGTTGGTTCATAGAAAAAACCTTTGTTAAATCCTGCTGGTCTTTTTCCACCTAATAAAACTTTGGCTCCTTCTCGTTTAGTTTTTTCAACTAATTCTTCAACTTCATTTAATCTTTTTTGAGTTGTTAATGGACCTAATTGAGTGTCTGGATCCATCCCATTACCAATTTTTAACTTTTTAGTTTTTTCTATAAAAAGATTTACAAATTCATCTTTTTTAGATTCTTGAATATAGAATCTATTAGGAGATATACATACTTGGCCATTATTTCTAAACTTAGCGGCTATTGCCATATCTGCTGCTTTTTTAATATCAGCATCATCAAATACAATAAAGGGAGAATGGCCTGATAATTCCATAGTTACTCTTTGAACTTTGTCTGCAGCTTGTTTTAATATTAATTTTCCAACTCTTGATGAGCCAGTAATTGAAATCTTTTTCACTATATCAGAAGCAATCAATTGTTGAGCTATACTTGGAGGATCACCTGATAAAAGATTAACTACTCCTGCGGGTACTCCACACTCTCTACAAATATCTACCATCTCCATCACGACACCTGGTGTAATAACATCTGGTTTAATTATAACTGAACAGCCAGCAGCTAAAGCTGTTGAAATTTTTCTTGCTGATAGCACTGCTGGAAAATTCCAAGGACTTAAAGCTGCTACAACTCCAACTGGTTGATAATAAACATGTACTCTAGTATCTGGAAATCTACTCTCCACTGTCTGTCCGTAAATTCTTTTTGTTTCTTCAGCATTCCATTCAAAAATATCTGCTGCTCCAGCGATCTCACCTTTAGCTTCAGCCAAAGGTTTTCCAACTTCTAGCGTCATCCATTTGGCAAGTACGTCTTGCTTCTCTCTCATCTTGTCAGCAATTTTTCTAATTATATAAGCTCTTTGCCATGGTGCAGTTTTTTTCCAAACTTGTAATCCTTTTTTAGCTGAGTTTAATGCTCGCTCAACATCAGCGGGTGTAGCTTTTGATGCATGACCCAAAACTTCTTCTGTTGCAGGGTTGATAACTTCGTAAGTTTCTTTATTTGATGAAGGTGACCATTTGCCATCAATAAATTGTCCAAATTTTTCGTACATGATTTAATAGATATAACCTGTAGTTGATTTTTTTTATTAACTAAATTTTATCAAATATGTTTTAATCTTTCAATTAATAAAGGAGGAACTAATGGGTAAGTTTTATGTAATGGGAAGATATACAGAAAAAGGTCTTGGCGGATTTGTAAGTAATCCAGATACAGACCGAAAAGCTGCTACAACAGCATTATGTGCTGCAGCTGGTGCTAAACTAGTTGGTTATGCTGGTTTAAGAGGTAAGTATGATTTTATGGTAGAAGTAGAAGGAACCTTTGATCAAGCCGCTGCATCTGGAATGGTAGCTGTATCTAGTGGGGCTGTAGAAGATTTTACTGTTCTTGAATCTATAGACTTGAATGGTATTGCAAAAATTGCAAATAAAATGTCTCCTGGATACAAAGAACCAGGTAAATAAAAATAATTTTTAACTTCCAGTATTTTTATACTGGGAGTTAATTAGCTTGAAATAAAGTTGGAAACATTTTTCCACCAAGGTTGTCACCATTTTTATATCCAGCTTCCTGCATTGCTTTTCTATAATTATAACTAGTCCAATCACCCACATAGCTAATCTTTGCATCTTCTTTTGCCACTCTTAGAGTATAACGACTTAACGTTTTTTGAGGAATTATTGAACTAAGTGTTCCATGTAGAGTTCTCATATCAAATATAACAGCATCACCTAATTCACAATCCCATTGTAAAAATTCATATTTATCTTTGTTTCCTAAAATATCAGGTGGTAGTTCATATTTTTTTCCATCAACAATACACTTGTTTCCTTCAATTTT
>Ga0209091_10002269_pt1 | contig 16306 bp, 8 predicted proteins | sample ArcticOcean_MG_C_6_FD_187438 | JGI IMG/M metagenome (GOLD analysis project Ga0209091, IMG submission 187438) | Marine microbial communities from western Arctic Ocean - ArcticOcean_MG_CB8_128 (SPAdes) (version 2) | ecosystem: Environmental > Aquatic > Marine > Oceanic | place: Arctic Ocean...
CAAAGATACTACTAAGAAGAATAGCAAACATAGCGAGATAAAAGAAGAAGAATACGAATACGAACACGAAGAAGAAGATGACCGATACGACGGGTTTCTCCAGTGGATGCATTCGTTTAGAAACGCGGAAAACACGAAAAAATTGAACAAACGACAGTTGCCGAAAGACGCCGCCGCGTTGGTCTTAAACGCGGAGTTACAAACGGTGAACAAATACGCGACGCTTCGATTTCAAGACGCTAAGAAGCTCTTAAAGCAATATCACGACGGGAAGAAACACCCGACGGCAACGCTGTTTGAGTTTTTTAACAGTTTATCGAAAACGTTGCCGAACGAGTACACGAAAGACGGTCGAGGATTTGAATTCGTCCGATTCAACGAGTCCGTCTCGAAAGCGAAGAAAGAGGACAGCCAACCCCAAAACGTGTCTGTGTTCTCGTGCGAATACGATTGGACCGATATCGGGGAGACCGTGCGAGGGTGTTCGGGCTCAGGTAAAAGCTCGTCCAAGAAAGGTGCGAAAGCGGAAGCGTGTAAAGACGCGCTCGCGAAATGCGAAGAGTGGCTGAAATCGTTCGAAAACCAGTGGTTCTTCGAGCTCGCGTTGGAAGAGAAGCAGTCGCGCGTGTTAGGCGCTCAGTAGTAAAGAAATGTGTGATGATGATAGGTATAGAAGTTTGAAAGCACACAGCGCGTGTAGTTAGTAAAATGGTAATAAAAGGTATATATTTAAATTTATTTAAAAGAGAGAACTTTTTGCTTGTTCGTTTGTTTTGTTTTTACACCGCGTCGATATCCTCATGCGAGGCACCCGTCGGACGCTGATCTTGTCCAGATCTTTGCTGCGGATAGCCGATCACGACTTGTTGTTGTTGTTGTTGTTGTCGAGGCGCTTCAGCCATCGCGCTCATCTCGTTGCTATTCGAGTTGTTGTTGTTACTATTTCTATTATTGGCAGCAAACGGATTCGCGATGAACGCGTTATTGTTCATCGCGTTGTTCGTATTGAATCCCCCCGCGTTCTTCGTTTGCTTCTTGACGACTTCATCCATGACGTCGTGAATCTCCGGTTTCGTCAACATTTGTAAATCTTTGTCGACGGCGTAACACAAGTACACCGCGTCAACGACATCCAATAAAACGGTCAGGCAAAAGTTCAGAATAGTCAGAGAAATCAAGAAGCAGAACAAACCGAGGAAGACTACCTCGACGCTTCGCGATTCGTCGTCGAAGTAATTCGAGGACGAGAGGCCAAAGACGACGCCAAAGACGACTGAGACGATAAACGCAGTCGTCCTGAGAATCATCGGAGGCAACCACCACACCGCAAAGGTTGATAACATGTTGTTTTGTAAAATCGTGGTGACTTTTCTCGCAGAGTCGCAAAAGGCGTCGCCGGAGATGGCGGCGTACACGATGGCAAACTTGGAAATAAATCCAATAATCTCGGCGAAACATTGCCACAACAAGTTCACGCAACACATCAACGCGGCCATCGCCGCGTTGTTTCTGTGTTCTCTTTGCGCTTTTTCAAACATGTTTCGAACCATATCGACGATTGACATGATCAAACCTCCAAAACAGATGGTGCCGAATTGCGATTTCAGGCCGTGTGATAACGATCGTTTCACCGTACCTTTGAACGCGGTCGTTCCAGAGGGCGCAAAGTACCACTGCGCGGTTGAACCACCAATCGTGAACAATCGTAAACACACCGCAACCGAGGACGTCCAGAGCAAGGAAAAAAACAGCAACCCGACGAACGGTTTCACCCACGAATCCGTCTGCCATTCGCAACAATTAACCTCAAAAACGTACGCACTCATATCGCCCGTCGCACCCTCATCTCTGGATGTCACGTAGTCGTCGTACGACCTTCGATCGATGCACTTCGATCCGTCGCTCGGGTGCGTCATCGCGAACCGATTCGCGCCAATCTTCCCGTGCATCCACGCGTACGACATGAAAAAGATAAATGGGATGAACACAAACATAGAAACGAACATGTTAATCCCCATCGTCGCCGTCAGCGTGTGTTTCTGATCGCTCAACGCCGTCGCCGCGGTTTGTAAAAGACGATTGACGAGCGCGATTTCCTCTCGCCAGAGATAAAAGACGCGCGCTAAAATCAAAGTTACCGCGAGAAACAAAAACCCGCCAAAGACGAATCCTTCTGCAAACATGTACAAAGAAAAGGAAAAGCTGGAAAGGATTTTAAACCCAATAATCCCCCAGGTCGCTTTATTCGCGTGGTATTGAAACACGTACAAAAACGTCACCCCGAGCGCGACCGCCGAGACGATCGCCAACAACAGCCACGCGTGCGACGATTGCCAAAAATCATCACCATCAAATATATCGTCTAAATCGTCGTTCGTATCGTTAAACTCATCGTTTTTCGATAACAACAGCCTTGATGGTGATGATGATGATGATGCGCGATACGCTTCGCATTCGGTGCTAAACAGCACGTCTTCGCTCGTTCTCTGTGCAAAATCTTTCGCGTTCGTGTTCACGACCACGACAATGCCTAAAAGGAAACACGACGTCGTGATAAGTAAAAACACGCGGGCGAATGTGGAGTCTGTTTTCTCTCGAGGGCTGTAGTTGAACACCGCCGACGCGGCTTCGTCGTTTTGGAGATCGATCTGAAGATCTTCTTCTTCCTCTCGGGAAAAAGGTGCCGTCGGAATGGAATCCTCGTCGTCTCGCAAACGCGCGAAAGGAGGAGAGGGGGAGGATTTAAACATGATAGTAGCGTTAAAAAACAGATGCGTAATAATGCTCTCTCTCTCTTTCTCTCTTTTGTTGTTTAATCAGTGTTTACTTCTTCTTTTGTCTGTGATAAAGTGCTTTGAATTTGTGAGGATTTTGGCGTCCAATTGTTCAAGACTTCTTTCTTTCTCCTCTAAAGCGCATAACACGTAATAGTTTCAACGATGATGACGATATGATGATTACAATAATATCATTACAAAGAGTGTTATTATTTTTGAAGCAACGGTTCTCTCTCGTCCGGAAACGACGCTTTTGTCTTTGTCGTTGTTCGTGATGATGATGATAAAGGCGGATTCTCCTCGTCGTTGCGTTCGCCGCTTTTACTACTACTACTACTACTACTACTACTCTCGCTACTACTCTCAAGCAACATTTGCGTATTCTTGACGTACGTGTACCTCCCAAACCCGGCTAAGGATAACGTGTATCCGAACGCTTGCAGAACAGTCACCACGTCGCCGTAGACTAAAATCCCGAAGAACAATAACAAGATGTTCTTTATATTGTTGATGCCTTTGAACCAGACGGCGCCGATGTTCTTCACCACGCCGAGGCCGCACGCGTTGACTAAACACCCCCAGGAGGAAGAAACGACGAATAAATACCAGTAATCTTTCGCAATGGTTGAAATTCCCGGCGCTTGCAACGAACTGCCTTCAAAATACACCACTAAAGGTATAAAAAACACCACCGTCGCCGGCGCGAAGTAATACATGCTCTCGATCACGCCAAACTTTCTATTCACTAACAACCACTGCGCGCCTACGGTTCGAATCGCCTCGGCGAAGTGCGACCCAAACATCACGCACACCCCAATCACGGTCGCTTTCCCGCTCACGTTCATGCACATCATCCCACCGATAACCATGGCGAGTAAACTCACCGTGAAATCCGAGTTGTACTTATCCGTCCCGACGAACACGTGTGTTACGTACGTGACGACGGGAACGAACGCTTTCAACATTTGTACGAACGATAACGATAAGTACACGTATACAATGTTCGCACAGGCGAGTGTTATCGATGAAAAGAAACCAACCGGAACGCACACTTTGAACCACTCTTTAAAACTCATCTTTGGTTCCGAAACGTTTACAAATCTTCCGTGGACTAACATCGTCGAGAGTACGAACGCGAACATCGTTCCGCACGAGGAGACGAATATCGGGTTCCCAAATTCTGCATCTTTGATTAAATGTTTGTTCGAAACGACCGTGATTGTGGAGAAGGTCAGGTACCCGATGGTGTACAGGAGGGCAGGGAGTCTGTTTTGCGCGGAATACTTTGATTCTAAACTTGTGTCGTTATTTTTTTCAGGAGTAGAGGAAGAACTCTTCTTCATCGAATCATCATCACCAATAATATCATCATCCCGCGGCTGCTTAGACATCTTTCCCGAGAGTGAATGAAAATCTCTCAATCTCTTCCCTTTCGTGTAGTATATATAGTTTACACTAATGAGGTGATATATAAAACAACAATAAATATACGAAACCAAACTTTCTTTCTCTGATAAAGAACAAAGCTCTTCTTCCCAACAACAACAACAACAGAAAGCTTAGCGCGCAATAAAAGTGTAAAGAGTTCAGAAGAGAGGAAAAAATCTCGGTTTTATTTAGGGTGTCCAACCCTAATTTTGCGTTTCTCTCTCATTTTGCTTGACAGAGAAAGAGTGTGTCTTAGAGAGTATAGCAGAGCATTAATGAGAAGAATGATGAGCACTAGTACTTTTTCGTCTCTTTTGTGCAGCAGTAATAGTAGTAATAGTTTTGGCTTTTTTTCTGGTAATACTACTGCTGCTTTATGGAGCAGGAGGGTGTTGTTTCCAATCGCATCCTCATCATCATCCGGCGGCGAATTTTCTTCATCATTGGTCTTGAACGGAAGACGACGATTCAGAGGACGAGAAAGAGGACGATTTGGAGGAGGAAATTGCGAAGAGAATACTCACACTACTACTAAATATAATACCACTCGTCTGCAAAAGCGCGGGTTTGTTCTTGCGAGTACGAATGGTATACAAAACAACGAGCAGTTAAAGTTGTTCTCGGTAAGTAGTTCTCTCTGACAAACATTTTAATCGAAGAAGTGCACCAATGATGGCATTAAACTGCGTTATCTTCTCGACGAGAGAGCATTTTAGAAACGATACGTTAAGGCGGAGGTAACAGACCGCTGCGTTTCGCTCTCGATATGAAGCAACAAAAATACGTGAGGTGTTCTTCTTTCTTTTCGCGCCGCTCGTACTATTCTCAACATTTTACGCTTTGACGATGACTCTCGTTTCTTCTCGTTCTTACTTCTTATTGTTGACTGACCTGAAACAAACAACAACATGAACAGGAGGAAGAAGGAGAGGTTGATAATAATAGCAATATAAGAATACATCCTCTGATTTTGAAAAACTTACGGACGCGGTTATCCATCGTAGAGCCGACGGAGTGTCAATCCGCCTCGATCCCTTTGCTTGAGGAAAACTTGGACGTCGTCATCGCCGCCGAAACCGGGAGCGGGAAGACGTATTCCTACGCCATTCCAATCGTCTCAAATATACTGAAAAGGAAAGAAATCGAACGGAGAGAGGAAGTCTCGGCGCTGATTTTGTGCCCGAACGCGCACTTGTGCGACCAGGTGAAAAAAGCCATCGATATTTTAACGCTTCCGGAAGAAGACGATTCAGACGATTCAGACGACGACAAGAAAAAGTCGATAGTGAGAACAGTTGCTTTAACTCCCGATCGAGGACTTCCCTCTTCGTTCCCGGACATCATCGTCTGCACGCCCGCGCGAGCCGAACAGGATGTCTTTGACTGGCGAGAAGGGAGCTGGAGGAAAGGCGCGTTTACGCCGTACGTGAAATTTATACGGACGGTTGTTTTAGACGAAGCAGATATGCTGTTGGGTGGAGGATACGCGAGGAAAGTGCGGAACTGTTTCGACGTTTTGTTTCGAGAGGAAAAGCTCGCCGCCACGCGAGGATTTTATAAAACGTTCGAGGACGAAAGCGAAATAATGAAAACGACGACGATTCAGACGACGACGACGGGAGAATGGAACAACGATTTAGAGAGAGATACGGAAGCGTCCATGGAGCAAAATTGGAGGAAAGATCACGATTTTGAGGAAGACGAAGAAGAAGAAGACAAAGAAGAGGACGAAGATTCAGACGACGACGATGAAAACGCACAACAACACGAATACGAGTACGAACGAAAACAGAGAGAACAGAAAAAAAAGAAGAAACCGAAAGCGCGTCTCGGCGGCAAAGGCAAAATGGGCAAAGGCACCAATCGCGAGTTTCGCAGACAATACGTCTTCGCCGCGGCGACGGTCATGTCCACGGGCAAACGAACGCCTGGAGCGGTTCTAAAATTCGGTTTCCCAGACGCCGTGTGGACGAAAAGCTCGAGTTTACACAAACCGAGAGCGGAGTTGACGCAAACGTGGAGAGAGGTTTCGTTGGAGACTCGAGCGAAGGCTTTATTTGACGCGTTAGACATGGATCCGAAAACCGCGCAGGTGGAAAAGACGTTGGTATTTGTCAACAGCGGTAGCGTCTGCGAAGCAATATCCAATGAACTCGCAAACTTTGGCGCGAAAGCCGCATCATTTCACAGCGATATCGACCCGCTCGAACGCGAGTCCCGTTTACGACGCTTCGCGTCGCAAGACTCTTTTACGGAAAATTCGCGGGAAACGATCGACGTTCTCGTCGCCACGGACTCGGTCGCTCGAGGCGTCGACATACCAAACGTCAAACACGTCGTCCAAGCCGAATTCGCCCAAAACGCCACGGAATACCTCCACCGAGTCGGCCGTACCGCTCGCGCCGGTAAACTCGGGCGAGCGACGAACATTTTACTCCCGCGAGACTTCGATTTAGCCAACGCCATACGCAAAGCCGAACTGGAAAATCGATCGGTCGAGGATACGTTTTCCAGGAAAAGAAGCTTCCGAAACAAGTTTAAAAAGTACGGCGAAACAAGAAGAGCCGCTTAGGTTACTCTTTAAGCGCCGCAACGAGACTTTAGAGAGAATTTCTAATGTATTTTTAGGGTTTCAACAAGACCGCGGGCGTTGGGGGAGAAAAAAACAGACGAAATCCACACAGAACACGCGCGCAAAACACCCCCTTTCGTTCCCTTTTTCCGCTCCGAAGGAGAAGATGAGAGAGACGAGGATCAGTATGTTGTCTTCATCTTCGTCTCGGCTGCTCCGATCATCGTCATCGCACAATAATAACAACAGTGATGAAAGAGGAGGATTTGGCGCGGTGGACGTTGGAGACGACGCGGGACTCCTTTTGACGACTCCTACCGATGATGATGAGAGGAGTACTACGACTCGTACTCGTAAGAAATCTTTCAACGCCTACTCAAAAAAGCTAGTGTTACTGTTCTTGTCCGTTTCCGCGGTCGTATTACTCTCGTTCAAAGCGGGATACGAAACAGAAAAGCGAGATGAATTATCTTTGCCTTTACCAAAATGGGCGGCAGATTTAGTCTCGAGCGCGAAGAAACGCGTCGGCGGTAGCGGTAGTTTTAGCAATGATAAGAAGTATAAGAAGAGAGATTTAAAGGACACGCACGGGAAGAGCGACCCTTTACAATCGTTTAACTGGAGAGAGGGATTTGAGAACAACAATTGGGATTACGACGAGCGGGTGCGAAACATGGCGCGGTGGAAGCACGCTCCGGCTAACGGAGGCGAGAAGTTTACCGTGTGTTTTAAAGAGGGGGAGAAGTTTAACTTTTTCGGAGCGTATAACTTTATAAACACCGGTCTGAAGAAACCAGGGATGTGCGTGAAAAACGTGAAATTGAACGCGAACGTGGACGATCCGTCGTGCGACGTGAGGATGTTTCGGAATCAACACGTGCCGGAGGTGAGGCCGAAGACGAACCCGAAACAGGTGGATATTTTTTTCACGCACGAAAGTCCGTCCATGTACTCGCCGGAGATGAACGATGAGAAGTTTCGAAACTCGTTCGATTACGTCGCGGATTACGAGAAAACGAGCGGGTTGTGGTTCCCGTTCGCGGTTCCAGTGTTTGAGATGAAGGAAGATTTCCCGTTGTTTACGATTCCGAGGAAAGAGAGGATCCCGGGCGTCGCCTGGTTAGCAAGAGATTGTTTAAGCAATCGAGCGGAAACGTTGAGGAAGATTAGCGACGCGTACCCGGTTTTTTCGGTTGGAAATTGCGCGAATAACGTGAATGCAAACTCGTTTCCAGAAAGCGTGATGGAAGCGCCGAGAAATCGCGAGACGAGTTTCCAAGAGCCTTTGAGTAACTTTATGTTTTATTTTGCAGTAGAAAACGTAGGGGTGTCGTGTCCAGAATACGTGACGGAGAAAATATATTACGCGTTGAGTCGAGGATCGATCCCGATTTACATCGGGTGGGAAGGCGTGAACGAGTTATTACCGGGACGAGACAGTTGGATCGATTTGAGAAACTACGCGACGCCGCAACAGTTAGCTAAAAGATTGAGAGAAATCGCCGAAAGCGACGAGGAGTGGGAGAAAATGCACAAGTGGAGATACGAAAATCCGAACGCGTGGCCGAAACTGTTCCAAAAAGCCATCAGACAGCAAACCGAGGACAGTAAGAACGCCTTGTGCGCGTTGTTGCAAAACGGCGAGAGCGGCAAGAGAAGGAAAGCGGGAAAGGAACCGAAACTGTGCGAACGACAAACGAAAATTTTCGGCCAGGATTTGAAAATTGATGGCCAAGAAGGCTTCGGGGCGTTTAAAAGAGACGATATCGACGAAGCACACTTAGGAACGACGTCTTTGACGGAGGACAAAGACGTCGGCGTTGGAGGGAAGATGCACGCGTGGGAGAAACATTTGAAGAAGACGTGCGACACCGATAACTCGTGCTTCAAGTTTATCAGTTAATATTAATATGTTAGAGAGAGAAAGAGAGAGAGGAAGTACACGCGCGTAAAAAAAGCAGCTTTGTTATTATTGTGAAACACTTTCATCATAGATTCTCGTATGTATACGAGCGTTTCATTTTTCGCGTTGTTTACTCTATCGCACCGGTGGTTGGGCGTTTAATACGTTACAATTTTTTACGAGCTATTAGTATTCTCTACTTTCTTTATTGTTTACCGAGTAAACTCGCCTTGGACGCTTCCCAGCACTGCTCGTACAAAGCCTTATTCGGCGACTCGGTGAAGAAATGCGACAACGGTAAGTTCGTCACGTGTTTCTCTCGCTTCGAGTACGACGTCAACTTCCTATCGAAGAAATTCCGCTGCACTCGATCCAACTCTCGAACTTCGTCGCACGGCGGTTTATCATTCGTTTTGTACTTTCTCGGGTGGACGTTCAAATCAAACTGACTGTTCATGAACGATTCGTGCGCGTCGGATGACCAGTGCAAAAAGTCCGTCGCTAAGGTTTGGAAGATTCTGTCGCGTTCTTCGTGAGGTCGCCAAAAATCTTCGTAGTTGACTCGTCGCCACGAGTTGCTCGGTAAGTTTGCCAACGAGACGTCGATGTATTCCGCGAACATTTTCAGAACGTTCAAATGCTTCTCTAATCCTTGATCCCAGGTTTTGTGCGAACGCGCGGTTTCTACGATATTTCTATGCAACAAGATGAATTTCACTTGGCATCCGTTCCGTTCCGCCGCCTCGAAGTATTTCAAAATGTTAATCGGATGGCCGTGATCGAAGAGATATTTTCGATGCTCTGGGTTTTTCGGGTCCCATCGCTGCGCGTGGTTCACGTCTAAACCCGATCCAGTCGCAAACGGACCTAACTTATGCGGGAACGAAAACGACCGAGTGCTATAACACGCCGTTTTTTCGTTCCCGTTCTTTTTCGCTACTTCTTCGCATCCTTTTCGAAACGTCTTGAAAATCTCGTCGTATTTGTTCTCGAGAATCAAGTTCCAAAAATGGTCGTCGTTATCGATAAACATCCGGTCCTCCTCTCGCGCGTGCATTTCGACTATGTCTTTGTTATTATTATTATTACCGTTTGTTTTCTTCTCTTCAACGTTCCCCAAATGTGCTCTCAAAAGTGTCTTCACGAACGCGTCTTTCCCCATCTGAAACGCGTGGTGGCCGACGCCTTCCAATCCCAACGTGAACACGTTCTCGCACTTCGCGTTGTTCTCAAAGTAACTCTTTTCTTCTTTCTCCTCTTCCTCGTACTCTTTGCTTTTGAACAAATCGAACAAACTCGTCGGTATCATTCGTAAATTCGCTTCGGCTTGAGATTTATAATTCGGCACTTCCTTGTTCGTGTTTTTCGCTTTTTGTACATTCTTCTTCGTATTCGTATTCGTTTGTTGTCGTTGTCGTTGTCGTCGTTGCTCTCTCGGGGACCTTTTCTTCGCCACGTTCGAATCATCATCATCGTCATCCTCCGTAATCGAAGAAGAAGAAACCGATACAGCAGCAGCAGCGCGAGGACTACTCACGCGACGTTGTTCGTTCTCACCGACGGACTCACCGTCGACGACGATGCTCTCGTCGTCGTCCAGACCCCTCGCGGGCCCCTCCCTCGCCTCCGTCCCCGCCTTAAACGACAGCCTCTTCTTCGCGTTCTCCTCCATCACTTTCACCAAGTCTTCGTTGATTGGTCCTACTCTCTTTTCAGATGTTTCTCGTGGTTTTTCCGGTACGTGATGACCGACGAATGGAAAGCGTATTTTGAAGCCATTTTTCTCCTCCTTCGCTTTGTGTCCTCCCGCGTCCCCTAGGGAGAGGAATTTCATAAGAATAATCTTTGTCTTTGTCTCCCGGTTCTGGGTTTCATCCTCTCGCTCGTGAACTGCGCTCGATAGGAAACCAACAGTTCTCACGAGAGAGAGCGAGAGGAAGAGCGAGACGAGGAGGACTTTTACGAACCACGATCCTCTCTTCTCGTTTGACGACGATGACATTTCCCGGGGGGGGCTGCCCGGTAAAAGGTGCTCGTTTTCTTCCATGTCTGATGCGTTCACGGCGAGAGCGCCGGCGATGCTCTTTTTTTCTCTCTCTCTCTCTCTCTGTGTGTGTGTAATAAAACGCTTTCTATTTTCTCTCTCTCTTTCGAAAAAGCGTTTTAATTTGTGCGTGTTATTATCGCGCGGGAAATGTAAAATGGCGAATTTCGTGTAAGTGAGAGACGAGTGGTATTTAAGCGTCATCGAAGACATCATCATCAAAAGCACGATTTTATAGGCAAGAAGCTACACGCAGCCGGGACATTTTCACCGAGCCAATCCCCAAAACCGTTGACGTTATAAAACGCCAACCCGAATGTGAGAAACACGCCGCCTTGAATCAAAACGCCGGGTACTATCGTCGGATCCGGTAAGAGTTTCGCGTACATCAAGAGTTTCCTGTTCCCTTCGGATGAATTTCGTAATAAATCCGAAAACTTTTCGCTCTCATACGGCAATTTCGCGTCGTCGATTAACCCGGGGAACCCGCCTTCGATAAATTTCACGTCCCGAAACCCCGCTTGGACGAGCTCGTAACACGCTCGCACGGCGAACGAATCCGCGCGATCAATCACGCCGCGGTTAGACGCTTCCGAACTTTGCGCTTTTTTTATCGACCCGCCTTTCAAATCGCACACGATAACTGTCGCCGATAAATCCTCTTCACACGTCTCAAAAACCTTTCTCACGAAATCTTCGTCGCGTTCTTTCAGACCTCCTTTGATGCTCAACAGGTACCCGGAGACTCGACGAAACGCGTTCTTCGACGGAATCTGGTAGGCGCATCCGCCTTGAAACGGAGGGACTTGCCAATCCTCGTGTTCTAATGGTTGCCGCAGATCGAGATAATACGTATTCTTTTTGCTCTTACTGCTCGTTTTATTCCATACTAACCCTTTCATTCCTCTTTCGTTTGCGTCTTCGTAATATCTCTCTCTGAACTCCCTGGGGGAAATGCCTTCAACTTTTATCGAATTCGAATTCGAAGACAACAAATACTCGCAAATCTCTGGAAACTTTGGCGCGTTCGGTCCTTGCCCTGGTCGTATTTGGTCGTACCCCGTGATTTTATTCGCTTTTCCTCCTCTCATCCTCTCTGTCGAGTCACCATCGTTCTTCGTCGTATTGGAGAACAAAGCTTGTGGCGGCAAATTAATCTTCCCTCTTCTCTCCCTTTTTTCTTGTCGTCCGACGATCCTCAAAGAAGAAGCTACTAACGGTGGTGGTGATACCATCGTCGTCGTCGTCATCCTCGTAGCTTTAAAGAGTAGGAGTGTTTATCTTCTTCGCGATGATAAACGCCAAGTTGTTTGCGATAAAGAAAGCGGGGAAAAATGAGGCAAACGCGTCATAATTTAAAGAGATATTGATGATGAGAACGATGCGCTCGTTACCACCAAAACCACCGTTTCAGGAAAAGGAAAAGGAGGAAAAGGGCAACGCTGAGATGGATATACGTAAAGAAGCCGACGTAGTATTCGTATCATCGCTACACATCGCGAGAGAAGAAGAGGTACCATTTAGCGGCGAGATTTTGAAATGTCAACCACTTTGACTCGCGTTCGTATCTCTCTCATTCTCTCTCTTTCGCGCGAACGAGCGCGAGAAAACGAGCGCGAGAACAACACTTTTCGTCGTCTCTTTGCTTACGCTCACTTCTCTCTCTCTCTCTCTCTCTCTCTTAAATGCAGGTGAAACGCGACGGGCAGATTCAATTCTTCGAAACCGTCGTTCGAGGAAAAATGTTCCTCACTGAGAGGAAAAATGTTGCTTTAATGAACGCCTATTCCGGAGCTGAAGAAGACAAAGAAGAGTTAGGAAATACTGAACAGATGATGATGGTGAGGAGGACAACAACGATCGTTCCAGATTCTTTGATGCCGAATGATGATGATGATGAAAATCTCTCGCACGTCCCCGTCGGGCGGACGCCGACTCCGAAGAGGAAGAAGAGAACGCGCGAGATGATGAAGGTGGAGAATACTACGGGAAAGAAGAAAAAGAAGAAGAACACGAGAAGAACGGATGATGATGATGATGATGATGATGATGAAAATGAACAAGAAGAAGAAGAAGAGACGATGGTGGTGACGAACACGCAGTTGACGACGCCCGCGAAAGCTCAAACAACGAGGAGTCTGGATGTGATGAAGAAGTCGTCGTCCTCTCATCATCATCATCATCAAAGAATAAGGTCGCCGTTGATGGAAACGCAGAAGAACGCGACGGGGGAGGAAGAAGAGGAGGATGAAGACGACAAGGAGGAGTTTAAAGGCCGCTCGTTATCGCCGACGGCGGAGTTTCGAGAGGCGCAGAAGATTGCGTTTAACTCGACGAACGAAAAGAAGAAGACGAAGGAGAAGGAGTTTAAGGAGTACGACGATTATTACGAGGAGGAGGAAACATTCGATATTCTGAAGAAGAAGAAGGAAAATTTGGTCAACGTGAACGCTTACGGAGAAACCATTCGAGTCGCGGATACTTTGGCGATAGACAATTTAAACAACAACAACAACATCACCGAGGAGAATGATGATGATGATAACAAAATATCAACAAAGAAACGACGACGCGCAAAAGTCGATTTCCAGTTTGGCGATCGACAAACGGAAGAACAAGATTTTGAAGACGGAAAAGTCGTCGCCGTCGCGGAGACTTTTACGCCGATTCGAGAGACCGTCCCCGCGCCGTCTGGCATGCACGTTTGCGACGACGACGATGAAGAAAAAGAAGAAAAGGAAGTAGATGAAAAGGATCGTTTACTACCGTTGAGAGAAATATTCCGCGCGAAACACTTAATCGACCCGCGAGACGCCTCGCGGACGGCGCCCGTACTGGAGGTGCAAGTATTGCGAGACGAGTTTTTTTTTTATCAACAAGTCGCGGCGAGGACGACGATTCAGACGACGAGGACGACGACGCCAAAGACGGCGGTTCACCACGATCATTATTTAGCGTGCGAGATTGACCACGAGATTCGAGACGCGACGGAAATTTCCGTGTGGAAGATTGAAACAGACGACTGTAGTAGTAGTAGACGCGAGCGTAGCGGTAGTGACGATAGCGAGAAGAAGATGTCCCGTTTTTCGTTTAAAGGGACGGTTTTGATCGGTAAACCGAGCGCGCGGGACGGAACGAACTCGTCATCATCCAAGGGTGGTGGTAATAATGGTGGCGGTAAGACGATGAAACGGTGGGCGTTTTCCATCGCGCCGAACGGGCTCGTGTTCACGTCCTCGTACAAGAAATCCTCTCTGCTCTCGATGATGGACGAGACCGAACGCACACACGGGAGCAACGACAGCAGCGATTCATACGATTATTCAGACGATTCAGACGACGAAGATACTTATTTTTATGGGATTAACTCCGCGGAACGCCGAAGGCGGTTTCCCAGGAAATCGGGCGTATACGTGCACGACCCGGTGGACGTGAACGAGGAGGAAAATGTTCACAAGAAGGATTCCTCTCTCGGGTCAGAAAAGAAAAGTCAAAACCAAAAACGACGCTCGAGCGGTCGACGACGAAGTAAGACGCTGAGGGATGGTTTTGGTAACTCCATGGCGGATACCAAGAAGAATCAAAAGACGATGAAGAAACAGACGTATTTCGAGCTTCAATCGCCCGGGATGGCTGGGAAAGTTCGTCCGCGAAAGTTCGCGTCGGCGTTTAGCGAGGAATACGACGAAACCGTGTTTCGATTAGCTGGCGTCGGCGCGGAAGGGAAGTGCCGACTGTGGACGTGGTCGTGCGAGAATAATGAGGATTTTGATGACGACGAGAAGAAAATGTCCTCCTCCTCCTCCTCAAAGAAGAAATCATCAAAGCAATCAAAGAGCAAAAACAGAACGAAGTTTTCGACGGCGAAAATATGCGCCAAATCCGTCACGCACTGTAAAGACTTCGAGATCCCGACGTACAAGTCGCACTGCGTCTCTCGAGAGTGCGAGATTACCTCGTTGTCATTTTCCAAGGACGGCAACGTCTTAGCGTGCGTGTTCGATAAGAAACACGTCGTCGTTTGGGATGCTTCGACGACGCGCGTTGTTTTCAGCTATTATTGCACGGAGTACGAGATTGAAAGAGATGGATTGCGCGTTTTGGACAATAACAACAAGATGATGAAACGAGGACAAAAGTCCACGCCGAGCCGCCCAAACGCTTCGAACTCGAAAATGAAGAAGACGAGTGCGGACGCGACGTCGACGGGTGGTGGTGGTCCGATTTTCTTCTTTGGCAACTTTCGAAAGATTACTTCGTCCTCCGACTCGTCGTCTCCATCCTTTTCCTCCTCCTCCTCCGTAGCCACGTTCGCGTGCGCGTACAACAAAGAACTCGTCGTCGGTCCAAACGCGTCGTGGGAAAGTCTTAAGGCGAATAACGGAAGTGACATCGTCTCGGCCGTCGCGGTGTGCCCAGACGTCTTCGTCGAGGAAGAAGACGAAGAAGATGAGGACGATGAAGAGGAGGACGAAGAAAACGACGTAAAGATAAAGGCGGCTACTAAAAGAAACACCACGGTCAACGTCGTCGTCACCAACGCCGGCCGCTTAGGCGTCTTTGAAGCTTTCGGCCACGCGAACGAAGCGACAAACGCGTACGAAGGCTTGACGTTTACGAAGCGACACGCGTTCGAAGAGGAGCCGGAAGACGACGGCATAAACGAAGGTAAAACTAATAAAAGTCATCAAAAGAGGAAAAAACAACAAGGAAACTTCCTCTGCGCGTCGCACGGCAACCTCTTCGCCGTCGCTCGTAAACTTCCGGGATGCGTCTCTCTTTACGCGCAGCAGCAGCAAAACCACCACCACTAAGAGAGCACTTTTAGTACTAAAAGTGGTAGTAGTACACGCGGTACTCGTAGTAAGGTTTTAATAGGTACTCTATTCTATATATACACAACATAACGGTCGTCGTACACCAAAGTCGTCCAAAAGTCTCTTACACTCTCAAGTCACATCAAACTCTCATCCCCAATTGGTCCTCCTCCCGACACCCCCTCGTAACTGCGGCTCTTGACTCGTCACATACGTCCCTTGATTCACATCTCGTCTCCAAAACCCTCTCGTTTTCGTGGGTTGATGCCAGTTTTCGATCATTTCTTTCGATTTTTCTGAGTTGTCTTTTAAATGTTTTTCCGCTTGATCTCTGCGGTCGTTTCCGTTTTCCATCATGGAAAGGATGAAACGCGTGATGAAATTAGTATTTGTGCTCATTATTTTTACTAAAATACTACGGTGTACTCGCTCTCTGTTGTATTCTTAGTGCACGCTGTGAATCGCAACACTACTTCTCTCTCTTCTTTAACACCTTTAAGCGCGCAGCAATATGATGAGGAATATCGCGCTCGTCATCCCTTTTCCAAGAAGAACACTGAAACCCTAATTTACGAGACTTCGAGAAGTCCTTAAAGATATTCTTTAGCCTTGTTTTTGGAACGCGTGATGATGACGGCGTCGTTTGGGTACTTCTTTTCGATGGGATGATATGTGTTTGTGTGTGTATGTGCGCTATATAAGGAGAGTATATACCAAAGAGAAGCTAATGTTGAGTACGCGCGTGGTATTTTAAACCATTCGCCG
>Ga0209091_10002272_pt1 | contig 16302 bp, 40 predicted proteins | sample ArcticOcean_MG_C_6_FD_187438 | JGI IMG/M metagenome (GOLD analysis project Ga0209091, IMG submission 187438) | Marine microbial communities from western Arctic Ocean - ArcticOcean_MG_CB8_128 (SPAdes) (version 2) | ecosystem: Environmental > Aquatic > Marine > Oceanic | place: Arctic Ocean...
AACCGATAGAATCCACACAACTTTCCCTCTCGGCACAACCGAGCAGGAAATGATCAAAGAGTTCCACGCGGAGCTAGTCAACATCGACATTAACGGTAAGACTTGGCTAAAGGGTGAAATGATTCAGGTCACCAGCATTGATAACTGCTTTGAAGATTCTTGCAACTGATAATGAAAAAAATTACTAAAAACATGAAATGGCTTATCAACGACCTCGGACTGAACGAACTCGGCGCTTGGTTGTGTGTCGCAAGCGGCGCAGCGTTAACGGCTGCTGTCATGGTGTTCGCCCTTAACCTGTAATAAATAAAATGAAACTAAGAAACAAAGGCTCGAACGAAACCGAAATCCGATTCAAGAATGGAAATATCTTTTTCTTTTCTTATGAAACGCCGGTTGCTGCTCGTATCAATTCGCACTACTACAAAACAAGTAAACACTTTAGCTCAACCACCACTCGACACATAAACCGTTTTTTACACGGTGACACGGTGGGCGCAGTCGAAAAGCCGCAATTCTTCTTTGATGAGGAAATGGAAAAGATGACACGATGAAAAAAATAATTAGTTTATTGTTATTGGTGGGTGCGGTTAGTGTCAACGCCGCTTCTATTGAATTAAAAATACAAAAGCAAAAAGTAAACTCTAACGGTAGCCCTTATGGCTCACCCGGTGGAATATATTTTAAATGCACGGATATAGATCCTTTTATTCTCTATACTGTCCAATACTCTCGCGACTTAAAGACTTGGACTGATTTGTATAATTTTGGTGCTGTCGGAACCCAAACAACTAGTCCATTGTTTCACTGGTATCAGTTGCCACCCAACAAATGTTTTTTCAGAATCGTTGTAGCGTGGTAAGTCGTTGAGCACCAACGGTTTAGCTCGGGGGGCATGGGCGGCGCCGTAACCCCTTGCAGCGCAATGACTTAGGTAGGTAAAAAAAAACAAAGAAAAGTGAAAATAAAGCTTGCTATTTAGCGAGATTGTGCTATACTATTCCCAGTTATGAGAGATAAGAACATGAAAGAAAAAACGGTTAAGGTCAAAGGGCCTTGGGTAGATGGAGCGCAGACAGTCAAGGAGATCCCTCTGGACGAGTGGACAAGTTTCAACTTCCCTCCATATAGCTCCTCCTCGCAGGGAGAATGGTTCCGAGTGGTTAAGTGGTAAAAAGCTCTTGACATTAAGACCAAAATCTGTTAGACTATTTGAAGTTATGAGAGAAAAGATGAAATACAAAATCACTTGGAAGAACGAAGACACCAACCGCGTCAGCAGTAAAGAATTTACAGGCAAGGACGGTAAAGATCATTCAGCAATGGATGAGGCTTTAGAGGTAGCTCAAGAGGCAGATGGTAATCTCTGGCCGTGGGTGTTGGAGAGAGATGGCTACGAGATCGCTGACGGTTGGGGTGGAGATCAACTCAACAGAGGCCGATTGTTTCCGACTTGCGGATGAATTAAGACTTGACTTGTTGAGAGATTAATGCGATAATATTTTTGTTATGAGAAATACAATAGAAGAAAAAGAACTCGCTTGTTATCATTGTGGCAGCAAAGAATCCGAAGGCCTAGAAGTATGGGAGTGGACTACGGAGTTTGATCCTCCTGAAGAAGATGCTTCTGAATACGGAATAACCTGCTACGACTGTTATTTAAGTGCTTGACATTTTAACTGCATAGTCTATACTTAAATCTGTTATGGGAAAGAAATACTACAAAACTCCACTCCATCCACGACCCAACGGCCAAAGCGGGAGCTTGGGCAAAGTCGCCGACAGTTGGGATGATTCTGACGCGATGCCTCACTATACCTACAGTAAAGGATGGTGGGCCGAAACTAAACGACTGGTTGACGAAAGCTACGCAAGATTAGTCGAGAAAGGCTTCTTCGACAACTCGTCCGATTACTGGACTAAAAGAGACAAGGCTGATTCTAACTCCAAATGATGAAAAAAATTATCTTAACATTCGCGGCTGCTATCGTGGCCCTAACTGTTTTTGCTGGCAATGGTCACAAGAGCTTTACGACAACCAACGCAGAAAAAATTATTGCAATTACTATTCTTGCAGAAGCGAGAGGCGAAGGCGAAAAAGGAATGTACGCTGTGGCGGCTGTGATAGCGCAACGCTCCAACGAACGCAAGATAACACCGTCGCAAGTTTGTTTGCAACGATTGCAGTTTAGTTGCTGGAATGGCAAGAAGCTTAAAAATCTTGAGCACTTGCTTAAAGTCCCACAAGCAAAGTACGCTTTGTTGTTAGCTCGCAACGTTTCTCTTCTCTCTCGCGACTATGTTGGCTATGCTAACCACTATCACGCAACATGGATGAAGAAAAAACCTTACTGGGCCAAAGGTCAAAAGCCTGTCAAGGTTATCGGACAACACGCATTCTATAAACTCTAATAAAAATAAAAAAACTGTTGACAATAGCGAAATCTATGGTATACTGTTCTCAGTTATGACGGATATGATAAGTTGTGAAGAGGTATACGAGGCCAGCGCGCAGGAGCGTGCGGAGTTGAATCTGTGGTACGATGAGCTGGAGATGGCTGCAATAGACGCCGCAGAGGCGGCAGCAGATCGCGCAGAGTATCAACGACAGGGCGCATTAGATCGGGATGGCAAACCGATTCACTTGTAAGACAAGCTAAGTCGCTAAGCCCCAAGGGTTTAGCTTCGCGGCCTAGCCCCCGCCGTAAACCTTTGGTAATCAATGACTTACGAGATGCCGGTGTGGTGAAATTGGTAGACACGAGAGACTTAAAATCTCTTTCCCTCGAGGGAGTGCTGGTTCAAGTCCGGCCACCGGTACCAATTGTGCTATTTAGCTATTTGCTATTTAGCTATTTATCTTTTACAATTTATTGCTTGACATTTTCTGTGCATTTGCTATACTTATCTCCGTTATGAGAAACAAAATGTTTGATGAACTCAAAGAACAGCTTCAAGAGGATGTTATGACTTGGCACGATGGGCTTGAGCGCAATCACGCTTATCCACATCTTGACAAGATAATTTGCGACCATGGCCATGCGCCAAACAATTGGAACGACATAAATACTCTTTGCAACATAATTATTGAAAGAATAAATGAATACAAAAACTTCAACAACTAAAACCTATTCTATCGTCGACTATGACACAGAGCGCAACCCTAACTGCTATAATGTCAGTTGGAAGAACCTCGCGAGCGAAACTTATTTGTTAGTACCCAAAGATATGCCCAACCATTGGAGATTTTTGGTCGACTTGTTGGAGTACGAGGGCTACAAGAAAATTGATGAACATCTTCTTAGCCGTCCATAAAAAATTTAAAAAAGTTTTAAAAAATGCTTGCAATTCTCCACACAGATGTTATACTATTTGAAGCAGTCAGGGAACGGTTCCCTACTAAGTTGCTAAAAAAGTTATGAAAACTACCATATACGCATGGGGCGCAGAGAAGAATAACGTTCTTCATATCTACGCCGGAATGACAACCCAAACAGATATTACTCGTCGCCTTTACGGCGTAAGAGATATTGCGGTCGGCCCAAGAAACTCTTGGTTCAAAAGCCAAGAGGATAGCAGCACGTTCGGATCATGGCAGATCGACTTGCTCTATGCGGAGAGTACGCAACACTACTCCCGCTACAAAGAACAAAAAGCCATCAACGCCGTTTGGTTGGTGGAGCAAAAGTACCTCAACGATTCATTGCCTGTTCGCGCTCTGAATACTAATCGTGCAATGCGACTAAAAAATTATCTGCCAGTCGACAAAGCTCCGATAGGCAAACCTAATCGTTGGACTAGCGTATACGGTCATGTGTTGCAGCACATAGACGAACTGCAGAATGGATCGAATCCCGAAGTAGTTGAAGCCGTTGAGTCGTGGATCAAAGAAAAGGCTGACAGCAAACTTGCGCGAGTCCTTTCGCCATCCATTAAGCGCAAGTTCAATAAAGCGATCAAAGCCAAAGCTAAAAAAGAGGCTATGATCGAGAGCATCGCCAAAGCCCTTGAGCTAGAAGCGGTGACAGCATAAAACCAAGGGCGCGGGGAGGAAAATCCTCGCGCCCTCCCTGCGCGGAGTAGCCAAGCGGTAAGGCGCGGCTCTGCAAAAGCTGATTCGACGGTTCGACTCCGTCCTCCGCGTCCACCTTCAACACGTAACCCATTGATTACCAATGGGTTACGGCGGCGGGGATCGCCCGCGGCCTAAACCCTTGACGCCCAAGGGTTTACAACAACGAAAATTAATACTTGACTTATTTGGTGCAGCTGCTATACTGGTTTCTGTTATGAGTATGTGTAACATCGATCAGATACCCGGAGTCCCTAGTTGGGAGCGAGTAAAACAACTCAAGGAAGCTGCGGCTCGATATCCTAAATCAGACTGGAGCGAAGGGTCTTACAACGACATCTTTAGGAAGGCCGCTGATGCCAAGCGCAAGAAGTACGGCACTACTTGTAGCTACAACGGATATTAAAGCTTGACATTTCCTGTGCACCTGTTATACTTATTGAAGTTATGGACGAGAAGACTCCCAACCCAATATTCGCATCATCAGCAGAGTGGCCCGGTTTCTCTATGATTTTTGATAATAAGTGGGAAATATCTGTACAATTTGGCGCAACGCACTATTGCTCAAATCGAGATAGCGACTCATGGAAAGAATCCGAGCATCGTCGCCATAGCGAAACAGCAGAAGTTGCCATCTTCTCGCCCAACGGCGCATGGTGGTCTTACGACGAAGACCTGAACAAAGTGGTCAAAGCGCCAGAAGATACATATGTCAATGGCTGGCTAACGACTAACCACGTGGCAAATATAATTTCCATTATATCGAAAAAAAGTACTTGACTTTACGGGCCAGATCGGCTATACTATAGATTCTGTTATGAGAAAAGTAATACAAATGATAAAGAAGATAATGAAGAAAAGCCCTGTAAGAACGCAGGAACTAACGTACAAGAGAGAGTATGACGGAGAGGTAAAAAATTACTTCGTGAACATATTCGAGGATTGGGACAGCCACTACATTGGCTACACTTACGATACGCACGGTGCGAATTGCGGAGTAAAGCGTTTCAACAAAGACAGCATCCAAAAGATGAAGGCAGCAAAACGAAACTTCGCTCTCATTAACGTATAATGAACTGGAAAAAAGATTTTACGCTGACGGCCAAGGAAAAAGACAATCTTGTTTCTTGGGAAGAGTGGGGCAAGAAGATGGCAATGCTTCGCGCAATCCACAGAGAGATTGCGCCGCAATTAGCCAAAACACAGAGCGACGGTCTCAATCTGTAACAAGGCTCGTCGGACGAGGCCGACATAAAAGATTAGGGCGGGAACGCAATGCTAATCACCCTCGAGACTTTTGTTATTTGAAGGTTTGAGTTGGCGGTTTAAATACGCCTCCGTTGCTCCTGAGCTATGAACGCGCTGGAGATAGGGATAGTAAGATATCTTACGCTGGAGCAGGACTTACCTGTGCATTTGCTGGTGGCGCGGCAACAACTCATTAATTTTCCTCTCTCGACGGAGAGAGGTCGGTGTGGCAGAATAATCCCTCCCACGGGGATAATGCAGCGACTGCGAGAAGTACGACGGCCTAGTGGCAGAGGAAAATCGCGGGTGAGTCCGAAGTAAGTAGATCTGAAACATTTGTTTCTTGGGTACTGAAAAGGTGCGGGTACACAAATACTCCCGCCACCATTTTATTTAATATGAAGGTAAGTAATTATGATAAGTTACTAGAAGCATTCGGAGAAAAGAAAGTGAAAACTAAACATTTAATAAAGAAGGCTGATAAGAAAAAGGCAGTCAAGAAGACTCGCGCAATTAAGCGAGCAGATGCAGATAAGTTGGATGCGTTGCGCCAAGACTTTACGCGCAAGATAGAATACAGTCTAGGGCATATCATCCAAACGAACGCAAAAAACTGTGAAGCAATCTCTTTCTTAAAAGGTAAGATGAAGAAAATACGCCAAGCGATCTCTGAATAATTTTTCCTCACGCGTTCTCTCATAACTAAACGCGCCCCCTCCCCGCAATGGGGAGGGGGTATCTTCTTGAATGCCAAGGGTTTACGGCGGCGGGGTTGGCCCCCGGCCTAAACCTTTGATACTCAAGGGTTTAGCTCATGGCAGTTTTGTCTTGACAATATTGCTCTCCGGTGCTATACTAAACTCTTTTGCGTCAGGCCTCTATTAAGGGCGCACCTATTTAGCTTCTAATTTTTCATCCTTGACATATGCTGCAGGTCTGCTATACTTATCTTGTTATGACGAAAGACTTACTTCGATTCGGATTCGAGAACGCAAAGCTGAAAGGCATTTGGCATTTTTCTTTACCTGCTGGCTATACTTGCCCCGGTGCGGGCGGTTGCTTGACCTACGCAATAAAAGAGACTGGCAAGATAAAAGACGGCCCCAACCAAAATTATCGTTGCTATGCTGCGATGGATGAGGCGCGTTATCCTTCAGTCCGACGACAACGCTGGCACAACTTTGATCTGCTAAACGCAACCAAAACGGTGACGCGAATGGTTAATTTAATTTGCAAGAGCTTGCCCGAAGCAATCAAAACAGTTGGCGGCATCATGCGCGTTCACATTGGCGGCGACTTCAAGACCCTCAACTACATGAAGGCGTGGCTTCTAGTTGCACGAAAATACCCGCGCAGTCAGTTTTACGCTTACACCAAGAGCCTGAAGTGGCTGAAGGTTTGCCAAGATAATAATTTAATTCCCGACAATTTTTCGTTCACTCAAAGCTGGGACGGAAAATACGACGACATGATCGACGGCATAGGCGAAAAGTCTGCGCGTGTCTTTGTTGACCCTGACGAATTGAAAGCGTCCGGCTTGGAACACGACCACGACGACAGTCACGCAATCCACAACAAGCGCGGACAAGACTTCGCGCTGCATATTCATGGCTCCCAACCAAAGGGAAGTAAAGCGTCGGCAGGGCTGAAAAAGTTTGACAAAGCAGGTGTTAAGGGCTATACTAATAAAAGTAAAAGTAAATGTACTTGATAGCTGTTTTGTTAGCCGGGGCTGTTGTTATAACAGCCGTTATCCTCAAAAAAAATGATTGACAAACTAAATAGAAAGGTTATACTTAATAAAGATGAACAAACTAGATAAGTTCTTGACGCAGGTAGGTGGGCGTTTTGCCACCTTGACCCTCAACGAGGGAAGCACCAACAAGGACTATTGCGCACAATTCGTTGGCGCAAGTCCTGAGTACGTGACATTTAACGATGTCTCAACTGGGCTGAGCCGCAAGGTAAGCCGCAAGCGCGTTGTGTCTGCTCGCGTAGGTAGCTCACGCTACCGCGCACGCTAAGCGCCCGCAATCCGTCCCTCATAACAGCCCCTGCAGTTTAGACTTGACTGCAGGGGTTTTTTGTGTAACAATATGTAAATGACGAGGTTGGAAGCATACAAGAAGATTCGCAAGCCACTCCCGCCGCCCACACAGCGGCACAAGAGCAAGGTGAGCTATACTCGCAAGCCCAAGCACAAGAAGGACCTAAGTCCTTGAGTATCAAGGGTTTAGGTGGCGCGGACCTCCCCCCGCGCGTAAACCATTGGTACTCAATGGGTTACACATCAAGACAAAAGCTTTTGCTGCGATACCGCATTTTTTGCTTGCAATCCTCTGCGCAGATGGTATACTCTTTACAGTTATGGCAATGACAGGATTAATGTTACATTGTGGTGCTTCGCAAGTTCCTTACGAACAAGTGGAGCAATCTTACACTCCGGACTCCACAGATACGTGGACGCCTGTACCACACAGTCGGTTGGTCACGGAGGTTCGCAGTCACCTAGATCGTGCTAATATCACGGTCAAGGAGGAATCACACGCGCTCACGCATGATGGCGGGCGTTATTTTGGCCTGTTCCGTCTGGGACAGGAGGGAGCCACCGAATATGGTAGCGTCATGGGCGTGCGTAACTCGCACGACAAGCGTTTTCCTGCTTCGTTGGTGTTTGGTGCAAACGTTTTTGTTTGCGATAATCTCTCCTTCATGGGAGAAGTGAAGCTGTCCCGCAAGCACACGCGCCACATCATGCGCGATCTTCCTGCGGTAGTTTCCCGTACCTTGGGCAAACTCGCCGACCATTGGAACTTCCAAGAAAAGCGTTTCGACGCTTACAAGGAACGCGAGCTTTCCAATATGCAAGCGAATGACCTTATCATTCGTGGGATGCTGTCGGGTGCTTGTACCAAAACTCATGTCATGGACATCGTGCATCAATGGCGCACGCCGAACCATGACGAGTTTAAACCTCGCAATGCGTGGTCGATGTTCAACGCCTTCACGGAGGTATTGAAGGGTAACCTCAACGCGCTGCCCAAGCGCACGGAATCTCTCCACGGTCTGATGGATGGAGAGTGCGGAATTTCTCCGCAACGAGAATTGTCTCTGGCGTCCTAACGGGACAAAGCCCTGAGACGAACCGGCCCTCCCTGCAATGGGGAGGGTTTTTTTCTTGACATACGTAAGTTGTTGAGTTGCAAGGGGTTAGGTCGAGGGCCTACCCCGCCGCCGTAAACCGTTGGTAATCAATGACTTACGAAACTCGATCTCGCCGCCCCCCTTATTACGCCTTATTTATGCTACAATTATTTACAATTTTGTATTAAGCATTTTTTCATTCACTTATTATGTATTAAGCCATTTACAATTCACTTATTAAGCTTTTATTTGTTTCAGTTCCAATTGTGTTCTTTATTAACTATTATATTAATACAATTATCTTTCCCTTTATGGATGCAAGTGTTACCTGAAATCAATTCATATACTCTGGTCAATTGAACTTCATCTAATTCCTTTACCTTATTAAGAACAAATCTCTTAATAATCTCAACAGGAACATCTCGATATGTATTACGCTCCTGCATCATCATTCCATGAATCGTAAAGGTCGTAATCCTCCATGCGTTCCTTGAGGGGAGTGATGTCAAGCTCGGCATCAACTATCCCGCGCAACTCTTTGAAGAACGCATCCAAGGTTGTGCCGTCTGCACGGTGATGTCTTGCGTATTCCTTGATAAGATTCTCTATGAGCCAAAAGTATGTCATAACAGGGTTAAGTATATCAGGTGTGCGGTGATTGTCAACCTTTTTTGCAGAATTCCTCGACCAAGTGAACACCGTTATTAGTGATGTTTCGCTTGCCGTCAATTACAATCAGATTCTTACGCATTAAGTACAACTCATGGTCACGTTGAATTGCGCTACGACTCAAGCCGGTCTTTGCCGCCAACATCTGCAACGAGCATTGACCATCGCGCCGCAAAATCTTGAGCAACTGCATTTCGGTTGCAGTCAGGCCAAAGGGCAGCACTCCAAGCTGATCAAAGAAAGACTCCAAATCATCAGCGGTAAATATCTTCTCGCCTTTACGCGCACAATACAGAGCGACATCGCGTCCACGCATCACACAAGAACGTGCGTTACCTCGACTTGTCTTCGCCAACTCACGCAAAGCGTCTTCTGAAAAATCAATGTCCTCACATTGAGACGCGAATATCTTGGACAAATCCTCGTTAGAATAATCCTCAAAATCAATTGTAGTTAGACGATCTTTTAAAGGAGGAAAAATCTTGTCTGATTCAGTAGTCGCGAACATGAATGTCTGCTTCTTAAAATCAAACGGATAAACAGCATCACGCCAATGCAACTCTTTGGTTGTCGTTTTCTCTGTATTGAATACAGTCAAAAAGGCATTCGTTAAATCCTTGGGAAGTTCGTGCGCCTCATCAAATAGGATGGTCAACTCATTGTCCATCACAATGGGAATGAATATCTGCTCAAAGAATTGCTCGACATTCTTAATTGTCGAACAGTTAAGCTCAAGGAATGGGCGGCGCGAACCGTCTATGTTCTTGAGTTGCTTGGCAAACTGTCTGGCGAATTCAGTCTTGCCCAAACCTTTAGCACCAATAAAGGCAAGGAATGGACACAAACTGGTTGCCTCAAATGCTTCAAGGTAGAAGTTGAGGCGTTTCTTTACTGTTTCCTGACCAAACAGGCTCTCAAAGGGTTTTTCTTTTTCCATAATCAATTAGCTTATTTTGTATTCAATCTTTTCTATCGTAGCAGGAGCAGATTTTATCATGCTTTCCTCTGTATTGTCAAGTATTTCTTCTAGCCAAATTCGTTTGACTGGAATTTTAAAATCTTCAGTAATAAAAGGCAACAGCTTTTTGATCGTAGTGAGCGTAAAACTGGTTGATCCTTTCTTTCGGCCTGACCCTGTTTTACGGGGCGATCCATCTTTGTTCAAGGTTGTTTCTTTCATCGGAATAAGTATAGCAGTTGTGCAGATTTTGTCAAGATTTTAATTATTTTTCTAAAACTTTGCTCCAGTAGCGAGAATTCTTTCTATTTTGATTTTTGTCCCAATAGAGACATCGTGCCATGTATGGTGCAAGCCCTCGCTCTTTGCTACGATCAACCCAATCTGCTTCTATTGTGTCATACTGCTTGGCATCCTTGCTTTGGTCAAGACCGTAGACTTGGAATAGATGAGTGTCCATACAGGCTACTTGAGCCTCTACAGGGTACAGCATCTCTAATGCAAACGAAACTTTAGCTTTGCCCAAGCCCAATATCGACTTGACCAACCTATCACGCCAACCTGTCCAGCTTTCCTCTTCTTCCTTCGCAACGAACTTCGCTTGGTCTGCCCAGAATTCTTTAATAAATTTATTTAAATATTTTGTTCTGTTATTTTGCATCCCGCATCTTGAGCGCACTAATTTTTTGTGCAATAAGGCTTCATTATCTTTCCATTGGTTGAAGTCCTTTAGTAGGTTGTACGCTTTGCAGTTACTCTCCCATGTAGTATGAACAGAAAGAAAAGCAAACACATATCGTTTAAAGGCATCATCAATAAAGCGAGGTTGCAACTGCGACCAATAATTATTGTAATTAGATATCTCTTTGTCGCGGATTGAACTGAAGAATTTGGCAACTTTGTCGGTAAGCATTTAAAGAGTATAGCACCGCAACTTTTAAAAGTCAATTAAAAAAAATAAAAAAATCCTCCCATTACAGGAGGATTTAGTTGTTATGAGTTAAGCAGGTGCTTATTTAGTCGATTTACGCTTACCTTTCGACTTCTTTCCCTTGACCTCCTTGCGCTTGGGGCCAATGGTAAAGCTCTTCTCCGTTGTCCCAAGGGTTAAGCTCGGCCACTTAACGGAACCTCGCAACCAAGGTAGGGCGAAATTCGCGCCTTGTGTCGAAACATTGGCATCTGCCTCTGTTCCTGCTCTTGGCCCCGCTACTGCAGAAGGACAAGGAACAACTAGCTTAACAAATGGAACCTTAACGTAAGGCACAGGCTTAACACCAGCACCAAACCAACCCGCATTTACACTTGCTCCGGCAATTGCCAGAACACCGACTACTATCAATAGTTTATTGTTCATTGATCTTATATTTACACTAAATTCGTTCACAATTGAGACTCTAATTCTTTAATATAATCATCTAAATATATCATGTCTCTTTTCAGCCTGATTCTTATTTCAACTAAATGGGTTTTGGCTTCATCCCTGTCCTCTATTGAGGAGGAATTATTTTTAAGCACTCCAGCAAAATGTTTTATTTGAGCGTCCCAATATTCAAAATCCATATCAGTTTGCATATTTATGATTATATCATTCACATATGAGAAGTCAAGCTATTTGGCAAAAAACCATTCATAATTGAATTAAACAAAATAAAACGCAATTAAACAAAACAAAACCGCGCCCCTTATTTAGCAAATATTCATTCACATTTGAGTTTCTATAAACCCCAGTAAAAAAGAATACCAAAAATCAAAAAACCCCAATGAAATAGAGTTTTTTAATTTGAGAGTCCGACCTCTTCAGGCGACAAATATTGGCCATCGCGGCTCACTACTTGCTTGCCGTCCGCCCCAAGGTTCTTGCTGAAGCGAGTTTTGGCTTTTTTATACTCTTCTTCCTCATCTGCGCCTAAATTAACCTTCGGATTGTCCTTAACTTGACGCATAACCTCAATCATAAGCTCATCTCGCGGATCTTGCGGCGAAAACGCGCTTTCTTTCTCAAAAATTTGCTCAATGATTTCCAAATCGTAATCTCCTATTGTAATTGTAACTGATTTCATTTAATTGTTTCTAAATTGATTGTATTCTTTTTGTTGTTGTTCTTCAAGTGTTTTCTTTATAGTTTCATTAAAATCTTTTATAAATTGGTTTTCGAGCTGTGCTTTTAGCCCATTGGCATACGCAAAGAACTGTATGAGAGATAAAAACAGCATAGTAATCCAGAATAATGAATGAGTATAGGTTATGTCGTATAAACATAAGATAATAGCAAATACTCCATATAAAAACATAACAATATATTTATAGAAGCTATATAATAGTAATAAAAAGTATTTCATTTTTGGTTTGAACTGGTTTGGTATATTTAAATAAATTAATTTAAATTTTGGGGTACTTATTTTGATAAATCAGAAGAGAAGTATATTCATTATTCCTTTTATTCCTTATTCGCTTCATTACTACCTTCTTTACTCTCTTTACCCTCTATATCATACTTAACTTGTTTATCATCCTTAATCTGTTGAAGCATAGGTGAATTACCGCTCTTTATATCATTTTCACCTAAAACAAGAGAAGTTGTTTCTCCTTTGCATTTACTACAGGTAAACCTTACGAGTTTACTTGGATTTAAAGGGATTTTAGTAGTTTCGTGGATTGTAATGTTCTCTGCATCTAAAGGATAAGCAGTATCGCAGCTAATACATAATACATGAGATTTGTTTTTAGTTTCCATTAGTTTGTTGGTTCCATGTTGTATATGTTATATTTCTCATCCAATTTTACAATAACATAATCATGGTATTTAGCATACTCTTTTTGATATGTCGCCGCTTCTTCGTATGTCTCAAATTTAGCGTCAGGGATGTCGCTGTAGGTATCTATGACGTAATAATAGGTCTCTGTGACCAAAGGAGTGCCAAGAGGGTGAGGGAGCGGTTTTGTGGGACGAATGATCGTGTAGGTGCATCCCGATGCAAATAATAAAATAATTAAAAAAATTCTTGTCATGCTTCTTTTATGTTTTCTATGTATTTGACTTTCCATATTAGCTTTTGTGCTGTCATGTCGTTCTTGAGTTTTTTCTTTGCTAGCTCTTCTGCGTCAAGGACATTCTCTGCCTTGACCTTATAGGAAACGGCATCCGCTCCTGATTCAAATTCTACTTTATAGATCATCGTATATGTTTAAAGGCTGTTATCATTTTACCTTGTTTGTCCTTGTATGGTATCGGAGAGAGGTTAGAATTAGTGTCTAAACCCAAAAACTTTGATTTCTCTGGAACTTCTTCATAGTCGAGACCTTCTTCTTTTGTGAGTCCCGAAAAATCCGATTTACCGTCTGGATAGTAAATTTCCTCGTATATGTCGATTACATCTCTGTCTGGCCTATTCTGCCAACCAACGCAACCTTCACGAAGGATTTCTTTCAAGTCTTTCTCCTTTAGCCCTTCCCATTCAGACTCATGCAGAGTTTCGCGCATACTATCAATATCCTCTTTGGAATATTTATGGGTAAAATCTCCCCAATCGAAGGGTTGCTCTAGCGTCTCAAGGTTGTCCATACCGGCCCAGAATAGCCCTCTACCGTCCTTATCGGCGGAAAGGGTTAACATACCCTTGTCTGCCATTTTAAATAGTAATTCTTTGTAAGTCATGTTATTTTGTAGCAAAACCAGTAACACGCAAAAATTCTTCTTTTTCGTGCTGGTTATCTAAAAATCCTTCTGCTGTCAAATATTCTACGGTATTTTCGATCTTTTGGTGAACAGTTTCTTTATCTTTTACCTTAAATGTAACGCGAAGGTCGTATCTTGCCTTTGTTTCGTATATGTCTACGCTTAAACCGTTCATGCAAATGTTTTTCATATTTTTTAAAATAAATTGGTAGGGGATGAGTATTTGTGTTCTTCTTCGTCCATCTGGCATTCGACATGAATGTGGTCATCTGCCAAAAGATGCTCTTCTTCGGGAATCTTTACTGTTTCCCCGCATAATCTACATGAGGTCACAAACTCTGTAACTGGTTTATTCATAGCGAATGAACGAAAATAGGGGTAAAATCTCCTACATAAGCACCAACCACATTAAATTCCATGTATTCATGCGCTTCTTCACGACTCATGTTATATCCTTTGAACGCTTCGATCTGCTCTGGCGGAACAGGAGTGCATAAAATCTCCAAACATTTGTTGTAATCATATACCGCGCATCCTCCAGCAGCATCAAATCCAGAAATTGCATCATCGAAACCGTCTGCGAACAATGCGTCAGCATTTGCTTCGGCTACTTCTTCTCGCTTGGGGTGAATTTTTGGTTCTTTTGTTTTTGTTTGCATCTTTTTTAATTCGTCCTTGTAAAATTGTTGTGTCCAGCCATCATTGTGTGGGCTATTCGCTTGAATCTCTAGGTTTAATGTATCCATAATCAAAAAGGAACAACTGCTTCTGCTTTAGGAGAAGATGCGGCTTGCAATTTAATGTTATCCAACGACTCTTTCACATTGGTTCTACCCCAACGAGTAGTGATAATAGTGTTGCTTCCGCTTGTTCCTTCGATGGATACGACCGTATCCAAGTTAAAAAGCATCTTCTCTAGGGTGTTTGAATCGGTTAATTCAATTAAGTGTGCCATACAAGAACATTATATCACGCCTTCTTTTGTTTGGCAAGCCTTTTTTTTACCCCAATCAATTTTTTCATAATTTTTTTTAAAATCTTTTGACTCGCAGTTTCTAGGAGAGTCTCCTTTTCCTGCGCTACTTTTCTTGTTTTTCAATTTTATTGGCTATTCTTAATAGTTTGCGCTCTTCTTTTAGGGTCATGTCTTTGTCGCGTCCTTCAAGGGAAGCTGATGCTCTTATCAGGGCATATTTGACCCAACCTAGTTCTTCGCTTGTCAGTTCTAGTATCATTCTAGTATACGTTTAACCCATTCTCGGTTTGTTTCATTTTGTTCTTTGTGTCGATGCCAAGCGATAACTGTAATAGTAATCGCACAAATAATAGTTGGTAATAAGAAGATTAGTTCTATCATATTTTTATTTCATAGAGGAGGGTCAAATTCATTTTTGTTTTCTAAAAAATCCGTGAGGCGAAGTTTTAACTCGGCCCATCGTTGGTAATCCAAGCCAACCTCATCATCGTTGAGTTCCTGTTCCCCGCCTCGGAACCACCTTGCCCCGATTATTTCTTCCCATTCGTTCAATGCTTCAAGGATATTGGCGACATCTGACTTTGAGAGTCTTAATTGGTTAATTTTTTTAAGCATCATGCTCCTTTTGGTTTAGTGGGCGATGAAACTATATTGTTTACGTTTGTCTTTGTGCATCTATCACATTCAAAGGTCATCCAATCTCGACCACAAATATCTTCCTCGATGCTCACAAAAGTAACTTCGTCGGTATCCTTCCATTCAAGGCATTCTTCGCACCATACCCAATTTTTTAATAGCTCAACTGTCATAGTAACTCGCTTCTAATATCATCTAACATACCACTCATTAGGCTAATCTTGTCTCGCATCTCCAGAACATCTAGTCCTCTTTGTCTGCTTTCTTTAATCATCTTTCGCAAGACATTTCTAGCATGGTGCTTATTCATGTCGGCAACTGCGATTACCTCTCCATTTGCTCGCTTCCAGTATTGTTCTTCTGTCATTAGTTCTTTTTTAGTAATCCACTAGGGTTATACTTCTCTTGTAGTCTTACCCATGCTTCTGTATAGACTTTTATCCACTTTTCGCGCATCTCGTTTGTCCAAACATTGTCGCCTCGTCGCATATCAAATTGTGATCTGCTATCAACAACAGGAGGAAACGCTGGATGGATTATTCTTTGCGCTCGACTTGGAGAGCATTGGATATGCTTGTCATAGATCAACCAACGATTTATGCCGCTTTTATCCAACTCCCCTGTTTCCATCCCCAAGTAAACTTGAGAATCCCACTTGCCTTTTATGGGCTTGTTGCATACCTCACATTTGGAATCTTTTTTATTCATTCTTTGTCACTCTCGTTTAATGCTTCAACAATTATCGCAGCAAGGTAATGAGTTCTTTTTCTTTCTTTCGTAGTATAGCATTCGCCAATGAAAATAGCGTCTGTCTTGATGGCTAACTGACCGTTAAGCCCCGTAGAGTTTGTTACCCAAATCTCCATGCCTTGTTTTTGTTTTTCAATTGTCCACTTCATATGTTTTGTTTTTCATCGTTT
>Ga0209091_10002273_pt1 | contig 16299 bp, 13 predicted proteins | sample ArcticOcean_MG_C_6_FD_187438 | JGI IMG/M metagenome (GOLD analysis project Ga0209091, IMG submission 187438) | Marine microbial communities from western Arctic Ocean - ArcticOcean_MG_CB8_128 (SPAdes) (version 2) | ecosystem: Environmental > Aquatic > Marine > Oceanic | place: Arctic Ocean...
ATTATTTTACCACGCAATGTATTCAATTGTGTTGATTGTGTTTTGTCTCCTTTTTTCATAGCATTAATAAATACATTTTTAAAACTTGAACTAATATTAGAAACTTGTTTCATTTTAATAGGAACTAACGGGGGTAAAAATTGCACCCAGTTTTTAACATCAAATATTTCTGGTATTTCATCTATTTCCAAATGTTCTCTCAAATATTCTCTTTTTGTTTCTATTTTTTGATTAATTAATGTATCATCTAAAATAGAGTTGATGCCTTTTGAAATTTTAGTTGAAAACTTTGATGTGACGGCTTCTTCTTTTTTCTTACTTATTTTAGGTAATACAGACCATGGTCTAGATGCTTGTTTTAATCGCAACATCGTGCATGCAAGATATAATAATGCAGAAGAATCGCCATCGGGTTCTAATGGAAAACCTGAAAATGAACGAACACAACCCGGAAAGGTTTTCATTGTTTTGATTGTCGGAATACTTGTTTGAATAGCAATTAAATAATAAGACAAAGTGTATATAATTAAAGTTTCATCATGTGCTTTTTCATATGATATACCTTTCTTACCGGTGGCTTGCTTTTTCTTTAATCTTTTCATATATAATTTCTTATTTCCTATATAGCGATTAATTATGTCAACAACGCCTTTAATAATAAAATCATAATCAGGTCCAACATCAATACCCAAGCTTTTATCTAATGTTGATATTACGCGATATATCATTTTAGAATCAAGAGATTCTAATGTGGTTTCAGATTTTAATTGCACATTCATCAATACATTACCAATATCTTCTTCTAATACTTCTCTACTTACTACCCTATACCCAGCTTCATCATATCCTTCACCTCCGTCATATTCTATATTGCGTATTATATATCCGCTGTATTTATCTACTATTTTATCTCCATCATCGCTAATTTGACCTCTTTGCGCACAAACGCGTTCAAGAGTGTTTTTATAATCTCCGCGGTTAAATGCTTCGGCCAGTTCAGTATAAAAAGTTGGTAATAGAGGTATATCCTTTCTTTTACAATAATACCAATGAATATCTTCTGGTTCGTCTAATCCAAAATCATTTGCTGGTCTACATAATTTTGATACAAACATTAAAATGTGGGTTTGTTTTTGAACAAAATCATCTTGTGATAAAATAGCATCTCTGAGGTTTGCATAAGGAGAAATAATTACATCTAGTAATTCTGCAGATTCGCCTATTTTTTCGCGATACAAATCTGTTTTTAAAAATTTATACAATTGTATTAATCTCAACGAAGGTATAATTGATGAGTAGTAAACGATATTTTCCTCTAATTCAGCTTTTAATTCTTTATATTCTAAATTCAATTGCAAATCAAATTGCTTTAAAATATCTTTTGTTAAATCATCAGCAATTTTGTCTTTTGTAATATCTATAGAAGCACAATCATTTTTGATTTGCATACAATTTTTTGTCGTATTGCAAAACATTTTTGAGGATGAGTGATGACTTGAAAATTTTTCATCTTCATCTCTTTCCCATGTATTATTGGCGGTTCTCTTAAAATAAACAAAATTATCATCATCCTTTTCAACAAATGCATAATTTCCTTCGGCTATTCTTCGCTTATTTATAACTAAAGCTTCGGATTCAATCAGAGCCTGCGACTCATTAAGTCCAACATTTTTAGTTAAATGTTCCATTATAAATTCCCTATAAGTATCATTATCCATCGCATCTTTTTCATTTTGAAATTCATTATTAATATCATATCGTGTTACGTCATATTTTTCATCGAAAAATACATCTGATTTATTGTCATCTTCGCGCAGCTCATCAATATCAATATATTGTTTTGCCAATACCAAATCGCCGCATTTTGCATTTTCTTCTATTTTTTGCGATTCCTCTGAACCCTTTCTTTGTGCATTTGCAACAATGGCTTCTACATCGATTGGTTGATATAAATTCATATCTGATAATGAAAGAATAGTTGAAAATAATTTCATATTATCCAAATGCATCATTCTATTTAAAGTGAAAGCATTGGTGGTTTTTGGCGATAATAGATATAAATTCAATAATTCATAATTTGTTTGTTCTTTGTCTTCTGAATCTTGGTTATCATTTAATAAATTTAATATATTATTTTTTGCTTGGCGACTGATTTCACCATAATCAACATGTAAATAATCTCTAATATCGCCAATATTTTTAACAAAATCGCGTTTTAATTCTAATATACTTTCTTCGATAAATTTTACAATCGTTTCATATTGTTTAAAAGTTATATCATCGGGGTAAATGAGAAATGGTTCTAAGTGTTGAATTATTTTAGAATATGAAACGCTGCTATTGTGTAATTTAATATATTTTTTGACTAAGTTAAATAACACCCTTGTTTTTGGGACTATTTTATCTAAAAATTGTTTATACGCTTCATTTTTATCTCTATCATCGTAATTTAACGCTTCATCAAAAACCATACTGGTAATATTTTTTAAATATTTGGTTTCATTATATTCAAACGATTCTTCGTTTTCTTTTATCTCAATTGTTTCTATGTTGGTATTATTTTTAAGAATTGAGAAATAATTGAAATTTGTTTGTGACAATTGCGATTTTTTTAATATAGATGTGGTTGGTAAATTAATATGAGAATACAACAATACAGGTTCTTCCAAAGTTAAAAATCCTGTGATTGCCAATTTGTCATTTTGATACATATTTTGTCTAGTTGCAGATTGTAGTACTTTTTTATTATCGGCAGATACTAATCTACTTAATGAAGTATTTGCCTTATTCAAAACAAATCGTTGTTTTACAGCATTATTGTTTTTAACGACACTTGAATAAAAATCGTTCATATTATCAACAATCGTTAAAATCTCTGTTTCTACTGGTTTTTGTATAATAACATTGTGTTTATCATTGGGGTCATAATATGGTAACATGACATTATTAGAATGAACATTTAAATAATTATATTTGTTTTGACTATCAGGAACAAGATTATTGGTATATTCATTCATCAAACGATTTAACTCATTTTGACTCTCTGCCAATGTTGTGGAAATAAAATCAGTATTGTAATCATCCTTTTGATTAATATCATACAACTTTCTTTTATTTTTCACAATAGGCAATAACCAATATAATTTTTGATTTAATTTTTCCATTCTCTCCACCAATGGTTTATAATGTGCCCCTTTCTTCTTTGGTTTACCAACACCATCTGAAGTTATTACAGAAAATTTCTCTCTTAATTGTTTAAACCTCTCGATAGTAATATGAATTTTATTTAATATTTGAGGAGTTCTTTTATGTGTAGGAATAGTAGATAGAAGGTCATCTAAGAGGTCTGATGTTTGAGTTTCCAATCCAAAGCGTTGTTCATCCTTTTTAACAGGAACAAATTCGGTGATTTCCTCTAATTCTTCGCCAAAAACAATATCGTCGGCATCTAATAATACTCTTTTTAATTGCGATGAAACATTTATTACTGGAGGACCTAAATCATCATATTCTTCATCTTCCTCTTCATCAATAACATCCAACCCTAAATCCATTTCTAAATCAGGTATTGATAAATTTTGTTTTTCAGGTAATTCAAATGGTTTAATGCTTTCAATTGGTAATATCAAAGGAATGCCCTTATAACCGAAATCAATGTATATTTTTTTTTTATCGTGATATTTTGTAATTTCAATCATATCTTCATCCAAATCCGTAATTTGTCCATTAATTGTAAATGGTACATCTCCTCCCATTTGGATAGTAATCCAAGCTCCAGCAACAAGCCCATTTTGTCGTGCATATCCTTTTTTAACAGACTTACTTAATATCTCGATGCTATTAATACTTTCATCAGTTAAATTCCCATTTAATATATTCAAAACACTTTCTGTTATATCATCAACATTTACAATAGACATTCTATTTTCATCTAAATATTCAATGTAATAAATATTTTTATCATATTGTTTGTTTGTTTCGGAATTAATTCTAATTATATCTCCTAATTCTAAAAATATTTCTGTATCAGACATTACTTATAATTATAGCAGAAATTATCTCAAACAACGAAACTTTAAAACGGAATTAAAGAAAACATATTATATGTAAATAAACATGACAGATAACGCTATCAATATTGATAATTATTTTGATATATCTACCTTGGAATCAATGTCATATTTAGGGAATATGAATGCCATTTCAGTAAAACCAATTAAAATGTTATACACGAATAATGATAATGATTATTACGTACAATGGTATATCCTCTATTATTTAAAAGAAAATATAAATCCAGAAAATATTCGTTCTACGGGATTATTTAGATCGGTATTAACAAATGGAAAAAAAATATATGTATTTTCTCCTCCAAAATCATTGCCTTTTTCGGAATGTATGACAGACGATTATAATGATTATATATTGGAAGAATTAGTAGAAGGGACAATGATAAACTTATTTTGGAATGATTATATTAATGCTTGGGATATGACAACAAAAAATAGTATTGGTGGTAGATATTCGTTTTATCAGGATAATAAAAAATCATTTCGAGAAATGTTTTTAGAGGCGATGATTGACCAACAAGTGGAATTCTCTGATTTTAATAAAAATATTTGTTATTCTTTTGTTTTGCAACATCCAGAAAATAGAATTGTTGTCCCATTCAAAGAAAAAAAAATAATTTTAGTGGCCATGTATTCTATTGATGATAATAACATAAAGTTATTAAATAAAAATGATTGTAACATTAACAATGTGTTATTTCCTAAAACACTAAAACAATTCACTGATTATAAAGGAGAAAATTGGGAGGATTTAAATAATTATTTTAAAGAAATGGATATTGATTATCAAATTACTGGGGTAAATATATATAATCCTAAAACTGGAGAAAGAAGTAAAATTAGAAATCCAAATTATGAATATGTTCGACATTTAAAAGGAAATAGTCCAAAGATACAATATCAATACTATTGTTTAAGAAAGATGGGTCAAGTGAAAGAATTTTTAAAATATTATGGCGAATATAGAAATAATTTTACAAAATTGCGAGAAACTTTGCATAATTGGACTGAAAATTTACATAAAAATTACATTTCATGTTATATTAAAAAAGAAAAACCATTGTTAGATTTTCCAAAAAAATATAGAACACATATGTTTTTATTACATCAAATTTACATTAATGATTTGAGAGAAATGGGGCATTACGTATCTAAACAAATAGTTGTTAAATATGTAAATTCTTTAGAGCCGGCAAAATTAATGTATTCGGTAAATTTTGATTTTCGCAAAAATAGGGAAACTGCTATTATTAATGAAACGACTAAACAAACTAACCAAGAAAATCTTGTTTGATATTATTTATAACTTGTTTTGCGTGATTGCAGCATTCATGTATAATTTCACGCGCTTTTTCTGCTGCCGAAGCTTCCATTTCTGTATCAATAAATCCTAAGCGAATGATACTATGTGTATCATGAGGATGATTCTTTCTAAATCCGACATAGCTTAAAATTTTAGATACATTTCCCTGATAATAGTTATCATGCAATAAGCATTCAATAATTTTACCAATTGTATAATCAATATTTTCTAATTTTATATCTACTGCATTTTTTATGGTGGATATAGATTTCTCAACTGAAAGTGATTCACCTGCAATGGCTTTATTTGCCAAAGTTTCAATGGATTCAGTAATAATATCACAAGCCTTTATAATTAATTCATTATTCGAAAACACTCCTACAGATTCTAATTTAAAATCAAAACTATCTTCTTTGTGATAACGCAAACCTGCGTGATTATACCAATTTTTTTTAAGCATTTCTAAAGCCGTTGCGTTTGTTTTTTCTTCTTCTGATATATTCGCCAACTCCTGTTGCCAAGCGGAATCTTGTGCCATTTTGTCAGGACTACATCTATAAGAACATATTGACGCAACATTAAAAGAACCATCTTCGCCTGCTGTATGTAAGGACATTTTTGCATTAATTGATAATTCTTCACCTGGAATAATTGTTGACACTTTTGGTCGTAGTCGAGCAAACAAAATATATTCTTTTGTGATTGGACATGAAGGAAACATTTTTTTTATGATAGTATCTGTCAAATATTTTCCAGTTTTTTCATTTTTAACTCGAAAGTGTTCTGTGGTAACATCCATTGTGTTTTCAGTGTCATTTTTAACATCAATTTCAACAACTAGTTCTTGGTACGGCAACGAGATATCATTAATATGAATAGGAATACATTGCAATCTTTGTTTTAAAACTTCATTATTCAATCTTGTTGTATTTGCATTAAAAGTAGCGTCATTTTTATCATCTGGGAAACAATGGAAAACTAATGTGGGAATATCTGATAATATTGTTCTTCTTACAGCGTTAACAAATGACACATTTGTATTTTCAATTGTAAAATATAGTAAACCGCTTCCCTGATTTTTAAAAGATATTAATGAATTTACTTTAGAAAATTCATCTTGTTTTTGAGCTAAATGGGTCATTATATGCTATATATTTATAAATATATTATTATATCAATTTTTATAAGTTATATTTCTTTTTTGAAATACTTTATTTATATTAATGAGCAGTATTTTGTATTATAGTCGTTATTGTAAATATTGTGAGCAATTAATTGAAAAATTATCGAAAACAAAGACGAAAGATGATATACATTTTATATGTATAGATAATCGAGAAAAACACATTGATGGCACAATGTTTATTGTTTTAGACAATGGGCAAAAAATGCTATTTCCGCCAAGTATAACTGAAGTACCTTCTATTTTATTATTACATCATGGAAATCGAATATTAAAAGGTATGCAAGAAATTTTACATTATCTTAAACCTGGTGAAACTGAAATAAATAATATTGCGACAGACTTTAATGGAGAGCCAAATGCTTTTTCTTTTTCAGAAATGGGTAGTAATTTATCAGATAATTACTCTTATTTAGATACACCTGCCGAAGAACTAATGGCCAAAGGGAATGGAGGTCTTCGCATGATGCATAATTATTGTACAATTAATGATAATCAATCAATATCTACGCCACCAGATGATTATGAACCAGATAAGGTTGGTCAAGTGGATTTAGGAAAATTACAAATGTCCAGAGCAGCAGAAATAAAACAGAATAAATAAGACGAATAAATAAACAATACAAATAAAATTATTTAAAAAATAAACAATACATTTAAATATATTTATGAGTATCCTTAAGGCATTCACTACACATTTCAAAGAATTTATGAATGATATTCAGGTTGTCTTTCCAAAAGATCCGGAAATACGAACAACAAAATTTTTTTTTTCTAGTTTAATCGCCGTAAATCCAAAAAGTATTGTTGTGGGCTGGAAAGAATGTGTAAATGATGTTTATGAAAAGGAAATAATAAAAGGAGATTTTGATTTTTTTTTAAATAAAAATTATGCCAAAGATTTGGAAGGTACTGAAGGAGAATCAAATATTTTACAATCTATAGAAATCTTTAGACATAAGATTAGAAATATGGGGGATGAAAACAGAAATAAATCTATGAAATATATGCAGAATTTGACAAAATTATGTAAATTATATTATTCAAAAAAATAATTGAATTTAGTTTCACTTAAAAGTTTCATTCAAATTAGATATATAATGTCTAAAATAAATAAAAATGAAATACCCGCTGATTTTTGTAAAATTATGAAAGAATTTACAAATGACATATTGATTTCTTTTCCAGAATATAAAAATAATCTTAATGAAGGTTTGCGCAATATCATTGATGGTAATGATAATACAGAAAGCTTAAATGAATTGGTACAATATATTAAATCAGTTTACCCAGAAAGATTTTTCGATTTACTTTATCAAAATGAAAATATATTTAAAGATTCAGAAATAAATACTAAATTCTTACCAAATATTGATTTTTCTGATTTATGGAATCAAGAAATTAGTGATAATACCAAAAATGTTATTTGGAAATATTTACAACTAGTGTTATTTTCTGTAATTAGTGGAGAGAAAGATGTTAATTCATTTGGAGATACAGCAAAATTATTTGAAGCCATCAAAGAGGATGAACTCAAAGAAAAACTTCAAGAAGCAATGGAACAAATGGGAAACTTATTTGATACATGTGGAAATAATATGAATGAAAATGATATTTCAATGAATATGGACGACCTTCCCAATCCTGAAGATTTACATAATCATATTAATACTTTACTTGAAGGTAATTTAGGTAAATTAGCTACAGAAATTACTGAAGAAACTTTGAAAGATTTAGATTTAGATATTTCGGATGAAACAGACGCTGGAGATATTTTTCAAACGCTTTTTAAGAATCCTGGAAAGTTGATGAGTATGATTAAAAAAGTTGGAAATAAATTAGATACAAAGCTCAAATCTGGAGAACTCAAAGAAAGCGAATTAATGGAAGAAGCTATGGAACTTATGGAAAAAATGGAATCCATGCCTGGTATGGCAAATATGAAAAACATGATGAGTAAGATGGGTATGCCTATGGGTGGTAAAAATGGTAAAATGAATATGAGTGCCATGACAAGTAATTTAAAACAAAATCATAAACAAGCTAAAATGAAAGAACGTATGTTGCATAAATTAGAAAAACGCAGAGAAGAAAAAAAAGACAATCAAATTAAAATTTTACAAGAACAACTAGCCGCAGCTAAAAAATCTAATGCAACCGGTGAAAATATAGTTAAAACAGAGAAAAAGAAAAAGAAAAAAAAGAAAAAGAAAAATAGAAATAAAAAATAAATGGAAATATATATATCATGAGTAATTCATTTTGGTTAAACAATCCTAGTATATTAGTAGATAAAAAACATATTACCAAAATATGGCCGTCCAATGACTTGAATTATACGGAAAAATTAAATGCTATAACACGTTGCATTATTATCTTAGCGGTTTTAGGATATTTGATGACTAAATCAACCCAAATTTTAGTTAGTTCTTTTATTACCATATTTATCATTGCACTCGTATATAAAGTTCAAAAACATAAAATATCTAAAAAAAAAATAACAAAAAAGTTATTGAAAGAAGGATTTACAAACATCATAAATTACGAAAATCATAATGATAAATTTAAAAACCCAACAGGAAAAAATCCAATGATGAATGTTATGCTTACAGAGATAGATGACACTCCAGAACGACCACCTGCCGCTCCATCTTTTAATAGAAACATAGAAAAGAAAATAAATGATTCAGTAAAAAAAAACATCGACCCTAAATTATTTTTAGATTTAGGAGATAGTCTCGGGTTTGACCAATCAATGCGAAATTTCCACACAATGCCGAATACAAAGGTTTGTAATGACCAAAGGGCTTTTGCCGAATATTGTTATGGGAATATGCCATCATGCAAAGAAGGCAATGAATCTCAATGTACAAAAAACAATGAAAGATATGTTCTATTATAAATATCACAAAAATAAAAATCTTCAGTATAATTATATAATGGCCAGTGTTCATAATTATACATTTAATAATTTATGTCGTATCGGAAATGATGAATGCGGTGTATCATCGCGAGATATGCAAAATAATAACCAAAACACTTATACTACCACCAATTATTTCGCACATTGGGGGGGTATGAAAAAACCAATTGATTTGGCAACCAGTTTACCAAACATTAATTATACCGGTGGTCATGGGAGCGTCAATGGTGGCAATATTAAAGACGAATCGAGATTGAAACTTGGTACTATTCAAACACATCCTAAATGCAGAGTTAGTCTCAGAGAAAGACCCTTTGCAACTGTTCCATTTTTAGGAAGAGGTCCTCCGCGCCCTGTTACTGAATCCCGCATCCAACAAGGTGCGTGGATGTCAGAGCTTAAAAGCTCCAAAACAATCAGCGAAAGAAATTTTAATACCAATACGCCTCTTATTCCAAGTATAGCAGAAAATATCCAAAACCCTGTCAATTTAGTAGAAGGTGTCGCCGCCGAAGGTTGGATTAGAGGGGGGCTCCCCAGTCGCGAAATTACACGCAACAGAGATTACATTGAACGTTGCGAATAACTTAAATACTTTAAATGAATAACTATTATAAATGTATAATTATTCATTAAAATTATCTTACAAAGAAACGGATGGCGATGATACATACAGAAAAGAGCTTTTAAAAGCAATGAATTTAGAAAAATATGATAATGAGAATATTTCAAATGTTATTAAAACAGAAATTCTCCCTCTTTTAGAACCGCATTTTATAAATGTTTTTTCAATGATTAAAGACAATTTCCAATTACCAGTTCCATTAAATAATGAAATGTGTTTAACATTATTATTTGCATGGGAATATTTCGACCTTTTACATCTATGTCTTGGAGAGATAAAGGAAAATAAAGTCAAAAATAGTATCACAAATCTTATTACTGAAATAGAAAGTCGCAAATAATTAAAATCTTATTTATACATATATGAGTTCTACCAGATTGAATAATGATAAAGGGGAATATTGTAAAAGACAGCGCGAAATACGTCTTGCCGAGCAATTTTCTTTATACAAATACAAATGTATATCCAATGACACTGCTTTTCCTGCCGTAGGAATTAATATGCCAAAGATGACAAATGGTTATAACAACAATATCTTATCTCAAAATGCTGCCGATATTGAAAGCGCCTTATTTGGCATTGGTTCCACCAATTTAGTAAACGCCAAACAACCAGTTGTGACCAAATTAAATCAGATAAAGACCAAACATTTCTTTGATAGATTAGATACATTTATTCCCGAACCTTTAGTTATTGAAAAGAGTCAGCGCCCTAAAGGACCATTTTGTTAATTTGAATAATTATTGATATTTCAATAATTATTTAATAAATAATTATTTGATAAATTAAATATCGATAATATAATTCCAAAGATTCTTATTTTCAGCTACTACGAGGTGCAATTGATTATTTTCATCATCGAAAGCAATACTAATATCCTTAATAGCTCCAGCATCAAATGTTTTGATATTGTCCCATGAATTTCCATAATCACCGGAAAGCCAAATTTCTCCTGTAGTAGCAGAAGCGACAATGCATCTACCATTGTCAGATGATTTTACAAATTCCCAATCTTCTAAAAAACTTTCGTCATTATTTGATATATCTGAAAATGTATCAAAATTATTCACATTGTCATACCAATGCTTTCTACTTATCCATAATTTATTATTACTATTATCTGCAATTATTATTTGTTTTCCATCTCCGCTCATATCCACACTAATATAATTCCCAGCCGTGATTGGGGTCGTCGCATTGGGGGTAAATGTGGGGTTATCTTCATTGCTATTCACTGAAACAAAAAGATTATTACTACTATCAACGGCTGCAACGAAGAATCCAGAATTGTCAGTTGAAATATCTACCCATGTTGCTACTTTTGTACCAATAAAAGAAACATCTTTACTTTGAACGCTCCTGTCCTGTTGGCTGTTGGTCCACGCTCTATCGTACCTATCTACTGCAATCATGGAAATTGTGTTATTGCTTCCATCCTTAGTAGTAGAAGCAAATTTTATATTATCCCCTGCAAGATTCGCAGCTAGATAAAAACCAACTCTATCATCAACATGATTGTAAATTTTATTACCACTACCATGACTTCCAGATAATGTTTCTCCTTTGATTTGCCAAAATTCCCCACTGGAATCAGTAACGTAACCAACCTGGTTGGGCGCCCCAACTATATCTATCCATGTTCGACCACTCGCGTCTGATGATTTGGTTTTTGCATCGGTGTTTACAGATGTCCATGTATTACCCACATTGGTTGATATATGTATACTTCCACCACCACCACCACCAGCGGCAATAATATATTTTCCTTTATTTGAAACATGTATACTGACGAAATTGTTTGCAACACGCAATACATTTCTCCATTTTGGACACGGGAAACAATTATATTTGGAAGATGCATCTAGACAATTTTCATTTAAAGCATTTTTCCCAGTCAAGCAATAGCAACATTGTTCATATATTCCATTGCAACATTTAAATCCGTTTTTCTTGTCCAAATAGTCTTTGTAGCTCTTTATGGTGCCTTTTTTAAAGTTCTTTCTCTCCGTTAGTTCTTTACTTTTAATAGTTTTAAGGCGTTGATAACTACTAAATGTAGGATATGATTTAATATTACCAAAGTTTATCATTCTTAATATGTATAAAGATTAAATTTTAATTTTGAAAATATTTACCAAATATATATATGAATAAAGGAAGATATACTGATTACACAGCATATTTGAACAGGAAAAAAGGCATTATATCCAGAACTTCCAATGCCAGAACTTCCAATGCCAGAAATACAAAGAGAAGATTGCCTACCTATAATAGTTATTTAAATGATAAAACTGCGATAAATTACAATATGGATATGGATATATCCGCATGTAAAAGGAATGTAATAACTACATCTTTATGCGCCAATGTAGGCGGGTCCAATTTAAATTCACTAATAACTACAGGACCAGCATTTAGAAAGGTTGATTGTGGTACTCATTCCATTCCCAAAGTAACATGCAATAGAACAACGGATTATACCGCATATTTGACTAAGAAAAAAATAGAAATAGATTGCAATAATTCCACATTGAAAGTATCCAATTATAATCAATACTTAAGCAATAAAAATAAATCAACAAATGATTGTTGGAATACAGGAAGTGAGTGCAATGTTTTACAGCCTTATAATCCACCAACTTGCAGTTCTTCAAGTACTTGTTCAACTGATGTAGGAGTTATCATTTTAAATGCAACCTCTTATATCACTTTTGATTTTGGTGTACAAATTTTACCTTGTTCAGGAATGCCGTTAAAATTGTCAATGGATAGTTTAACAGCTGCAGGAGGAGCTATACAATTGGATAATGTAGGTATTGACAAACCAAATAATATTTCTTCTAATACTGATATAGGATGGATATATCCAAATTTTGGAGGATTTGGTTCAGCAAAAAGTGAAAGCATAAATTGGAGTGATAGGTCAAGTTTCCCAACTGGATGTGATAACAATGACCCAGATGTTTATCTCAAACCTATTGCTAAGTCAGTAAATTCCTCATTTATTATTTCATCGGGAACGCAATTTTCATGGATGTTTGGTTCTTGGAATAACAGTTATGCTGGTGATTTGAGTGGTGTTAGTCTGGATATTTCTAGCAATATACAAATATTTTTAGTAAAAATACCATGCGCAAGTATAAATAATGGTACAAGTTTATTTCCTTCTCATCACGATTGGCAATGGGCAAAATTTAATTTAGATATCAATGATACACGTTGTGGCTCAAAAACACTAAAAGACTTAAATGCGACGTTTACAAAAGAAATTACCCCTATCCTAAGTATTTCAGTTGACGGGATACCTATAAGTTACATTTCATTTTATCCTGGAGATGGTTTAGGAATGTATATTTTCAGAAATGGTTTATGTATTAATAAAGGTGCTGGCAATGAATTTATAAGTCCCGCAACATTTTCAATAAAAGTCGAATCAACATAATAATTTTCTCTCTCTTAATTATATCATGTCATTTACACGATTTAATTATGATGAATGTAGAACCAAAAAGAAACTACAAGAATCAAGTGGTCCGGGACGTTATATGCTTAACAAACCAGGATGGGGAAATAAACCATGCATGTTTAATGACCCACATATTCGCATGCAACAATGGGGTGCTAATCTTCAGAAGGTGCCAGGTAGCGGCGCAATTGATATTCACAGCGATTTGTTAGGCATTACAAGACCACTTTCAAAAGATTGCGCTTCGAGTAAATTTCCAAATAAAGGCGTAGTACAATCTGTTAATACGAGTTATCCAGTATGTGAAAGTGAATTTACATCACAATCGCGCGCAACTCATCCAGCATTTTTATATAGAGATTTGGAGCAGTCTAATAGATATCCATTGTTTTTAGACCCACAAGAACACGTGGCAATTCCGTTTCATAATAATGTAAATACCCGTCTTTTAGAGAGAGACAATTTCACTCCTAAAATACCTTGTCCTTTGAATAATTAAATATATTTTCTGTTTAAGTTTAGTAAGAAAATATGTTGCTTTATATATAAATGGCTGAAATCGCAATTCCAATACTTGCATTAGGAGTGATGTATTTAATAAAACAAGGAAATGATGAAGATGAACCATATCCCAGAGAGGGATTTGACAATGTATCGGCTCCTCAACAGAGACGCTTGGTTCCAGGAGACGCTAGAACATATTTGCCAACTGAACCTCCTGTTAATTTCCCGGTTAATTCCAAAAAGAATTTAAACAAAAATGTAAAACATTATCCTTCGCCAAATGCTGCTACTGATAGATATTTCAAACAAGAAGTATACGAAGATGAAATTAAAAAAAAGAAAAACACAATAAACAATTTCCAATCTCTTACAGGAAAGGAAGTTGGAAAAGCAGACCTTATACATAATAATATGGTGCCTTTTTTTGGGTCAAAAGTAACACAAAGAACTTCTGGGTTCAACGGCAATGAGGGTCTTTTAGATAAAATGCAAGGCGCGGGTTCCCAACAAATCCAAAAAAAAGCACAAGCCCCCCTGTTCGCTCCAAATAAAGATATGCATTGGGCGAATGGTGCTCCAAATATGTCTGATTTTATGCAGTCAAGGATGAATCCGTCTAGAAATATATCAAATGAAAAACCATGGGAAGAAATTCGTGTTGGTCCAGGATTAAATAAAGGATACACGAATGAAGGATCCAATGGTTTTAATGCCGGAATGGAAGCTCGCAAAGAGTGGATGCCTAAATCGGTTGATGATTTACGTGTAGCGACAAATCCCAAAGTTACATTTGGTTTAGCAAATCATGAAGGACCTGCACAAGGGACATTTGCGCGCGGCATTGAAGGGAAAATAGAAAAGAATCGACCGGATACATTTTATTTAAATACACCAGATAGGTGGTTCACAACAACCGGTAGAGAAAAAGGACAAAAAGTACGAAGTGCTCAAGTTATGCAACCTATTAAAAGCAATGATGGTCAGGAATATTATGGAATGAGTAATGGAAATCAAACAGGAGGAAGTTTAGCAGGAAAAGCGCAACAAAATTTCAGAAAATCTAGAAAACCAGTATTACCGGCTTTTGATAAATATAAAGGACAAGCTCACAACATGGCAGCTACCACAGGTAACAATGTTCAAGACGCGTATGGTAGAGAGGGTTTTCAAAATTTACCAAACGCGCGCAGCACCACGCGACAGGCAGATGAATTTGGTGTTGCGGGAGGTTTAATAAGAGCAATAACTGCTCCTATTTTAGATATGTTGCGCCCTTCAAGAAAAGAAAACGTTGTTGGAAATATTAGACCTGTTGGAAATGCTGGAGGTAAATATGGTGTTCAAGAAGGTCGAGTTTGGAATCCGGCAGACCGGACAAAAACAACTATTAAAGAACAGACAATTGAAAATAATTATCAAGCCCAACCATATCAAGTACACGATGGAGGATATGAAACAACCGAATATCAACCAATTGAAAATCAACGTGATACCACTAACGTGAATTATATCGGAAATAGTAGTGCTACTGGTATTACAACTGCCCCTTCTTCTTATAATGCTGCTTATAACGCGAATTTGAATCCCAATAAAGAAATTATATCAGTTGCTAGAACCAACACTGGGACACAACCCTTGATGAATGATATGCAAAATATAAAGATTTCAAAAATAGGTTCAGTATGCCCAAACCAAATGTTCCCTTCTTTTCCTAAAAAAACAGCCAATATGTCCACATTAGGCAGTATTTCTAATAATAATGTGAGAGGGGAAACTCAGGATTGTGAAAGAAATAATCCAGGTTTATTAACCGCGTTTAATAATAACCCCTATTCTAAATCTTTACATAGTGTCGCTTAATTTAATTTTATATAACTTTTTGATAAAAAGGTATATTAAACAATAATAATTATATATTTATTAATGAGTGATAATATCGAGATTCATGATAATATCGAGATTCATGATAATATCGAGATTCATGATAATATCGAGATTCATGATAATATCGAGATTCATGATAATATCGAGATTCATGATGAAATTAAAAAAAAATTAGACTTGTTTATTAAAGAAAAAAACATTCCGCATATAATTTTCAATGGTCCTTCTGGGTGTGGGAAAAAATATATTATGGATTATTTTATCAAAAACATTTATGAAACTCCTGAAAAAATCAAAAAATATACGATGTTTATCAATTGCGCACATAGTAAAGGTATTCG
>Ga0209091_10002274_pt1 | contig 16298 bp, 19 predicted proteins | sample ArcticOcean_MG_C_6_FD_187438 | JGI IMG/M metagenome (GOLD analysis project Ga0209091, IMG submission 187438) | Marine microbial communities from western Arctic Ocean - ArcticOcean_MG_CB8_128 (SPAdes) (version 2) | ecosystem: Environmental > Aquatic > Marine > Oceanic | place: Arctic Ocean...
ATTCAATCAACGGCCGGTACCCCAACGACTACGAAATGCGAAAGTACACAGACACCGAAGACGATGACGCTGTTGGCGGCGGCGGTGCCGCCGAGATGGACCTCACTGGCAGCAGGAATAGCATTGTCTAAGTGGCTAAAAGCGTTAGATGTTTCCATCCTTGTTGGTCAGAAACGAAAGCAAGTCCTGATGATCCAATTGTTTTGATATGGTTGCAGTGCAGTCCGCAAAGTACTTAATTAGGTCTTCCAGCTGTTCAAGAAACTTTTGGTGCTCAATCTCAATGTGTTTGTTGCGCATATTCAACGTCAAGGTTAGGGTTGCGCAGTGAATGTTTTCGCGCCTATGCTCAGTCTCAAGCCTCTGAATGTACGCTTCGAACAGATCGGTAAACCGTTTTACCAGCTCCAGGTTCGAATACGAGCACGCCGCAAGGTTAATTACTTCTGCGCACGAGATCTTGTCCGTGCGCTGGGCCTTGCGAACCCCTTGTATGATATTGTTCTTCTCCTCGTCGTGCTCAATGTCCAGGGTTTCGAGTGATGTTATGAGCATGAGGATCTTATCGTAAATGCGTCCTAGGTCATTGTACAGCTTTCCCTCAAGAAGCCGTACCATTTCGTTGTAGTACGTCTTTTCGTTGGTCAGCAGAGCTATTTGAAACGACAGGTACAGGCTATCAATATCAAGCAAGGAGTTCTGATTAAATTGGTGGATTTTCTTGCTGATGTCGACTATTTTAGTTTGAACCTTCTCTGACGCTGACTTTAGCTTGTCAACAACCTTAAAGATAGTTTCGACACTTGAAGACTCCATGTTTAACTAAACAAACCACTAATTGTTAGTTGGACCATTTTCCGCTTTCCACACGATTGGATGTGTCCGCAAGAAGGCGACGATCCAACTCTGTGTGACTGACCACGACCATTACTCGGTTTTGGGCAAGTGCCATTATTAGGTCAATGAGCGCCGTTTTTTGCCCGCCATCCTGGTCAGTCCCAATTGCCGAGAACGGTTCGTCCAGCAGTACGGCTTTAAAAGTGGCCCTCCCACGTGCCATCCACGCTCGTAGCAAGAAAATGAGCTGGCGTTGCCCACCCGAGACGTTATCGCCGTTGGATTTGATCACGGTGTCGAGGGTGACATCTAGTTGAAGCTGTTTCATCTTTTCCTCCAATTCCGGTAAACGGTTTGCATCGGCAACGCCTGGGTACCAGATGTTGTCTGCGACTGTCCGATTGAAGAGCTTTGGCAGCTGAGGCACATATAGCACCATGCCGGACACTTGTTCCGCAGACATTGACGCCAGGTCGCACCCCGCCAGCATGGCGTGCCCTGGGCCAACGCGGATTTGGCCAGCCAGGATGTGGAGAAACGTTGACTTTCCCGCCCCAATGCCACCCTTGAGGTGATATACCGTGTCTTTGTTCAATGTGATCGACCGCTCGTTGACCGAAAACTGCGGCGAGTTTGCGTCGTCATACTTGTACGTTAAGTCGGGGGATAGTACATAGCCGCCACCTTCAACCAAAGGGGTGCACTGCACCGATGCATCGGGGGCATTATCGACCATCTCTGTCATGAACAGGTCCAGCCGCCGGAGCACCGACGTGTCGTATGTGAGGGGCCACAGGTGGCTCAGGAAGCTGTTAAACTGCCCGGTCAGGAACAACGAGACCATGGCGGCGGCCCCGACCCCTTTGGTGTTCCCAGTCTGCACGCGCTTGTACAGGATGTACAGCATGGCGATGACGTATGCACCAATCAGGACAATCGACAGCGATCGCGCGAACGTGATCCGCCAGAAGGTTGTTTTCAGGGCCCGCATCACACGCTCGTGATTCGCCGCGGCCTCCTCCGTTTCCTTTTCGTTCCCGTTGAAGGCGAACACCGACACAATATTGTCGAAGACGTCCGCGTAGTGAGCGTAGCTCATGTCGTACGCGGTGTCGAGCTCGGTGGAGCTGTTGAGGCTGCTGAAAAAACCGCCGGCGATGGCTGCCGCAGCAAGCACGCTGAAGCTTAATGTCGCGATGCCTGCCGGCATCCCCAGCGTGTAGAACATGTACACCGTCACACCAAGCATCACGTAGATGCTGTGCAGCACCGTGCTCCGCATCGTGTTCACCAGGTCACCGAGCACAAACGGCAGTTTGACCAGGCGAGCAATGATGCCCGACGTGTCCAGATCAGCGTGCCGGCGGCCGAACCGCTCAATAATTTTTGCCACCAACTCGGTGCTGACATACTGCCGCATTGCCGGGATAAAGTTCCGGTCGATCAGCGCTTGCAGGAAGTACGCAAACTCGCCGAGCGCCCAGCACGTCATGAGCCCGAAAATGGTGTAGCTGAGCGAGGACCCTTGCGCGCCGCCGGGCTTGAGCAACACCTCGCTAAAGAAGCGCTCTATGAACGTAGGGATGCCTAGAGTTACTAGCAGACCGAGCGCCGACAACACACCGTACCCCAGCAGCGGGAGCTGGTTTGCCTTCAGGAACCGTTTCACCAGGTCCGACAACAGAGTCATGCCACTTTACTGATCCAAACTACGAATGATTAGTCGCGACGCCACGGCTTCAACATGGCCTCGGGGATGGGCAAGACTGCTTGCAAGAGGTCAAGTTGCTGCGCCTGCAACGTGATGATATTGCACAGCTCGGCGTTGTCGGCCAGCACCGCCTGAAGCTGCTCGCCGCCGCCAAGCTCGGTCTCGGCTATCTCAAGCCGTTTTTGCTTTCTGCACCGAGCACGGTGCGCGTAGTCGCAGTTTCGACCGCGGCGCCGAGCTTCGGCGAGCGCCTTCTGGACAGCGGTTGGAGTCTGTGCGCAAACGGCTTTATATTGCGGGAGTGAAAGCTTTGCAAACTCCTTTGTCCCACCCAACGCCGCCACGAGCTGTTTTGCTGCATCATCGCTGGTGTGCCGCATATTGCTACTTCTATTTAAGTTTGAGCGTATTTAATGCACCGGCTGCTTTTTCTTGGCTGGATTCAGTGTCCAGCATTTTGTTAATCTCGAGCAATTTGGTGGCGTCGATCCCTTGGAGGTACTTCTGCAGCACCTCGCGGGGCAAAAGTACAGTCGGCCGCTCCTGGATTGTCGCACGGTCGGCATGGCAGCTGGCGGACTGCGCTTGAATAGCGGTGCGCAGCTTGGCCGCCGACTCGACAAAGTACCGCCACACCGCCTCTTTCCCGCGGGCCAAGAAGAGCTCGTTCTTTAGCACAAACGGTGGCTCGTCCTCAGCACCCGCCTCGGACGGGGGCACGTCGCACCCAGGGTCGTCTGACCACGGCGGTTGACCAATGAGCTTGGAGGTGTTGAAGATGGTGTCGGCGTTGCGAAGGCCAAGAAACCCTGACAGCGCCAGGTGCATCTTTAGCGCGGGTCGCAACATCTTGAGGCCCGTTCGTACTAGCATCACGTTGAGCGCAACGCGATGGCTGTCGCGTTCGATGCGCTCCGATGCATTCAGTAACCGCTGCAGCCGCCGGCGGCCCTGCACGGTCGTGTCTTGGCCATCTTTCAAGTGCTCGAGCTCGGTTCTCATGTGCTCAACCCATGGTTCCAGGAGCGTGGCGTTAACTCGAATCAGCGGCTGCTTGTACAGCATGATCGAGATTTGATTGATGTCCTCCATACTCTCGTCGCCAATACAGGTTTTCACAATGGCTACGCAAGCCTGCACGCTGTGCATCCGAATGGCACACTGCTGCGCCTCGCTAGCCACCTCGGCCACTACTCCTTTGAGTTCCGCAGTTGCTTGCGCCTGCAGCTGCGCAGCGTCTGCTTTGGAGTCGGTTAGCTCCGTGGCACAACTTATGTTCTTGATAGCAGTCACCATAGCAATAATGCCGTCCGTCTCTGTGTCTGACCCCCCCCACAGCGCAGCCAACAACTTAGTTGCGGTTGCTGGTGCAACGCCCGCAAGTCCGCTGTTCAGCGCGCGCGAAACGGTTGCCTTGAGCGATTCACAGCCTCGCTGAGCCGACTTGCTTACCACGGCGTCATGGACTAGACCAAGCTGATGTTTCTTGTACTGGACAAGCGCCGGCACGACGTCAAGCGCCTTCATCTTTTACTACCCAAACGTGGATTTTGTGCCAAGCTTGCCCCAAAAAAAGCTAACTTAAATCCCGTTGGTGGGCTAAGCGCGCTCTAATGGTTCCGCTTGAGGCACCGCTGCTTGTACCCAAGCTTACGCTTGCTCCACTTTGCGCACTTTGGTTTCTTAGAACTCTTGGTGCTCTTCTTTCTTTCAGCTTCGGACAACTTATCTAGGTTTCGTTCTAGCGCGGGGCCTGCCGCGATTCGTTGATAACTTTTCCCGGCTTTTGTCCGGCAGCTTCTCTTAGAAAAGTTACGCTTCGACTTGGTCCCTTTTGCGGCGCAGTACATGCGACCTGGCTGTGTAAAGGGCGTGCAATTTTTCCGCGTTTTACGAACTCTTCGCCGTGCAGACGATGGGCATGATTTTCGAGCTAAACCCATTTCTTTAATTTAAAGGGATTCAAAAAACTTAAAGCACACCTTCGTATTACCAAAAAGGGATGGCTGAGACGACCTTTGCCCACGTCTACCAGCGGTCGCTGCCAAGCTCGCCGCAGGCTTACTCGGTGCTCGGGGCGGTTGGGCAGCAGTGCAAAGCATACAGCGACCTGTACGGCTCGGAGTGCGAGTTTGAAGCGCGGTTCGGGACCGCGGCCGACGGCTCGTTTTCCCCGGGCGTCAGCGAGGAGTTCTACGCACGCGTGATTGAGCTGTGCCGCGAAAGCACCCGGTGGGCCAACGAGTCATCGACCGAGTACGAGGATGCGTACTACCCCCACGACGGCGCAGCGTGCAGAACTCGGACACAAATGAGAAATACCCACGCCGATATTGTTACATCGTGCAAGCAAAACAAACTGAACTGGACCCTGCGCACCGAAGCAACACCAACGCAGCGAAATCACCCCGACATCCGGCTCTCGCTGGCCCACGAGCAGCCGGTGCACACGCCCGAGGGGTGCGTCGAAACCACAAGGTATAGCATCGTGCAGGCGACCAGCTTTGACTACATTGCGGCCGAGTACTCCTCTGTCATTTTAAGGCTCGACCTTCGCAACACTTGGAGCGGGGTGACACGATCCGAGGCCGAGACCCTCCAGCGGTCGTGCCCTGGCGTCAAGACAATAGAGATCGAGGTGGTCAACCCGCACTTCTTCAAGCACCGCTTTGGCCCGGCATACCCAGCGCTGTCGATGCTTGTGAAGATGCTCGACTTTATCCGCCACGCCAAGCCGCTCGAGGCGGCCGTGTCGCCGTTCTCGGTGCAGCTTGCAGTGGCCTAGCACTTTGTGGTGTCGCCCTCCGCGCACAGTTTTTCCTTTTTTCGCTTCTTGTGAATGAAACCGTAAATGCCAAGCGCCGTCGCCAGGCCGAGGACAACCAGTCCTATGAAGGACAAAGTAATCCCGCCTTCAAAGCCGCCCGGCGTGCCGGAAACGAACCCAAAGTGTTTGCTAATAGTGCTTCTTAACGGAGCCGGCATGCTAACGGAAGGAACGGAAACTGGGGCATCCGCCATGATCGTTTTTTAAGGCAAAGGTACAATTTGTGTTCGTTTAAGGAGAGGATTGCAACGGCAACTCAGCAAAAGAAAAGGGCCCAAAATGCTGAGGGTCCTGACAAAACGGCGCGTCCGACGACGGCTGACAACGCAGGTGACGCGTACTTCCAAGGTCCTGCCGCGAAAGCGTGCGCGGAACGTCTACCCGCTGCAGCCGGGGGACGACCCCGATTTTAAAAAGCCGCTCCTTCCACGGTCGTCGTACCCTACCCGGAAATACGCCGAATTCCTGACCGAGGTCTACCACGTGTACTGGATGCTGCTCCACGCCGTCACGTTTTTGGTGCCGGTGTTCCGGCAGAGCTCGCACCCGCTTGCCGCTGCGGCGCTCGAAAACATCGCGCTGTTCATGGAGCAGCTTCCGGAGAGCAGCATCTTTGGGTGCCAGCAGTGCAGCCTGCACTTTGCAGACTTTGTAACACGCGCCAAGCACGACCTGCAAAAGCCACGCCCGCTGCACTGGATGGTGGTGGTGGCAGACGATCCGTACGCGCTTGCTAAATGGCTGGTGGAGCTGCACAACGACATCCACGTGGGCAAGGTGCAGCAAGCCCTGCTCGCCGGGAAGCCGCCGCCTCAGCGCAGCCCCGTGCCTTTTGAGCGGGTGAGGGCCGTGTACGAGACGTCGGTGTACCCCGCGGCCGCGACGATCGATCACGAGCGGCTGACGGTGGTCGAAGCCTTTCTGCGGACGCAGTACAGCCTTAAGATCCGGTCCGACTTTGTCAGCGACGAGATTGTGCGGTCGGGCGAGAAGCCGCTGAACAAATACTACATCAACGCCATTGGCATCAAGCTGAAGAACGTGTACCCCCACGGCTACTACCGTCACTACTGGCACCGGATCCGGCACATTCACAACACCGGGCCGTTGCTGGCCCCCGACGAGTTTACCGGGCGGCTCATTGCAATCATGTTCATGACGATTGTCGCGGCGCAGTTCACGCGCAACGTCCGCACGCACAAAAGCTCCCGCGCCAGCTCGCTGCGCTGCGCCGCTGGCCACGTCGCGCTCAGCATCTGCTTTGTGGCGCAGCAGGTGGTGCTGGCTCGTCGCTGAACTCACCGTTAAAAAAAATACTCAACTGCGTTTTTAAAATCCATGTGTACCCGCCGCTCGGCACCATCGCTCCATTTTCGAGCTGCTGGAAAAGCGGAACACAGAGCTGGAGCTGCAATCTGACAGTCTGGTGCGCGGATCTGCGCCCCAGTGCCGCACTGCACCCCAGTGCCGCACTGCACCCTAGTACCGCACTAACGGACTAGTGCTGCCTGGCGTTTTGATTGGCGTATTGATTCGGCCGCCAATTCGGCCGTAACCCATTTTCTTGGATTCGGCAACACGCCGAGCCTTTTGCGATTTCGACAATTCTTTGTTCGTAAGTTTGGCGATGCTTGACTGCGAAAGTGGTTGATTAGTGTACACTGGTCGACGATATTCCTGCTCAAATTGAGTGCCCGAGCCCCCTTCCAATGCAGGGGAAGGGCCTTCTGTATTGGGGTTTCGCTCTTCTACCACCTTTCCGGTAGCGGTATGTATCAATGGTGGCTCATCACCGGGGGTCGGATCCGACTCGGCGAGTTCACCCTCACCTAACGAACCACGTCGTAACGGGGCTTTCTTCTGGCGGCGTTTGGACCTTTTGCGGGTCGACCGCTTTCCTCGTGCAGCGCTACGCCGCGGAGCCTTGGATCGGCTGCGCTTCGGGGCTTTTGTTCGGCTGCGCTGCGGAGCTTTTGTTCGGCTGCGCTGCGTGGTCTTGCGGCGTCGAACGTTTGGCTGGCTGCGCTGCCTGGCTTTACTCCGTTTGCGACTACGGGGCATCTGTTTATTGTAGACAACACTTATTTTAAGTTCGTTGCACGACATCAGAACCCTAGCATGTCGGCGTACTCAGTCGGCTGGGTCGCGGTCGGCGCCGCCACCGACACGTCCAACCGGCGCGGGGTCTGCCGCCGCCGCCGAACCCGGCGGTGGTGGTCGCTCAGCCGCTGCTCCTGCTGCTTGGCCCCAAACCGCACCAGGCGGCGGGGCTTGGGTGGCGGCGCGGGTCGGGATTTCTGCAGCTCGTACACGGAGGTGCCGTCGGGCCGCTCCAGGATGACGTACCGCGCGATGATCGGGCGGGGCATGGATGGGCTTTTAGTCTTCTGGATTAGTCATTTGGCTCACCGGCACACTAGGGGGGGGGGCGTTCGCAATCTTAGCCAGAGAGTTGATGGCGTCATTAAGCTCTTTGACGGTTTTCGCCTCGGTTACATTTACAGACGTTTCTCTAATTTTGATATTTTCGAGTTTTGTTTTATGGTGATCTTCTTCCATTAGGTTATGGGAAGTTCGTAGTTCCTCTAGATCTTTAGCCAGTAGACTTTTAGCTGTGTCTGTCTCGCTAACAATACTTGCAATTCGACCTTCTAATGTTGATTCTTGTTCTTTGAGCACGTTTATTTGGCGACGCAGTTTCTCGTCTGCAAGTTGCAGGTTCTCAGTATCATCCTTGTAAGTATCTAACCCGCCGATCGCTTGCCTCCGGGCCAGACACTGCTCTTCGAGTGCGGCTTGCAAATCGTCCTCTTTGGAGTTGCCCTTAAATTCGTACGAGTCCCTGCATTCCTCCGCCTCATTGTAGTGATATACCATTTCTTTAATGTAAGCAACGTTTAGACGGGCCTCACTTGCTGCCATTAATATGCCATTCTTCGCGGTTGCAACCTGACCTCTTAGGATATCCTCGCTTTCCTCCCTTTCTTCGGCCTTTTCAATTTCTTCGGCTGCTGCCGCTCCTTTTTCTATTTCCAATTCTATAATGTGCTCTTGCACCCCCGCAAGTTCTTGTTTAATCTCCTCAAGTGACGCATCATGCTTTTGGTCCTTATCGGCCAGTAGTGCGTTATGCTCTTCGAATTGGTCTTGAAGCTTTTGGTCCTTACCGGCCAGTAGTGCGTTATGCTCTTCGAATTGGTCTTGAAGCTTTTGGTCCTTACCGGCCAGTAGTGCGTTTAGGGTTTTCAATTGCAGTTTATGCTCGTTGTAATGGTCTTGCATATCGTTTACTGTGGCTAGCTCGGCAGCGTTTGCCTTTTCCCTTGCCGCAGTCCACTCATTGCAAAACGTCGTTTTTAAATTACCTTCGCAGCCTTCAGCCTCACTATTACTACTGTCATTACTTGCATTGCATGCCTTTTCTGGGTCGGAAAACGTTTCAAGCATCTTGGCGACGCACGACCCCTCGCGCTTCTTCGCTTTTTCCAAATCTTCCCTTGTTTGTTCACCTTTCTTACGCACCCGGTCGAGTTCATTCCATGCTGCAATAGCTGATTTACTGAGGGCGTCGAAACGGCTAGCAGCCGCTTTTACTGCTTCCTCGAGCTCGGTGCGGCGTTGCTTGGGTGACGACATTCAGTTTATTAGTACATCAGACATGTTTTCATTTTAGTCACTCGCTGCCTCTGGCACCTTTAAGTTATCTAGGTCGGTGATTGCTTGTTGCGCTGTTGCATCCCAGCCTACGAGATTATCGATTTCTGCCTGCCGGGCGTCCTTTGCTTGCACAAGATCTCGCTCAAGCGTTTCCATATTCAAGGTTAGGCGAACCACATCCGACTCGGCTAGTGCGAGTTTACTCGCCGACTCTTTTACGGCGAGGCTTAAGCTTTGCTCGGCTTCTTTAAGCCTATTCATCTGGCCCCTTAATTTCGGACTAAACTTACTTTCCCCCTTTTCTGACTCTAGTTCGGCTGTCCGCGCGACTAATGATTCTTTAGCCGCGGCTAAATCTGCAATTGTTTTGTCGTGGGCCTTCCTAGCTGCTTCGTACTTATCTGCTTCCTCATTGTGTGCTTTCTTTGCCTCCCTAAGTTCCTGTCGCAAGTACCCCGTTGCATCAGTTGCAGCCGTAAAGGCGTCGGTCATGCTTTGCCAGTTGTTTTGTACCACTTTTACTGCACCGCGTAACTTTGTTTGAAGATTGTCTTCTGGTTTCTGCGGTGCTGGCTCAGACATCCTCACTTTTTACTCTCACACAACCCTAATTTCGTACGCTGGGCGCACGGGCAGCGGCTGGGCCTCTTCTTGGTGCTCGACGGGTTTTGTTGCCCAGATGTACCCGCACAAGAACAGTACCGACAAGCCCATGATGATTATCATCAGAATGATGAACGATTCGAACATCACCACCAACATCGCGCCACGGTGCACCGCAAGTGGCCGTTTGGGCACTCGGCGCTGCACGAACTTTGGTTGTTGACGGTCGCTGCTGCGGCGCTCGTTTCCTCGACGGATAGGTCCGTGTAGCGAGACTGCGACTTGCTTGACCCAGCACCCATAGATATTGTAATTAGCACACACCATGCTCGACCCGCGCCAACCCGCTGTCTGGTCGATTTTTAACCACCACCAGTGCGATGTGTGCACGCAAAAGCGAGTCACGGTGGCTGCGCTGTGCATGGCACGCCGCAGCTTGCCCCCCGAGCTGGCGCGGGGGGTGCTTGAGCGTCTGCACGTCGGGCCCGGCGGCTCTCAAGCACCGCGTCACGGTACGGTCGAAGGGCTTCCGGCGGGCTGTCGTGTAGATCGAGCCGATTGACCTCGCACGCCCAAAGGCAGAGCTGCGGGTCTCGGGCCGCTTTGGTCATCGTGAGCGTGTGCACACGCGCCACTGCAGCGAGGCTTTCGGCGTACGTCGCCCGAGTGGCTGTGGAGCCCGCCGAGGCCTCCAGCGAGGCGATGGTGGCCTCGACCGCTCGATTAACAGTCGCCTTGCGCCGCGGCTTGGCCGCAGGAGCTGCTTTGGCCGCCTTTGCTCGCTGGCGCGCCTCGGTGATCTGGCTTTCGTACCACCCGGTGCCGCCAGAGCCGTACTGGCTCAGGGCCCCGTGCCGATGACGGCCAGCAAGCGCAGCGCCCAGCTGCCAGTTCCGACTCGATTCGGGCTGAATCGCGCCCCAGATACCCATGACAAGCTCGTCGGCCCAGCCAGCGGTGTCGCGGTACCGGGGGTGGCCGTACTGTGCAATGTGCGAGCTGACCGCGGCGGCTTGGCACAGGTCACAAACTGCGTCATCGCGCATCATCAGTTTGTGCAGCCTGTCGCGGGCGTGCGCCACCCCCGCGGGGTTGCCAGCGTTTAAACAGCGCGCCGCGTGCAGCGGCGACGCGTCCCGCGCTGGATCGGTCGAGTTTGCCCCCCACCGCGCCGCCTGGACCCACGCAACCACGTCCACTGCGGGATCTTTGAGCGGTGGCATTGGAATTTTGAGCCCCGTGTAGCCAAGCTCGGCCGCAACAGCTGCCAGCAGTGCCGTCATCTCGTTCGCGGTTTGCGCGCACACTGTGACCATGCGCCCCGGCGGGGCCAGCTGGCGGTAGGCGTAGCACGCCTCTAGCGTGCTGTCGGGCACCGCAAGGTAGATTTGCCGAGTTCTGGTTTGCTTCCACCCGCGGTGGGCGTAAAGCATCGCTTGAGCAACCGACCCCACCGCTTCACGGTCCAGGAGCTCCAACCCAAGAAGAATGATGGGTTCGCAATCGGCCCAATCCATCAACCGCTCGGCCAGCCGCACCCGGGTGCGGCGATCGGCCAGGTCGGCGATGCGTGGGTGGCCCGTCGCCGGAAGCCCAAGCTCAACCCGCTTAATGGTCGCGGCCGACCGCCCGGCGATCATGGTGACGCGGAGAGGCATAACGTGTGTTATAACTGTAAATGCGGGTCCAGTTTGAACTACCACAAAAAGCAATACCTATTTTGGCCAAAGTGATTGCTGGGGCAGGCCTTATTCTGGCGCTAGACGCCGTTTGGCTTACGCTGGCGTTTCGGCACACGTCACTCTACAGCCCGCTTGTGGCGGGGCGCGGCCCGGTGCCCACGTCCCGCATTGCGGGGCTGATGGTCGCCTATGCCTTGATGATATCGTCGTTCTTGGCACTGCACAAGGCGAGCTCAACTGCCACCGCCGCGCTGTACGGTGGCGTTGTGGGAATTGTGGTGTTTGGCACGTTCAACCTCACCACCGCCGCCATCGACATTGCCTGGGGTGGTGCAGGGTTTGCGGCGGACGTGCTGTACGGCACTGTGGCGCTTGCCGCTGTGGCCGCCGCGCAGCACGCGGTGGGGTCGTCCTTTAAGATATAGATGCCTACCTCGCGGGAAAATTGACTGCCACTGAAGATCAAACAGCCTACGATGCATATCCCTCGGGACCTCGAGCCCCCGCGGGGTAGGCGTCGATATAGGCTTTTGCGCCGCCAGCAGCCGCCCCGCCAACGACCAGGGCAACCACGCCCACGAGCCACTTGTGCTCCCGGGCGTTTCTCGAGATGCACTTGTTGTACGTCGCGTCGACGTCTAGCGAGTACATCGTCTCGCCACGAGCGTACATGGCCCCGACCGCAATCGAGTAGATGAACGACGCTATCACAAAGCCAAGCACGAGCGAGGCCGACACTGCCAGGATCTGCTTGTTGTCCGTTCGTTTGGAGGCGTACATACCAAACGCCACCAACGCACCCAATCCCAGCGCGGCGCCACCCACGGCTGAGCGGCGTTTTTTAATGGCTTCAATCTCTGCTTTAGCAGCTGCGTCCAATTGCGCGGCGCACTCTGGCGACTGCTTCCCCATGATTGGGTACGCAATGAACTTGACAAGCATTGTTACCGCGAGAAAGACCAAGATCACAGTCGAGTGTGCCATTGCGTTTCTTAGGTCAAGGCAAAAAAATCATCGGCGCCACCCGTGAGCGAGGCCACGGTGTGGGGGATTTCGTTGTAGAGATTGCCATCGCTGACGCGCAAGATAGGCCCACCGTCCGACTCGACAGTTGCCACAACATCGTTGATAAACTCGCGCACAAACGATAGGCAACGGTCGACACTGTTGTAGTGGAACCGAGCGACCGAGACATTCAGTTTCTGGTAAAAGTGCAGGTTAACCGCACAATCACGTTCGGCCTTGTGGAGGAATTGGGCTCGTAGGTCTGCCTCTGTCACTTGCCCGCCGTACGACCATGGCCCGAAATGGTGCGCGCCGTCCTTTTCTAGCACTGCGCAAATAACGTCGTGGTGTTTGAGCACGTAATCCACTTGAACGTTGCGCTCCGACCCGCCGTAGAACACTTTGAATCGCCCTTCTTGTATCGACCAGCCGTCGGTGTAAGTCGCAGAAAGCCAATCTTGAGTTAGCTTGAGAACACGTTTTTCAACCACGCCCGCTTGTCGGCCGCTACAGCCTAAATTGTTTTTAGAAACCAGGCTGTCAATCGATGTTGTTTGAACCGTCTCGCCGTTGCACGAGCACCCAGGACGGACACATTGCAGTGTAGGCTTGTAGTCCTGACCGTGCTTCGTGGTGCCCTCCACCCATTGTTCGAGGGTATCCAGCAGTTTGGCTTCGACTTTAATGCAGTGTGTACCCGCAAACTCATCCATTCGCTGCAGCCAACCCACATGCCACCGACCGCTACAGCCTAATTTGCTGCGAGAAGCCAGTCTGCCAATCGATGTTGTTAGAACCGTTTCGCCGTTGCACGGGCACCCGGGACGAACACATTGCAGTGTAGGCTTGTAGTCTTCACCGTGCTTCTTTGTGCCCTCCACCCATTGTTTAGGGGTATCCAGCAGTTTGGCTTCGGCTTTGATGCAGTGTGTACCCGCAAACTCATCCATTCGCTGCAGCCAACACACTCTTGTCCGACCGCTACAGCCTAATGTGCTGTGAGAAACCAGGTGGCCAATCGATGTTGTGTGAACCGTTTCGCCGTTGCACGGGCACCCAGGACGAACACATTGCAGTGTAGGTTTGTAGTTGTTACCGTGCTTCTTGGTGCCCTCCACCCATTGTTCGAGGGTATCCAGCAGTTTGGCTTCGGCTTTGATGCAGTGTGTACCCGCAAACTCATCCATTCGGTCGCACCAGAACTTTGACGTATATCCAAGAAAGTGTGCCCACGATACCCAGCCAATACCCTTGTATACCCCATCTGGAGCGGAAGGAATATCTCTAGGGCGGCTAGTCTTGGACCAAAGATACCATGCCAATCGCGAACCAAGTTTGAGCTTTACAGCAAACGCCCGAGCTTCATTGAACGACCGCCATCGCCATGCCGCCGAATGTTGTCGCTTCTGCTTCATGGGCTTGGACGTTGTCGTTGGAACGCTGGCTGCTTGTGGGGTGGTGGAGCGCGCCATGGACACCGCAGCACTGCAGGCTGGAGCTTCAGTGGAAACCTAGCAGCCGCGATTCGAAAACCGGTGGGACCGACTTGCACAATCTTCTGTGGCTCGACGGTGACGGCCCGCGCGAGTGCACGGCGGGCGAGCATGTGTATATTGTAATTTGGTCACCTACAATTCAATTTGACGCAATGGCCGAAAAGTACACCATCTACGGCGTTGGGGCCATTGATATTACCCCCCCCACCACCGAGCGACGGCTGGCCAAGCTCCGAGAACAGGCGGCGTACCTTGTGCGTAAGATTGCCGCGGTCGAGGCGGAGATCTCACTCCTCGCCGCCGCGCTGGTAAAGCGTGATAATCTCGGTCAGCCGATTGAGCTTCTCATCGAGCAAGAGCTGGATTGGGACAACCATTGCGTCGGCTCGGCGGCTATCCTCCACACCGTTGGCGAGCTGTAGCAGTGTCACGACCTCCTGCAAGTCGGCATCGGCCCACATTGGCTCAAACTCGCGTTGTAGCGACTCGGTGTACGCACACTCCGACTCGGGCGCCGCCTCGCACCATTCGATTGAAGCGTGCGACGGTTGCAGGTACGTGCTGTAGAGCTCGGCAAGGTCCCGCACCGCCTTGAACTTGGTGATGAGCGCCGCATCGGAGCGCGACATGGCCTGGTACGTCTCCACCAACCGACGCAGCCCTTTGCACGCCGTCTGCATGATTTCGGCCAGCAACGCTTTTCGATCCCCCGTCGCGGTGGCGTGGATGGTGGCAAAGGCTTTGAGCGGCCGCCGGAGCATTGTGAGGTCCTCGAACGAGTCGCCGTTCCGTGACCGGTGGTAACCCTGGATCGGCGATGCCGGCTGCACCGACACTTCGTGGTCCCGAATCGAGATTTTCGAGCCGCTGGGCATTGCCGACAGCAGCGAGAGCGCCACGCAGCAATGGATGGGCTCTAGCGCCTGACGAGCCACCCTGCCGCGCTCGGCGTCGTCGGCCCGAGTTGCCCGGAACCACGCCAGCGACGCCACTGGTCGGAGAAGGTCCATCAGCATTTATTATCTCTGGCATGAGTAAAAATACACATGCCGCGCAAATCCACACCATCGCAAGATCCGTGCTTGTGTGCATCCCAGTGCACCGAGGCCACTGGATGGCTCAGCGGCGATTACAAGTGGTGCCAGCTCGACAGCAGCAACCCGGCGGTGGCCGACGCGTACAACGATGGCGGGCACTGCACCGTCGCCGAGATGCTCGAGGACGGCTCGGACGGGGCCAAGGTACCAAAACCGATCCAGCGGTACTCGGCCGCGGGGCGGCTCTGGATGGACACGATGCGGCTCTATCGCGAGTGCGACGCGTCCGACTACAACCCCAACAAGCCCCTGCCCGACGAGACGTGGTCGAACGAGGGCAAGCTCGGGGCGGCGGTGGCGGCCGCCGGCACGGCGTACGGGGCGTATTCGTATGCCACCGCAGTAGTGGATGCAGCAGCATCGAGCGCGCCAAAGGTGCCGTCGTGGTTACCCAAGCAATTTGAGACGCATTGCGATGACAGACAAGTTCAGGATTGTACTACAGACAATGGATGTACTTTAAAAGTAGCCGACAACGTTACGAATTGCGTTTCTATCTGCAACAACAAAGTGCGATCGATCTGTGAAGACGTTGACCACGCGCGCTATTGCTCCTGGAGTTCGGGGGGGTGTTACGAATCAGCTGGTGCGGGGGCGATGGCGTCGCTTTCTAACCTTGCCAGCAGCGCCACGCAACGCACAAAAGACGTATTTGCTCAGGCCCGCGAGGTGCTGTATAGTCCGATTGCAGAGACAACTTGGACGGACATGCAAGGTGCCTCCCAAAATAGGGGAATTTGCTCAATACAAGGGCAATACAGTGCACTATTGGCCAAGCGAACAAAGCGTGGCACGTTACTCGAGAACACGGCGGACAACTGGGTTAAGATTAACACTGAATGGGCGTCTGGCTGCGATAACGGCGGCATGGCCAGTATGAACGTCCAGGGGAAATCACAATACGACTTAAATGGTACACTGGTGTGTGAGCTGCGACAGGCTGTAGAGGGGGGAAATAAGACGCTTGTGGGCTTCAAAGTCACCGACAATGGTTGGGAGCCGATGTGCGATGTAAGTTGCCCAACCAGGATATCCCATTTGCAGATGGCTAAGCTTCACGAACTCGCCGATGACCCGCGCATGGACCAAGGCGCGGACATCCAGCGACAACTAGCTTGGGTTAAAATGTTAAAGGGCGGAATGCAGCTTTGTTTTACTGATGAAGAGCAGGTGTCCATAATTAATACCACATTACCCACCAACCCTAACCCAAACAAGATATGGGCGCAGTTGGCAACTGGGCATACCGAAGCGATTATCAAGTACAGCGGCGGTGGTTACTGGTCGTCTCTCAGCTACGCCATCCAGGCGCTCGGAGGTGCTGGGGACGCGATGTTCGGGCTCATCGGAACGATTGTGGAAGCCACCCCGGTTGGGCGTGTG